>Ga0209986_10005863_pt1 | contig 10116 bp, 9 predicted proteins | sample BlataG_FD_183168 | JGI IMG/M metagenome (GOLD analysis project Ga0209986, IMG submission 183168) | Deep subsurface microbial communities from Black Sea to uncover new lineages of life (NeLLi) - Black_00105 metaG (SPAdes) (version 2) | ecosystem: Environmental > Aquatic > Marine > Oceanic >...
AGCTGTTAAAACCAATTTTTCGCGTCTTGCCAACAATTCATCCTTCCGCCTCTCTGAAGCCTCCTTCGCCAGGTCTATAACGCGTTGAGCGTCCTCATCTTTAGTACCGGCAATGGGTTTATAAGTTTTCAAATATGTGTCTCTCTGTTCCTCATCAACTTTCAATTCCTCCTGATATTTGGCCAGCTTTCCTTTATCCCGCGAAATCTGCTCCAACAGCTTGTCGCGGTTTGCTTTCATTGTTTGAAGCTGATTATATAAGACAATATCCGTTCCCAAATTAGCCGCATTCTCAATGGTAAAGATTTCGATTTCCTTGTTCGTCTTGAACAGAATTGCCTGGTTCTTTTCAAGCACCTCATTAGCATCACGCATGCTTCGCTGGGTCGTCACTATATCGGCTTCAAATGCACGCAATTCAGCATACCACTCGGATTCACGATTGATTATTTCAGCTTTGTAGTTTGCACGCAGCTCTTTTATCTGTGCTTCCACGTAATTCATGTCTGCTGCGATAGTCTCAAGTTCGGCATCTATGCGTTCATCATCGAGTACCACACTGAGCACCGCAACTGTGTCACCCTCATTGACTTTATCAAACAACTGGACGGGGACGCTTATCAGGCGGGCCCTGCAGGTGGCGGCAACTTGACGCACCTCGGGTCGAGCTAATCCTACAATTTCAAATCGTGCTGTCCGACGGTGAAACAAGCCGACCACGCACAGTACTGCACCCAACCATACCAGCACTGGCAGCACACGCAGAAATAAACGACCGCTTCGAAAACTTACTCTTCCCATACGTAATCTAAACCTCCAACAACTGCTCCTGCATTGTCAGGCTGACGTTCTCGATACCCTCGACTTTTTTCAGTTCGGACAGCATCAGCTCATTTTTTGTCGAACTTCGTATCATCAACTGATAAGCGTACTCAACCACGGGGCTGCCAAAGCCGCTCTCTTGCGACGATATAAGCGTGAAGTTACCGCAGAAACGCTTCAAGATGTCCGGAATAGGGTGTTTAGGGTCAATATGGCCCCTAAGGCTAAACCGCAAAAACCCGTTGTGAGGCTCATGTGTGCCAAAGCTCGTCGCATACAGGTATATTGCTATCAAACTCAGAACAGCCGTACCGAGAATGGCAGTGGCGTAGCGTTGGGAGCCGGCCGCCATACCGATGACAAGCGCGCAGAAAATAAAAGCTATATCGCGAGTGTCCTTGATGATGTTACGAAAACGTATAATCGCTAAAGCCCCCATCAGCCCGACAGCGGTAATGATATTGTTGCCGATGACCGACATAACCATTGCCACCACCACGGTGATCATAATCAACGCCTGCACGAAGTTCCTTGAGTAGGACAAGCCGCTGTGCGTGGCGTAATAAACCCAGGCTATAACCTGGCCCAGAATAAACGCCAGCAATAGCGACAAAAGGATGCTCTCGGGGCTAAAGGTCCCTCCCATTAAGGGCGTTTCTTCCAGTCGCCGAAAAGTTTCCACAAAATTATCCATAATTACTACACCAATAATAATTGCGGTCCACTGAATCCCATCGAACAGGCACTCGTTATTGAAGTGGCATACTTCGAAAACGAATCCTGACGCAGATTTAAACACCCGGCCATCCGGCCCAACCAGGCCGGGTAACGAGCCGTAAACTTAATCTCCAGAATCACGCCGCCCCAGGATATGGGATGGGGCTGCCAGCCTTGGCCGTTAAACAATACCTCGGGCGAGCTGGTGACATTATAGCACAGCTCCCGGTCAAACGTTACTCTCACCCTGTTATGTGAGCTGTCTTCATACGCCTGCCGCATGTAGCGAATCAGAACCTTAGGTTTGGCATTAATGCTGTTCATATACAACTGAAACTGGTTGAGCGTTTGCTCGTCGGTACTATAATCTTGCGGCGGCAGAGACGAGCCGGAAAGCAAAGTCGTTACATCCTGGTCCCTTACCCGGGCCCGGTTCTTGATAATAATGGTGTTCATCCGGCGTTTTATCTCGAAAAAGCGGGGATAACCCGGTTCGTCGGTATAGCTGCGAATCCGCAGTTTGAAGCGATTTTTGTGCCCCCTCAGGGTTTGTCGGCACAGCAGCATGTCATCTGAGTCCAGGTAGAGACTGACAATCGGATAGGCTCTGCCTCGTCGTAATTTGCTGTAACGGTCAAGTTGCAGGTAAGGCCGAATAAATTCCTCAACTGCCGCTGCCTGTGACTCGTAGATTCGATACTTAATCTCATGGCGGCAGAATAGAATACGGTCGACAGGCCTGGCCGGCCTTTTTACGGTGCTCAAATTACTACTTTGACGAACATGAGAGCCCGTTTTCTGCAGGGAGGGGCCGTGGACCACTTCGACCTTGCCGGCTTTCTGATGCGACGTCTGTTCTACTGATTTACCTTCAAGCATATCAGCCTTCGTTACTGAGCTACTAACCGGTTAAAAAACCAAAATAGCTAAGTCTGTTTACTTTAGACACTTACAGCTCTTGAGTCTCATTATCGGACACTCACATATACGTAAGATGCGTAAAAACCACCTTTTGTTCCGTTAATTTACCATATAACCATAGCTGTCGAGACTCCAAACCTTACGTATTTTAACATATATAGGGCGGCTAAGTCAATGTTTTTTTTTGACACAATACTATCCCGAAGATTGCGGGGGATTTTTTCAGGGCTGCTTGCAAATCCTGATTATCAGCCAACTTTTCCAAAATCGAGTATTTTATCGGCACATCGGAGGAACCCGGATGAGTAACAATGAGACAACGGTTTGCCCCAGACCTTGAAAACTTGCATTGTTTTGGCGATTAATCTTATAAATTTTCCGGCAGTTGCGTTGATAAGTTAGGCACTTCTGAGCTTCTGTTCCTTGACAGTGGTCTGTAAAAAGCTTAGAGTGCTTGGCATTTAGCATATAGCGTCTACTGTATTTGGAGTTTATTGTAATGACAAAAAAGATTCAGTGTGATAAGTGTACGGGGCTGTGCTGCCGGTATTTTGCTCTGCCGATTGATACGCCGGAGGATAAGGGAGACTACGATGATATAAAGTGGTTTCTGTGCCATAAAGATATAACGGTGTTCGTAGAGGATGGCGATTGGTACATCAACATCAACAATAAGTGCAAACACCTTTCTGAAAAAGACAATCGCTGCAAAATTTATAATAAAAGGCCGAGAATTTGCAGAGGATACCGTCACGCCGACTGCGATTTCGTGGAGGGTGAATACGACTACGAGCTGCACTTTACAAGCGACAAGCAAATGGAAGAGTATATAAAGATAAAATTCGACAACAACGTAACCGAAAAGAAAAAAACAAGGAAGAAGAAAAGGAACGCGAAGGCGATAAGACACACACGAAGTAGTGGTAGCTAAAGAAAATTAGAAATATTTCAAAATTGAAACTTTGTGTCTTAGTGGCAAAAAAGAATAGAGAAGGAAATGAAGATACCGCCGGTAAAAGGAACAAGGGATTTTTATCCGCCGGACATGGCACGCCGAAACTGGATAATCGACGGCTGGAAGAAAGTCTCTGTCCGCAACGGCTTCGAAGAATACGATGGCCCTATATTCGAGTACCTGAAGATGTTCCAGATAAAAAGCGGTGACGAAATAGTCGACCAGCTTTTCTCATTCAAAGACCGGGGCGGAAGGGACCTTGCACTAAGACCCGAAATTACACCTACACTGGCCAGGATGGTAAACCAGCAAATCAATTCTCTGCCCAAGCCGATAAAATGGTTTTCGGTCCCCAGATTGTTCCGCGCAGAGCGCCCCCAGAAAGGCCGTCTCCGCGAATTCTTCCAGTGGAACATCGACATAATCGGCGTCGATGACGTGCTCGCCGATGCCGAGGTGATATTTACAACAGTTGACTATCTTAGATCGATAGGGCTAAAACATAGAGATGTAAGAGTCAAAATTTCAAGCAGAAAGCTTTTGGCCTCCTCACTCAAGAATATTGGTATCCCGCAAACACAGCTGGATTCCTTGTATCCTTTGCTTGATAAATATAGCAAGGTACCAAGCGATACTTTTGAAAAAATGCTTGTCGATCAGGTTTCTGACGAACGTATGGCTAAACAGATTATGGATTTTATGGGTACAACAACCCTTTCTGGAGTGCCTGAGATAATTGGCACTAATGCCGAAGTCGAAGATGCTGTACAGGAACTTGCTCGTTTGAAAGAGTTACTGGAACAAATGGGAGTATGGCAATATTGTGATTTTTATCCAAGTATAGTACGAGGCCTTGCTTACTATACGGGTGTGGTATTTGAGGTTCATGAGTTTGCCCGGGAGCTTCGGGCTATCTGTGGTGGTGGTAGATATGACAATTTGCTCAATGATTTTGGTGGGCCACAAATGCCGGCTACAGGAATGGGCATGGGTGATTGCGTCCTCGGTATTTTGCTTGATGAAAGAGGATTATTCAAGCCTGAACAGAAACAATTGGACTATTTTGTTGCCTTTGTGGATGAGGCTTACAGACAAAATGCCATTAAACTAACGATGAAGTTGCGCTCAGCAGGACTTGCAGCGAATTTTAGTTATAAGGCCGCTAAATTAAGCAGGCAGCTCAAACAGGCCTCGGAACAGAATGCCAGGAAATGTATAATTATTGGCGAAGAATTTAAAAACAACCAGCTTGTTATCAAGGATATGGCCACAGGTGAGCAGGAGCTTGTGAACATAGACGAGTTTTTGGCACAGTTGAACTGCTGATTTGATACAACATAGTCAGGTTCTCTAATGTGAAGAGTCTGGAATCAAAGTTTTGGAAGTCCAGAAAATCCATACAAATTCCATAAATCCGGATGGACAAAAGCCAACACCGTGGGGCTTTTGGGCCACTCTTGGATTTTCATGTGTTATTGTGATAGTCTTTCTTTTTGTTAGCGTAATATTCACTGTCGGCATTATCGTAGCGACCAAGATTCTAAATCCGCAGTTCGACATTATGAAATTTGCTCAATCTTTGGATTCAAATGGCTTATTCCTGGCAATCGTGTCATTTGTAGTTGCACCGTTGGCTATTGGCCTGTCTGTGCTATTTGCAAAAATTCGCAAAAACATCACAGTTAAGGAATACCTTTGTTTGAACAGGACAGGATGGAGACAGTTCGCCAAATGGTCTTTAATTCTTCTGTTGTTTACGGTATGTTCCGATGCCATAACTTCTTCTTTTGGACAGCCCATCGTTTCGGACTTCATGGTCGATGCGTATAAAACCGCTTATTTTACACCTTTGCTGTGGTTGGCGTTCATTATCGCAGCACCGTTATATGAGGAAATACTTTTTCGTGGTTTTATGTTCAAAGGTATTGAGAATTCAAGAGCCGGGCCGATAGGGGCGGTAATAATAACTTCACTGGCCTGGTCGGCGCTCCATATTCAATATGATTTTTTAATCATAGTCAGCATCTTTGCAGGCGGCTTGCTTCTTGGCTGGGCCCGATTAAAAACTAATTCTATCTATATACCGATTGCTATGCACGCACTACAGAACCTGTTGGCAACGATTGTGGTTATTATCTACTTGGGACGTGTATAGCCGTTGTCAATCCGAATTGAAATGAAAGATTTCGCCCCCAATCATTACGAGCGGGCCTTCGAAAACTGGCTGAGGGATAATCACATTCAGTACATTGCCGTTGACGATAACAAAAAAGCAACCTTCGCGCGTTCCAAGATAAAGACCTTCGATTTTTTACTGTATCCACCCGGCGGGCAGATAATAATTGCCGAGGTTAAAGGTCGTAAGTTCAAGGGCAGCAGCTTCGCCAAGTTAACGGGCCTTGAATGTTGGGTCACAACCGAAGACATCGACGGTCTGACTGGGTGGCAGAAAGTTTTCGGTCCGGAACATCAGGCTGTCTTTGTTTTTGCCTACAAGGCCGAAAACGTCGACGTCGATTTTGACGGCAGGGACTTTTATGATTATTCCCGGAACAGGTATGTATTTTTTTGCGTCAAGTTAGACGACTATCGTAAGTTTATGAAACGCCGCAGTCCCAAATGGCAGACAGTAACGCTGCCCGCTGATAAGTTCCGACGATGCGCGGTACAAATGCAAAAGCTTTTGCTGTGATATCCCGCTTTATTTCATTGCGAGCCCCGTAAGACCAACGGCTAACTTGCGGGACGAGCGAAACGAAGCAATCTCATTTCGTTAGAAGTTCTTAGATTCGCGCTGCCTACTAATGACATTTGGTAGGGATTCTGAACAAAATTCTCGCTCAAAACAGATTGTTTCGGTATATTGTTTTGCTATGAGAATTATAGCTGGTGCAAAACGTGGAATGAAATTGTTTAGCCCTAAAACGCAGGTATCCCGGCCCATCACAGACAGGGTAAAGGAGTCGCTTTTCAGCGTCCTTTACAAATATGACCTGCCGGGCGGTAAGATTGTGGCTGATTTATTCTGCGGCGTTGGCTCTCTGGGCCTTGAGGCATTGAGCAGGGGGGCTGTCTTTGTTACTTTCGTAGAGAAGGCCCCAAAGATTATTGCGACTCTAAAAAAGAATATTGAGAAGGGCAGCTTTGTCGAGGAATCAAAAGTTATAAGGGCCGACGTTTTCAAGATTGGGGCTCCGGTTGATGAGCAGAAATACGATCTTGTTTTTGTCGACCCGCCCTATGCCTGCACGGAAGATGTCGGGCCAAATTCACCTTTGAGCAGTTTGCTGGATGTGTTGCAGCAGCAAGTGTCCTCTGATGGAATTGTCGTGGTCAGAACGAACGCACGCACAGAGCTGTTGGATAGATACAACGAGTTCCAGATAATAGACCGGCGCAAGTGGGGCACTATGGCCGTAACTATATTACAAAAGATAAGCCAATGACAAGCAAACAAGCAGCTATTAAGGTAATCAGGCGATTAAACCGCAATGGCTTCCAGGCCTTGTTGGCTGGCGGTTGCGTCCGCGATATGTTATTGCGCCGGCCGGCAAGCGACTACGATGTTGCTACAAATGCCCAGCCCAATGACGTCATAAAATTATTTAGACGCACACTAAAAGTCGGAGCAAAGTTCGGCGTGGTGATTGTTTTGCTTGAAGGGCAGCAGGTTGAAGTGGCCACATTCAGAACCGAAACAGGCTACGCCGACGGCAGACACCCGTCTGTTGTCAAATTCGCCGGCGCCGAAGAAGATGCCAGCCGAAGGGACTTTACCATTAACGGAATGTTCTACGATGTCCTGAAAGAGAAGGTAATCGATTATGTCGGTGGAAAGGCTGACCTCAAAAAAAGGTTGATAAGAACTATCGGTAAACCTAAAGAGCGCTTCGGCGAGGATTACCTGCGAATGTTACGGGCTGTGCGATTTTCCACTCAGCTCGGCTTTGCGATTCAGCCGGCTACCTGGTCGGCAATTCGCAGCAACGCAAAGAAGATTACTAAAATCAGCGGCGAACGTATAGCGATAGAATTGGAAGCGATACTGGCTAATCCCAATCGCTCTATGGGGACATCAATGCTGGCCAAGAGCGGTCTGGCCAAGGCCATTTTCCCCGGCTTTACAGGTAAACATGCCGAATTCGCGGTTAGCGTACTGGGTCAGCTCCGAAAGAAGGTTGATTTCGCCTTGGCACTGGCTTCACTTTTTGCCGGCTGCCTGACTGAATTTGCACGCCAAAAGTGTCAAATCTTGAAACTTAGCAGAAGTCAAAACAAGCATATAAAATTCTTACTTGCCAACAGAGGCAAGCTCCTCGACGACCAGATGACTCTGAGCCGGTTGAAAATGGTTCTTGCTGAGCCGTATTTCTGGGACCTCTACGAGCTGCAAAGAGCGATTCAAAAAGCTATGCCCGACGGCAGGGAAGGTATTGCTGCGTTGGGTAGGTTAAGGAAAAGAATAAAGGACCTCGGCGATGTAGAGCTGCGCCCCAAACCACTGCTCAACGGCCACGACCTGATTCGATTAGGTGCTGTGCCCGGCCCCGCCTTGGGCCAGTTAGCCGAGGAGATGTACATCGCCCAACTGGAAGGAAAGTTACAAACACCTGTGCAGGCCCGCCAATGGGCCCAAACGTGGTTACAAAAACACAGGGTGACTGAAAAATAAATGCAGCCGTTTACTCTTCTAATCAAACCGTCCGGCTCGGATTGCAACATCGATTGCAAGTACTGTTTTTATAAGGACAGAACACCCGAATTCGGCAAGGGCCGGCAGCGAATGAGCAACGAGGTACTCGAAAAGCTCGTCAAAGATTATATGCAGCTTCGTTTTCCGGTTGTAGGCTTTGCCTGGCAGGGCGGCGAGCCTACATTAATGGGCCTCGATTTTTTTAGAAGGGCGGTAGAGTTACAAAAACAATACGGCAGCTCCGGCCAGCAAATAAGTAATACCCTGCAAACCAACGGTGTTTTACTTGATGACAAATGGTGCCAATTCTTCCATGAAAACAAGTTCCTGCTCGGCATCAGTATCGATGGCCCAAAAGAATTTCACGACCACTACCGCGTTGACCATTCCGGCGCAGGTACATTTGATACAGTGTGTAGGGGTATTCAAACTTGTAAAAAATATAAGGTTGAATTCAGTGCCCTTGTCCTGCTAAACAATAATAGCGTACAGCATCATGACCGGTTATTTGATTTTCTTATAGAAAATGATATGACATATCTACAGCTCATCCCCTGCGTTGAGCTTGACCCTGCAACCGGAAAGGTAGCGGATTTCTCAATCACCCCGGCCCAATACGGCGAATTCTTGTGCGGAATATTCGACCGCTGGTATGACTACGGCCCGGAAAAGCTCAACATTCGTGACTTTGACTCCTTGGTAACATATTATTGTTTAGGAAGACACACGATTTGCACATACAGCCGGCAGTGTGCCGGTTTTGTTGTTGTCGAGCATACCGGCGATTGCTTCGCCTGTGAGTTTTTTGTCGAGCCGAAGTGGCGCCTGGGTAACATCTTGGAAACGCCGCTGGACAAACTCGCCTCCGGCAGTAAGAAGCGTACCTTTGCCCGTGATAAGCAAAATCTGCCCAATAAGTGCCTGCTCTGCAACTACCTTGACATCTGCCGTGGCGGCTGCATGAAAGACAGGGCCCGATTAAACGCTGACAGCCAAAGCTGCGAAAGCTATTTCTGCGAGAGCTACAAACAGTTCTTTGACTATGCTGTACCAAGGTTCAAGCAAATTGCAGCCGCGATTGAAGCCGGTTCCGCCACGAGACACACCCGTTCGGCCGATAGAGTCAGATTGAAAATCCAGAAGTAACCGCAACTACCACACACGCAGTGCTTGAAAAATAGTAGTAACATAAGTCACTTTGTGGTATATTGTTGCCGGAATGAGTTTTGCAACAAATGGAAATTTTAACCGGCGTGATTTTCTAAGAACTGTAGGACTGGGTGCTGCCTCGGTTGCAATTCTGGGATGTACAAGTGCTGCAAATCAGCCAACCAGTAAAAACCGTAAGGGCAAATCCAACATCGTCTTGTTTCTTGCTGATGACCAGAGTATTGACGACGTGGGCTGCTATGGCAACAACGTAATCCGAACACCTAACATAGACCGCCTTGCTGAACAAGGCCTGCGTTTCAACCTGGCCTTTACCCCAACGGCTATGTGTTCCCCGAGTCGCTCCGCTTTGTATACTGGTCTATATCCTCATCGAAACGGCTGCCATCCGAACCATAGCAATATCAAACCCGGTATAAAAACCCTGCCGTATTATCTAAAGTCCCTGGGCTATCGCGTTGGCCTTGCCGGCAAAGTCCATGTAAAACCGAAAGACCAGTTTCCTTTTGAATATATAGGCTTAAAGCCGGAACGAATCGAGAACTTTCTTGCTTCTACCGCAGGTAAGCCTTTCTGTTTAATAGTCGCCTCGCATGAACCGCACGGACCTCACAAAACCGGCGGATACAAGCCGGACGAGGTCCTTGTGCCGCCGAACAAGGTCGACACGCCACAGACACGACAGCAGCTCGCCAATTACTACACCGATATGGACCTGTTGGATGAGGAGCTTGGTCGCGTAATCGATCTGTTGAAAAAGCATCGCCTGGAGCAAAACACTTTGTTTGTCTATACCTCTGACCACGGCTATGACATATTCGCAAAGTGGTCCTGTTAC
>Ga0209986_10005864_pt1 | contig 10115 bp, 9 predicted proteins | sample BlataG_FD_183168 | JGI IMG/M metagenome (GOLD analysis project Ga0209986, IMG submission 183168) | Deep subsurface microbial communities from Black Sea to uncover new lineages of life (NeLLi) - Black_00105 metaG (SPAdes) (version 2) | ecosystem: Environmental > Aquatic > Marine > Oceanic >...
TTGGATATTTTTGAGGCAATTCAGAAATTTTGGATTTTAGAGCCAGTAGTTCCTGAACTACTTCAGATGTATTTTTTTTCTTGCCTGACGATTCACCAGATGCTCTCATTGTCTTACCTCTTTTTCCTTTATAAATCTTAAACAGTTTGTTGCATATCTCTTAAAGGAATGCGAACCATTTCATTTGCTGAGATCGGCTTATTGCATAAATCACAATACATTTTAATCTCCTTCAATACTTATATAAGGTATGTTTTATAGATTATTAAATCTTTCCGTTGACATGCAAATTTTATACTAAAATAAGTTAGCAAAAATGATTTATATATATTTATAAGACCGCTTCGCACAAGGAATGGGCAAAAATATCCATGAATGCAATGCTATGATTAAGAAACAGTATTATGAGTATATGTTGGAATTTTGAAATGATCTGAGAAGGCTATAAGAAGTATGTACCTTATTTTTAGGTATGTGTCGGATCTCCACAATGGCGGTCTGCACATACAGAAGGATATTTTAATAGAAAATATGCCCAATTACCAACTATACTTATCTATCAATTCTCCAGATGAGTTACAAAGCTAGATAGGATCTCCATTATTATTCCAGATAGCACTACTAGAACTCCAATATAATTTAGAGTCTGTGTTTACTCCAGAGCCTGTATAGATTGTTACAGAAGCACCTGGGGAAAATGTAATCCAGTCCTACTTCTTTTGAACGATACGTAATTCAGAATTTACAACATTGATATAGGAGTTTCCAGATTCAGTGTAATTTGTTGCTTTATTGATATGTGATATCCGACCGTTATCTCCATACTTGATCATTTCATCAAATGCTTTTATATACCACTCTATCCCCTTCATGAGATTATCATGCATATCCTCAAATGTAATTTTCCCAAGAATGACATCAGATGGTGGAACTATACTATTCATATTAACTCTGGCTGTTTCTAGGTTACGTCTTCCTAACACTGCCATCTCCTTAAACTCCTCCATAGTTATTCGATCATCTGCAAGGTCTATACTGGCTTGACTGGCTATTTTAAGCGTTTCATCGATAAAATCTAATGTTATAACAACTTCTTCTATGTAGGTGTCTTTATCTAGGTACTTCAACTCTGGCGATTCTGTAGACGATTTTTCTTCTTCAACACAACAGCTTATAAATACAACTCCAATTACCAGCACTACTAAAAATGATAGCGTCCCTGATTTTTCTTTGCTCATGTTATCATCCTTATATTTCTATGGTAATTTCTTATATAAATACCTTTTCTTTCATTCCCGAAAAAACATACAAAAAGAAAGAATGCACTTCATTTTACGATAGCTACTTATTCTCTTCCCACCACCGCTGCCATTTTGGTGGGTCCTTTCCAAGATCCTCTCCAGTGATTTTCTTTAAGGCTGTAACGGCCTTCCCCCTTACATACTTGTCTTCGTCTTCTAATGCTTTGATAAGAGCAGGTACAGCTTCCTTAACACCGATCTCACCAAGAGCTTCAGCAACATATACCCTTACCCATGAATCTTCATCTCCTAAGGCTGTGATAAGAGCAGGTACAGCTTCCTTGGCATGAGGACCAATCTCACCTAGAGCTTCAGCTGCACTCTTCCGTACGTACGCTTCTCTGTCTTGAAGTAGGTCAATAAGTGTAGGTATAGCCTCTTTAGCATCGGGACCGATCTCACCGAGAGCTTCAGCTGCACTCTCCCGTACATATGTATCTCTATATTCTAGTGCTTTGGTAACATATTCAATTCCCCAAGCGTCATAAAAAAGCAAAAAGAGATGTTTTTCCCAGTGTAAAAATTTAAAGGGTGCATCGCTGGGCTTTTCAGGAAGAGAAGTTCTACTAGAATAAATATAAAACTTTGGACAAGGCTTTTCTTCATGAAATGATTTTGTTATTTCCATATTTGGTCCCGAAAGAGAGAAACTACCATCTATAATAGCACCTGTGTACAGAAGACCACTCCCGAGATACTTATCTCCCAATGGCTCACCTGTGATCTCAACTAGTAATGTATAATCATACTGAGTGGCTTTCTCGTCAACTACTTTAAATCCTGCACTTTCCAGGATCTGTTTACATTCGTCGTTGAATGGTAAGGAGAACTCTTCCTCTATTTTTGGATAGGATTGTTCCACTATCAATCGGATTACCTCTTTTTCTTCCTCCGTTTCTTTATCCTCGCCTATACACCCAGTGAATACAGCTAAAATTACTATAAATGTTGTAAGTACAGCCAACTTTTTACATATTTTTTCTTTGTTCATAAAAAGCCCAGTATTATATGCCTGTCTTTATATAAATAGATATTGGAAAATCTGTCATCTAAAAAGCCTTTTTGAAGCTGTATCAATATCAGCTTCCTCAAGAATTATCTTTGCATTATTTATATCCTCCTGTCCAACAGGGAATCTATCTACCAGTTCTCTCTGGGAGATATCCTCTGTAACCACCCAAATCGCTGTTTGTATTGCTTTAATTGACGTTATGTCTGAAGAAAGATCATCTAAGGCATCCAAGATCTTTAGAACCTGTGGATCTGTTAAGGTTCCAACAGAGAATTTAGTACTGCTACTAGGATTTTCTTTATGAAAATCCAAACAATATGCTTCTAGTATAAACGTTTTCGGTTCAGACGAATACAAAATTATTTTTGACATGGGTATTAGCCACATGCTATCTTCTGCCATTCCACTCACCTTGTACACGACCATGTTCTGTGCTGTGCCAGAAGAAAGTAGAACCGTCCCCTTTGGAACTTGTATCTCCGTAGTATACTGTGTTAGCCGTGTTAGCTTCAGATTTATAGAGTCACCTGAAGATGCTCCCCTTCCTGTTATTTCTGCTTTAACAAAGCCCTTATTGATAGCTTCACTCAGTGTGTATTTCAGTATCGTAATGGTTATTTCTATTGTATCCGTATCTGATAATCCATTATTATCCGTAACTGTGAGTTTGACAGTATAATGTATCCCCTTAGAGTAAACATGATTTACGGTTGCACCAGATGCCGTAGTTCCATCACCAAAGTCCCATTCGTAGGAAGTTATAGTTCCGTCCGGATCTGTAGAGTCTGTAGCACTGAACGTTATGCTTTCACCTACATTTGCTGTTCTTGGAGTCGCTGATGCTTTTGCAATTGGTGAAACTGGAGCTGATGTAACCGTGGGAGTAGAAGTTGCTGTCGGTGTAGGAGTCATCGGCGTTTCCTTAATACATCCAGTAAGTATTACTACAATTACTACTGTAGCTATCACGCCTACTATGATTTTCTTTTTCATATTTTTTCACCTATTTTTTTCTCAAATTCCATAAGCCTTTTATGAAGTTAAATCTAGGCACTTCTTTTATTGTGATTTTTCCTCTCTCCACTTTCTCTGCCAAAACTTTTACGTGTTCCTCTTTCTTTTCCATTTCTTTACCCCTTCTCCTGCTATTATCTATTAAGTATTGGAATGTCCTATGTAACATCTATTCTATTTGTATATCCTGTCCTCTTTTCTTTTAAAATCTCCAGTCGTAGCATCTATTGTTATCTGTATTCCGGGCAACTCTCCATTTTTACTCTTCAGGGGACCATAGTCTATATGCCAAGAAACTCTATCTTTATATGCAGTTAGCATCATCAATCTTGCACAATTGTTTGTATCTTTTGCTTTGAATTCCGCTCCTCCATAGCTATCCGTTAATTGTTCTGCTTCGGGACTATCTATTTTCCAAGCTACCGGATCGATTACTGAGTCTTCCCAATATTTTTTGTCATAATCACTCCAATCTTCTATTCTATCAAGTGTAGCTGTTCCATTTTCCACATCTATATAGACCTTCTTTTGGGCTCCGGGAGAGCTAAATTCAAAGTTCCATATGAAAGATTTGCCTTCTACTGGAAGAGATTTTACGTCGATCAAGAAAAAGGTAGCTCCTGCGCTTACTCTTTTTAGATAAACATCCTCATATTCAGATTTTGCAAGATCTTCTGCAATGAAATAAGCTTCTTTAGCCGTTATCTTCTCTGTAGACTCAGTGGTAGGCGATGTTGTTTTCACAGGTGTTTCTATACACTCCGACAAAGACACCGATAAAATTACACAAAGTACAAGTAACACAATCTTATTACTTCTTGTTTTTTCAAACATTTTATCTCACCTTAATAATAATTGGATTTGATCTATACATATTTTTGCCTCTGATCTCTTGATGCCACAAAGCTAATTGCATGTTTGCGAAGTACAAAGAGATACGCGTTTCCTTTGTCATTCCCATAGCCCAATACATACAGGAAGTCCACTATACGGTGAATACCATAAGGTAAGCTTTGACAGTTTCGGTATCTTAAATGCTATTTCTCCCTGATGCTTTTCTCCAGGCTGTAGGCTACCATGTTCAAATGGATTTTCTAAATGAGATGTCGTATAATGATACTCAAATAGGTACCCATTTTCATCTTGAATATAGAACCTGATGTAAGAGTAAGTAAGTGATCTATCAGAGATATTTTCGATCGTTATATCTAAAATTAAAAAACTCCAGTTTTCTTTCACCTGTGAGTCTCCGATCGTATCTGTTTCCCTCTTTGAATTTACTGTGATTACAATATTCTCATCTGTTGCTTTTTCTCCTATCTTGTATGTAGGAGTAAGATCACTTACAGGCATCGATTCAGGGCTCGAGCTTTGGATTAGTTCAATTTCTCCATAAGATACGGAATCATTATACGATGCTATCAAATTAGCTACCTCATTCGGAACTTCAAAAGCAATTTCGCCTCTGTACATTGTTTTTGGTGGTATATCCCATTCTTTAAATCCAAAATCTAGATCTCCTGTACGGTAGGAATGTTTATATACTTGAATTCTATTGTTGCCGTCCCTTAAGCATATTCGATAGGGATTAACTTTGAGTGTTTCATCCATCTTATTTTTTATGGCTATGTCTATTATTACCCATCTATATCCTTCTTCTGGTTTTATCCAATTTATTTTATCGCTTTCTCTCATCTCGTCAACATAAATTATAATCCTCTCATCCTCCAATTTCTCTTTTATTTTTGCAGAAGGAATACCGATCTCTCCAGAAAATAATTTTTTAGAAGATGTTTCAATGTCTGCAAGATCAAGGATTATCTTTGCATCCAATATTTCTTTATTTCTGATCTCTCGCTTTTCTAACAGCTCCTTTTTGGACATGTTATCTGTGAAGCACCAGATTGCAGTTTGTACCGCATCTGTAGATTTGTCTCTTATATCAAGGAGATCTTCTGTTTCCAAGATCTTTTGGATATCAGAGTTTACTTTGTCTATGGAAAATTCTTTCTTGTATCCTGGAACTGGCTTATTAAACTCGACACTGTATGCACCGATAAGATATTTTTTCTCGTCCTTATCCAAGATTATTTTAGAGGTTGAATAGTAGTTAATAGTAGTAAGATACCCAGGAGTTATCGATGAGATCACGCCATAAACGTCTTCCATTGCCATATTCGATTTAGAGTTATCTAAACTATGCAAGATTAAACCTCTTGGTATTTTGATTTCTATTTCGTACTCGATCAGTCTCTTAAGATCCAATATTACTAAATTGCTTTTCCAGCCGATCACACTTGCTCCGACTAAATTCTGATCGATTGCGTCCAAAAGATCGATTATTGGTACTGAGGTTATGGTAAAAGACCAGGAATATTGTTTCAGATAGTTTCCTTCAATATCTTTCAACTCTCCCAACTCAGGATTCAATGTAACGGTATATTTTTTACCGTACTCAAAAACTAAGTTTGAGATTTCAAGTGTTTTGTTATCTATCCAGCAAGATTTAAGATCCTCAGTTGGTATGGACGGAGTGAAGCTGATTGCTTTATACGCAGTTTCAGATTCATACATAGGTTTGCCAAATACAATTTTTATTGTTGTCGTGGGAGAAACATCAGAAGCGTATTTGGCAGGAGATGTGGAGATAACAGTTGGATATGTGATAGCTGGAGGAGCTTCCTTCTTTTCTTCTTCAACACAGCAGCTAAAAACTATTCCAATTACTACTAATATTATTATAAATGCTTTTTCTAATCTTATTATTTTTTTCTTTAACATGCCTATATTATATTCTCTCTTCAGACGTTATAAATTTTTCGTTCTATACGCATACTAAAATATATGCCTGTCTCTAATAATAACGTCTTTTTTATCACACTTTTTCTTCCCTCTGTCAATTCTGCGCAAACAAAGAAAAGGAGAAGATCTAAAAGAATAAATGACATCTTTCAAGCTTTTTAATTCATTGCCTCGCTAAAAGGAGACATATTTTTTATTCTTAAACATAGTTCTGGTTGATTTTTTATAGTTTTATAAACAGAAGTTATTTCTGACAAATTATAAAGAAGTAGCAAAGCTACTTCTGTTATCGGTGAAATGGTTCCACAGCCCTAAAGACCACAAACTTTTTATATTAAATTTGTGTACATGGGGTAGGTGAATCCAAATGAGAGAGACAGGACGGAAGAAGCCTACGCTTTTAGGCTGGATATTCATAGTAATTATATTTGTGGTTTTTATTTTGGGTATTTCTCTTTGGATTGTCCCGCACATTGAGGTAGATCCCATTGGTACTATAATCCGTATGGTCATATCGTTGGCTATTTTCGCAGTGGTAATAGCAGTAGTGAAGAAATTAGGCGGGAAAAGGCTGTTTCGAGAGTAAAATTTTTCCCCAATTCAACCGCCCCTTACACCTCCAATAAGAAATGGATAAAAAATACAATAAGCCCCGATTTGAATGGGAGTAAAATAGTTTTTAGGAATCTCAGAATTTTGGAGAAAAGCCCTGTATACATATGAGAACCGATAAACTTATTAAGGATAGGTAATTAACATTAATATGAATAAACAATTTCTTCTTGGAGCTTTATTGATCTTCGCAATCTTTATTTCTTTAGGATGTGTCGAAGAAAAAGAAGAACCTAAGACTACCGAGCCTCCGACTTCTACCGAAGCACCAGAAACTACAACGCCATCACCGACTACTACATCTTCTCCAACTACCACACCCGCCCCTACTACTGCAGCACCCACTACGCTACCTCCTCTAATTCCACCTTCAAACCCCTCCTCGGGGAAAGGAAATATTATTGGGAAGGTTTATTGGAACGATGATCCAGTAAAAGGAGCTGAGGTAAAGATATGTGAAAAATTTTCTACATTCGGAGGATGCAGCGGAAAAGAGTATGACACGAAAACAGATGATGAAGGAGTCTTTTTTATAAACAATGTTGATCCGGGAGAATACGTTGTTATCGCTAAATACCCGGGAGAAGAACTCTGGACATACAGAACAAAAGGCTTTGGTGCAGCAAAAGACGAAATTATAGCAGGAGAGACATGCTATGTGTACAAATTGGATACAATCAGAAGCAATTTAATACTTAAATCGCCAAAAAACAATGCTAACGTTGGAACTTCTACTCCAATCTTAGAGTGGCAGCCCTACAAAGAAGCGGAGTACTATGAGGTTACGTTGATGTACCGACTTTTGAGCACAACATTAACCATGGGAAGCGACCGCCAGACGTATGTTCCCAACTTTGATACAGGTGAAAAACTACCAGCCCTACTCCAACCGGGAGAGTATACATGGTGGGTAGAAGCATATAATAAAAATGGTACAAAGTTAGCCCAATGCAGAGACCATTATTACTTTGTCGTTGCGGGAGAACCCCCGATCGTTAAGATTATTTCGCCAAAAGGTGACGTAAAAGTTAGTTTCCCGCTAACTTTAAAATGGGAAGAATGGCCAGAAGCTTCCTATTACAAGCTTTATGTGGCGAGATCTACGCCTTCATACGAAGCTATAGTCAATTATATTAAGGTCTTTGAGACAAGTTACGAGATAGAAGATTTGGAAGACGGAAGGTACTGCTGGAAGATCGACGTCTATGACATCAACAACAAAAAAATAGCAACCTCTGGTACAGATTTATTCTATTTTGTAGTAGAATAAAAATAAAGCTTCATACAGATTGAATAGAAAACATAGAGAAACTCTAAAATAGAGGTATTCTTACTTCTATAATTTTCTATATTTACTCACAAAACACCAATTAAAAAAAGAATAATTATAATCGCGATAATTACAAAAAGTGCCATATCACAATATTTGTGTATTTTCTCAGCTTTGCCTTTTTCCTTTTCATCTGGATTTTTGCCACATTGACTGCAGAATTTAGCATCTTTTGGAAGTTTAGCACTGCAGTTTTGACAATATTTAAACGGGCTCTTCCTTTTGAGATAGAAGTTGTAGCCAACTAACACTAACACCAATCCAACAATAGTCCAGCCAAAAACATTCCCATATTCTGTGTAGAACGTCGTTTTATTTGAAATAGAAAACTTTCCAGCTACTATATCCTGTGTTGAAATATCATTCACTATTCTACCGTAGGAATCTACTACTATAGAACCTTCAGGACAGGCAAGAATTACAGGATTTCTGTGCTCAACTGCTCTATAAACAGCGTTACCTCCAATTTCTCCTGGAAATGCAAAACCAATAGTGCCTGTGAATATGGTAAAAAACTGAGCTCCATCGTTGGCTAACTGCCTTGCCGGAATAGTAGATGAACTTTCCATGCATATTAATGGACCGATTCTTCCAAATTCTGTATCAAGAACTTGAATTTTTGGAGAAAGGAGCTTATTCCATTCCGAGTGAATGACTTCATTTACAAGGTTCACATAATGATAGGCCCACGGGCTATGTCCAATTTTCCCATCAGGAGAAACAACTATCCAGCCCATGTCTTCTCCACCCGCGCCCATCAAGTAGGTATTAGTTTCTTTGCTAAGATTTGAAAATTGTTCTAAGTCAATAGATGGGCCTTCCAGCATCCATCCAGTCCAAAGAATTACTTGGGGATCGTATTTTGTAGCTTCTCTACTTAAATTGATATAAAGATTCTCTATGTCGCCTTCCTCTGGTGGCGATGCTTGAATGATAACGCTGTTAACATTTCCAGTAGAAAACTCTGGAATGCTGACAAATCCTAAGCTGAATATTACTCCAAACATTAAAAACACAAAAATTGACTGCTTGCATAACCTTTTATTTTCCTTGTAATAAATTATTGCATAAGCAATGGCACAGTTAACTATAAGAATCAAAAATGTTATTCCATACATCCCCGTAAATGAAGCTAACTGCAAGATTGGAGGATTAAGCCACTGAGTCTTTGCTAATGACCCAAAGCCGAGTGCACCGGTAAACTTCATTATACCAGGGATATTTAAAAGTAAAAACCAACTGGCAGTGAAAAGAACTGGTAAGATAACGATTTGTAATCTCTGAGGTAAGTATTGTAAAACCCCAGAGGGTAGATGTTTTGGTTTCCAATATTTTTCGATCATTTCTGTGTAAAGCATCTTGCCCATGCCGAATGCAATAAGCAAGCCAAGCCAAGAAGAAAAGGGTGGAAACCAAAAAGAAAACTCGTAATAAAGCCAAGACCAAACTGGAGTAAGAAACAAACCAGTTACGAGTGTTAACCTACCAATCCTCTTTGGACTTTTCTCGCTCCATACTGCTATTAGCAGTGGAACAAAGGCTATCCAAGCCAAAAAGCTCCCAAGATTAAATGGGGGAAAACTTAGCAAAAGCAGAATCCCAGATGAGAGTGCCAACGCATAGCTTTTCTTTTTATCAAAGGAATCATCTTCCATATAGCTCTATTTAATTTTATTCTATATTAATCTAACTCTGGCAACTCTAGAACCAAAACCTTATTAATCCAAAAATAGAGTTTTAAATATGGGTAAAAGAAATCCAATTGAGGATGCACATCTTCTGTACATAGCTTTTATAATCATTGCTGTAGTTGGCTTCACAGTTTTAATTGTAAAGGGAACGTTCACTCAGGGCGAATTCAGCAGCGTCCAGACTGAAAAAGCGTTATCAGATCTAAAAATAGAGATTCTTTCTTCAAACAGTTTTGAAATTAGTCTTAAAATAACAAATAGAGGTTTTTCAACAGTTGAAAAAGATGATATATCTTTTTACTGGAATGATGAAAAAATAGATCCAGAGATCTCTCCTGAACCCTGTTTAAGAA
>Ga0209986_10005865_pt1 | contig 10114 bp, 11 predicted proteins | sample BlataG_FD_183168 | JGI IMG/M metagenome (GOLD analysis project Ga0209986, IMG submission 183168) | Deep subsurface microbial communities from Black Sea to uncover new lineages of life (NeLLi) - Black_00105 metaG (SPAdes) (version 2) | ecosystem: Environmental > Aquatic > Marine > Oceanic >...
ACTAAATTAAAATTTCTTCCATTTATTTCTTATAAAAAATGAATAGATCTTATTTTGAATTATAATATTCTGAATCCAAATTTGGAAATAATTGTTTTTTCCTTCCGATTTTTTTTGAATATATAATCCCCAAATCGAATAGTTTTTTCAAGTGGTAGTGTATTGTTTTATGATCAACTCGAAATTTTTTTGTGATCAAATTATTATATATTCCAGGATTTCTTTCAATCATTTCTAGAACCTCTAGTGTAAATTTACTCTTTTGGAGTTTTAAATCAATGTTACTAATAGGATTTTTATTATAATATGGAAAATATACAATATAGTTTCCAATTCTTTTTTTTCCAATAATTTTATAAGTTTCTAAGATATCTAAATGCCAAACTAAATTTCCTGCAGCAATTCCAGTTTGTCGTAGTAATTCATTAAAATGAACCGTTGGGTTAGATAAGATTAGATCTATTATTTTATTTCGATTTTCATTTTCTAAGACTTCTTCTATGGTTAATCGATGAGCTCCTTTATCAATATTAGTTAATCTATTTTTTAAGTAATTGATATAGTCTGTTTTTGTGATAGCTAAACCTAATGTAGCTATAACTACAATGATAACGATAATTAAGATCCATGGCCAAATATCTGAAGAAACGGAAACTTCATAAAGTGTAATATAATATTCAGTATTTCCTTCAAGATTTAGAATAGTTGTTTCTAAATAACTCTCAGAAGATGGCTCATTAATTAATTCTTCTGTTGGAATAATCTGCCAAGATTCATTACTTAACTCAAAAACTGCGATAAAATATGTCTTATTTGGATTTAATCCAAAATTTGAGGTCTTATTAAATTGAATAGTTAAATTTTGGATTGAATCATTTGAAATGAATTGATATATACAATTAAACCGATATTCAAACCGATTATTTTTATAATTAGGATTACCTGGTTGTTTAGATAATCCAAAATTCATCATATTAGTCTTTGTATTTATTTGAAACGATATTGATTGATTATTTTTTATCTTTATATAGATCTCCCGATTTTGAATTTTATTATCATATTGGATATCGAAATCTATACTGACATTTGTATTAATTCCAAATTGAATCCCATTTGAAAAATAATATGTAATTGATTCATTAGGATTGAGAAAATCATGAGTTGAGAAACCTGTAATGTTTTTCTTTTTAGCTAAAGTTGGAAGTATTGATAGATTGATTTGAATTAAAATGAAAAATATAATTAAAAAAGTGAATTTTATAAGTTTCTCCTGTGATTTAACATTTTGGGGATGTTTTCCAACCATATTAATCCAATTTGTTTTTAATCAATATTTTTTTAAGAGTTCATTAAAAATTCAGAATTAAAAAAAAAAAAAATTATTTAATATAGATTTTCTTAGTTTTACTTTCTTTTCTTTTTCCATATGATTAATCCTGTTATAGCTAAAACCGCAACAATTCCTAATCCGATAATCCATGCAATTGTGAAATCTTGTTCAAGATTTATTATGGTCCATGTTGAAAAATGATTTGTTTCAGTCACTAAAAACCCATCTTCAAGAACAGTCTCCACCGGAATCCATGTTTGTGAATCCTCATCATAATAAGCCCAAGTGCCATGCTTATATTCATCTTCAATGTGCAATTTTAATTTCGCTTGAATGCTTCCATTAACTTGTAAAGCTACAACAAACCCTGCTTGATAGCGAAATCTATTCCGATTTCTGTTTTGATGTATTTCTCCCTTTAAGAGTCCAAGTTCAGCTTGTTCCTCAGTACATGTCATATTCATTTTAAGATCTTTAATTGTATTAATTTCAATCTCAAATATCTTATTCCCAATATTTAAGGCATCACACGATATATCTAAATCGAGATTAGCCGAACAATTGATTCTTAATTGTGTTCTCTGTCGAAAGCGATAATTAACTCTATTATGAGCCATTAAATGGATCTGTGTTGAGTCTCCATTGACTTCAACTGTATTCTGGTTATCTGCTATCACATTTTGGGTACTATCGATGGAAAAAATTATTAAAAACAATAATACACCAAATAAAATCATTTTATTTTTTTTCATACTTTTAAACCTACTAATATGTTTCTAATAGAAAAGTGTGAATTTTGATTATAAAGGATTGAGGAATAAGTTTCCCCATTTAAAAAACTGTAGTTTTAAGGATTTTTTTTTAATTGAAAAAAATAAAAATATCAAACAAATATTAAAAATATACGAACTATTATGTAAATAAAGCGATTACCAATAAATGAACAATAAAAAGACAATAAAAAGGATTTTAATTTTTGGAATCATAATTATTGGATCAATTTTTTTTGGAGTTATATGGTTTTTAAATCCTCCAATTCCCACTAAATGGAATGAAGACCCTTATCGTATTGATATTTACGATTTATATAAATTCGCAAATGTTGTAGAAAACGAGCAAATTGTATTATATCAAGGAATAAACGATTATAATTATAGTGAATCATCGGATATTCTTTCAATTTTAATAAAGGATACTTTTCACAATATTCAAATCACTATTCAATTTAATAATTGGTCGAAACATGAAAAATACAACATTATCGATATAGGAATAGGAAGTTCTTATTGCATTAAGGGAAAATCACTTCTTATTTCTGAAGGTATCATATTAGGCATAGATATCGTAGAAATACACGGCTATCGTACGAATATCCTTTCATTGGCAGGATTAGCAATTATAATTCCCTTAATTTTTTATTATTTCAAAATAGATTTTAAAAAATTGAAATTAATTCATAAAAGAGAAAAGAAATCGAATAGAGGTTCATAGTTTGCCAGATTGGATCGCTCATTTAATGTTTGGAACAATATTATCATTCTTATTAGGAATTAAAGGTGAAAAACGGATAATTTTTCTCATCGGTAATTTAATGCCAGATTTTTTAAGATTTCCTATTTTTATAACAGAATTTCTAAATCAAGATTTACTTTCGGAATTTATTAGTTACCCGATAAATGAATCCTCTCATTCTATTATAGGGGTTCTTGCTCTTGCGAGCTTCATTTCAATTTTTTTTGAGGAATCTCTCGAACCTTTAGAATCTGGGTTAATAAAACATCAACTTAATTCAAATAAAACTGGCTTTAAATTTAAACTAGATAAATTTCAATCCATCTGGCAGACAAAAATAGAGAATCCTTTTTTCCTGCTTTTTTTAGGAGGCCTATTCCATCTATTTCTTGACTCCTTCATGTGGCCGTGGGCAGGAGGAATAAACTGGCTTTATCCTCTTGATTTTGCAATATTTAGGTGGAGTTTCAAATTATGGTGGCCATCAAGTTTTGATGCGATAATTCTTTTATTTCCAATTTTTTTAATTTCCTTGATTTTAAAGACACTTTTTCATTTCTATAAAGTTAAAAAAAAATCCAAATTTTAATTAAAAAGAAAATTAATTTCAAATATTTAAAGAAATAAAGGAAACTTTAATTATCTTACATTTTCTGTTATTTCTATATCTAGCTTATCCAGAATCTCTATTAAATCTATTACTTCAAAACCCATATTGAACTTATCATTTGCATCAGATAAATTCGTTCTGCAAAATGGACAAGTTGAAGACACAACTGTAGCTCCCGTTTCTTTAGCTTCTTCTAATCTTTCCTTCGATATTTCTACAGACCAATCAGGATATCCGATCTTAACGCCTCCTCCTGCTCCGCAACAATATGCGTTTTCTCTGTTTCTTTTCATTTCAACAAAATTAATACCCGGAATCTTCTTATAAACTTCTCTAGGAATTTCATATATACCAGAGTGCCTACCTAAATGGCAAGGATCATGATAAGTTACAGTTTTATCATAATTTGATTTGAATTTTAATTTCCCCATATATAAAAGTTGTTTAACTAATTCGGCTGTATGATATAGTTTAAAATCGTATTCGACTCCAAATTTCTCAAAATCATTCTTTAATGTTCGATAACACCCAGCACAAGAAGTAATCACTTTAGTAGCTCCTGCTTCTTTAATTTTTTCAACATTATAATTCATAAAATCCTTTACGGGACTAATTTGCCCGGTTCTTATAATTGGGCTGCAACAACAATGTTCATCGATTAAGGTAAAATCAATTTTTGCTTTTTTAAGAAATCTTAGAGTAGAATCTCTTAAATTTTTTTGACGATAATTTGATGTGCACCCAATAAAATAGACCCATTCTGCTTTATTCGGTAAATTATATTCCTTTTTTAATTCTTCATTATCTGAATTTGGTTCGGCGTAAGGATTAAACATTTCTGGGTTCGTAGTGCGTTCCAATAAATTTTTCTGCTTTTCAGGACAAAAACCGTTTTTAACCGCTTCGGCTCGGGCTGCTTCGATAATATCCACCCAAAATTCATTGAATTTTACAAACCTGCAATTTTCAACACAATTTCCGCACGTACTACATGCATATAGAATATTAGCTAAATTATCACTCCATTGAAGTTCATTATTTATTAGACCAAAAATAAGCCACATCCGACCACCAGCACTATACGTTTCGAATCTATACTTGTTATAACTTGGACAATTAAATTCGGAATAAGAATGGGTAAATTTACAATATCCACACCTAAAACATCTATGTATTATATGTTTAACATCATCTAACGCCATTTTAATTCTCCTCCTCACTCCAATTTCCTGGATTCATTATGCCATTTGGATCTAACATCTGGCGAATATTAAAAAACATTTTCTTATAATTGGGATCCATTTTTTTAAGAGTTAGTTTCTGTGCACCTAATTCTCCTTTCCAAGGAATGCCACCAAGTTCTAATGCTAAATGATTTGTTTCTTCAAGTGCATTTCTTGCATTCTGCATGTCGTCTGGATCAGATCTATTGAAAGAATAAGAAAAGAACATTACGATATTATGAGTCTGTCCAATAAGTCTAGAACCTAATGTAGGAGGTATCCCATATTTTATTGAAATTTCAGCCCCTCTACGATATGCTTCAGGAATTTTTTCTAATGGCATGTTAGCACCAACATATTCGAAGCCACCTCCTTTTCGGAAGTCTGCAGCTCCTGATGCAAATATTGGCTTTTCTATATAAAGATCTATCATTTTTTGAGTTGCCTTCATATATCTAGCTCCATTTTTACGATATGTTTTTTTAAGTATCTTTAATTTAGCATCAATATCTTCTTGACTATCTCCCGTAATATAGACCATAAAAAAGATATATCCTTTCATCCACTCAGGTTTATCTTGCTTGCCAAGGAGTACATCTTCTATAAAATCTAAAGTTGTAATTTCCAATAGAAGGTTTGGAATATTTTCTTCATCTTTCATCAATCCAAACACGATTTCCCTAAATTTCGGTTTTGGAAATATTTGAACAGAAAGTTTTGTTACGATTCCCATAGTTCCAAATGAACTTAGAAATAATCCTACTAAATCAGGGATGGGGCCTCTTGCAAACCAATAATCGGAAACTGCACAAGATCCAAGTTTAACCACTTCACCACTTGCCAAAACAACTTCCAATCCATTAACTATTGCACCGTGGTCTCCATATTTCTGTGATAAATAACCTGATCCATGAATTAATACATTGCCAGCAATAGTTGCAGAGGGAGGGGCATCAGGGATCGCAGGTTGCAGATCAGGATGATGCTCATTTAAATGTGCAAGCAATTGTCCTGTAGAAACTCCAGGTTCAATGAGAGCATACCGGCTTAATTTATTTATTTCAATTATTTGATTCATTCTCTTCATATCTAATACAATACCACCCTTCACCGGAATGATTAATCCACTAAGCGTCAATCCACCGCCCATGGGAACCAAAGGTATTTTTTCCTCGTTAGCTAATCTTACAATTTTTTGAACTTCCTCGGTTGTTTTAGGCATTAGAACAAAATCAACAGGGCGAGGTAAAGAAGCTCCAGGATCTTGGGAATAAATATAGAGATCTTCGGGGCTATTGGTTGCAAATTCTTTACCTACAATGTTTTGCAAATCTTTTAATATTTGATCGGTATTCATTTATATCAACTCTATTATTAATAGAAGATTCTCTGTTTTAACTTAAATAAATATATTTTTTTAGATTTGATAAATAGTTTAAAATTGAGAAAATAAAAATAACTATAAAACCAATAAAAAATAGGCATCATCTGGGTTGGTGAAGAATATGGTGATTGATTTATGGCTTTTATTTAAATGGGTTTTCTTGATTATTATGATTATTTTTTTAATATTTTTCGTATTTGTGATGATAATTTTAAGAATTATTCGTAGATATCATAAATTTCCAATTCCAGCTTTTGCAACCCGTTTAATTGATAATCCTTGGCGGAGATTCATACAAAAACCTAAAATTATTGCTGAGCGAATGCATCTTGAGCCTGGAATGATAGTCGTTGAGATTGGCCCGGGTAAGGGATCTTACACTAAAGCAGTAGCGGAAAAAGTTATACCTAATGGAAAAGTTTACGCTATTGATATCCAAGAATCCGTAATAGAATCTTTAAAAAAGCGAATTGAAAAGGAAGAAATCTTTAATATTATCCCGATGGTTGGAGATGCCTATAGTTTTCCCTTTAATGATGAAAGCGTTGATAGGATTTTTGCTAATACATGTCTACCTGAGATTCCGGATCCCGTTAGAGTCTTACGTGATTGCAACCGAATTTTAAAACATGATGGATTAGTATCTCTCTGTGAACTTCTTCCAGATCCCGATTATCCTCGAAGAAAAACCGAAATACGCTGGGCTAAAGAAGCAGGATTAGAGTTAAAAGAAAAATTTGGTAATTTTTTTTCTTACCAACTCAACTTTAATAAAAAAATAAATAATAAATGATTTAATAGGTGCATTTTTTTTGAGATATAAATATATATATAAATATATATATTCATTATGAAGAATGTAATATGACATCAAAAATGATCTCTATCCGAGAGGATATTTATGATGATTTAAAACGGTTGAAGTCTACAAATGAAAGTTTTTCTGAGGTAATTGAGCGCTTAATTAAAAGTCAAGAAAAAGATCCACTAAAACATTTTGGAATTTTTAAGGATTTACCAAAAGAAGTAATGGATGATTTTGAAAATGCAATTTTAGAAGCTAAAAAAGAAGATAAAGAAAGAGCATCTAAAAGATTTTCAGAACTTTGGGGAAATGAAATATGATAATCTTAGATACAAATGTTATAATAGACATTGGACGTGGTCGTTCGAGTGCAGAAGATATCCTAAAAAAATATAAAGATGAAGTCATTACTATTTCAGCAATTACAATACAAGAACTTTATGTTGGTCTAGGTTATACTTTACAAAAATACGGTAAAAAATTATATGAAAAAAACAAAGAAAAAACTCAAAAATTATTAGAAGGTTATAAAATTTTTAGAATCAGTCAAGCAATATTAGAACGTTCGGGTATTATTAGGGGAAAATTAAAAGCCAAAGGTATTACAATAGAGATTCAAGATTTAATAATTGGTGCGACAGCAGAAATCTCGAAGATGGAAAAAATTATTACTCGAAACCCTAAACATTTTGAAGTATTCAAAATTCCAATTGAATCTTATAAAATTGAATAAAAAATGGATAAGAAATATTAATTTTTAAAAAAAATGTAATAGTAAAATAAATTTAGAAAAAATCAATTTTATTAATTATTTGGACTTATAATGCCCTTTCTTTTTTCATTGGTGCGTTATCGCTTGTACTAATATACCATTTTAAAAGTCTCTCTTTCAATTTTGCCTTGGTTTCTTTCAAATTGTGATCATCTATTAAATTAATTAATTCTTGAGGGTCTGATTTTAGATTGTAAAGTTCTTCTTTACCTTCAATCCTAGCCACATATTTCCATTCTTTAGTTCTAATCATTGCAGATCTACTCACTGTGCTTGGGTCATCATAGGAGATCCTAATTTTATCGTAATAGATACCAAGAAGTGGTAAATCTGGTGATTTAATTTTCACTTCAAAACATTGGGGTTCTCTAGGTAAATAGCCCCCTTCTGCAAACACTAAATCGCGGTGCTCATTATCTTCTCCCTTAATTAGAGGGATTAAAGATTTTCCAAAATGAGTGTATTTTGGTTTTATATTGGCAATTTCTAACATAGTTGGAAATAAATCTATTGTTTCTACTAAATTATTGATTGGATTATTATTTGGTTTTATTCCGGGAATTTTTATAATTAAAGGAACTTTTATCAGGCAATCTTGGAAACCCGTGGGCCATTTTTCTGTTAAACCATAGTCAGTTGTATAGTCGCCATGATCTCCAAAGAAAAAAACTGCTGTGTGATTATAATAATTTTTTTCCTTGAATTTTTCAATAATTGTCCCAAATTGGTCGTCCACCCTCGAAACCATCCCATAATAAGTGGCAATTATTTCTTTTTTATCTTCTTCTGATAAAAGGTTTAAGTTATAAGATTCATACATTTCTTTCATAAAATGTGGTTTATCATCCAACGTGGGTGGAATTGGGGCAGGAATTTTCTGTCTATCATACATTGAAAAATAAGGTTCCTCAACAGAATAGGGTGGATGTGGATAAGATAAAGCAAGGAATAAACAAAAAGGTTCCGGCGGATTAGAATCTAAAAACTCAAGCGCTTCTTGAATTATACTGTAATCTAAATCTTTAACAGGTTTTTCTCCTCTTTTTCCTGAATAAAATGATTTTCTAAATCGGTCTTCAACAGGAGGTGAATCTAAATAAGCTTTTAGGTCAACTTTCGAAAAACCTCCAGTTCTTTTAGATATATTTGTTTTAAAAGCCTTTTTAGAAAACAAATCATTCCTTCCAATCATTCGAACATAATATCCGGAGTTTTTTAGGAATTTCAATAAATTTTCTTCATGAGGTTGTAAAAAATAATATAGAGAACGATGTCCTGAACAATGAGGATAAAGTCCAGTAAAAGTAGAGCATCTAGATGGTGCACATACTGGATTTACTGCAAAACAATTTGTAAATACTACTCCTTCTTTACCAACTTTATCGAGATTTGGAGTTTTAATTATTGGATTTCCCATACATGCAAGAGAGTCTGCACGCATCTCATCCGGCATGAATATTAAAATATTAGGTTTTTTTTCAGATGACATTATTATCTCAAATATTTATAGATGCTAAGGCATTTATTTGTTATAGATGGATATAATATTTAAATTAATATAAGGATGCAACAACTAATCTTGGAAAAACTGGAAGGTTTAAAAAGAATTTTAAAAAAAATGGAAAACGTAGCTATAGCCTTTTCAGGGGGGGTTGATAGTACTTTTCTTGTTAAAATAGCGAAGGAAGTTTTAAGAGACAAGGTTTTAGCAATAACAGCAACATCATCAATCCACCCAGAGTTTGAAAAAAAAGATGCAAAAATATTTGCAGAACAAAATAGTATTAGACACGTTATTTTTAAATCTGAAGAATTAAAAAATGAGAATTTTAGGGCAAATCCTCCAAATAGGTGTTATCTTTGTAAAAAAGAATTATTCTCTGCAATTAAAAGTATCGCCAATAAGGAGAATATTAAATATATCTTAGACGCAACAAATTTTGATGATTTGAGCGAGTATAGACCCGGTATTAAAGCTTTAGAAGAACTTGAGATAATAAGTCCTTTAAAGGATGTAAAATTAACGAAAGAAGAGATAAGAGCGTTATCAAAAGAAATGAATTTAAAGTCGTGGAATAAACCAGCATTCGCTTGTTTAGTATCAAGGATTCCATATGGTGTAGAATTAACTGAAAAAAGATTAAAAATGATCGAAAGGGCTGAAGAATATATAATGAATTTAGGTATTAGCCAAATTCGTGTAAGATATCACGATAAAATTGCGAGAATTGAAATAAATAAAAATGATATTCCATTATTGTTAAAACATTCAGATGAAATAAATGCCAAACTAAAAAAATTAGGATTCACTTATATAACGTTCGATTTAGAGGGATATAGAACAGGGAGCTTAAATGAGGTTTTAGATATTTGAAAAGGACGTTGGAAGATTATAAAGCGGGAAAAATATCATTGGAAGAAGTTTTGGAAAAATTGAAAACATTACCTTATGAAGATTTAGGATTTGCAAAAGTAGAT
>Ga0209986_10005867_pt1 | contig 10113 bp, 11 predicted proteins | sample BlataG_FD_183168 | JGI IMG/M metagenome (GOLD analysis project Ga0209986, IMG submission 183168) | Deep subsurface microbial communities from Black Sea to uncover new lineages of life (NeLLi) - Black_00105 metaG (SPAdes) (version 2) | ecosystem: Environmental > Aquatic > Marine > Oceanic >...
TACCTGCTGTGCAAAGTCTTTTTTGTTTGAATATACGCAGGCTGGTAACACTAGAATCGGCGATAATAACTACGTCACCACCGTCACCGCCATCGCCACCATCAGGACCACCAAAGGGAACAAACTTCTCCCGCCGGAAGCTCACTGCTCCGTCGCCACCCTTACCTGCTTTCACTACCATTTCTGTTTGGTCAAACACTGTATATAAGCCACCCCAATTATTAAAACTACTGAAAAGAACCGTGCTTAGTGTTCTGTTATTATAATTATAGCGTAATCAACAGTAGAGTATTAATATTACTAATAATAGCAGGCACTCAAATTGAGGGTTCGGGTGTGAATTTAGGCCAAAAACTAAGCTGAGCTGTCTTGGACTTATCAAAAGATTTTGGGAGTTATTAAACAACAAGGGAGGAATATTCTGCTGTGGAATATTAATGATTCCAGCCCCTTTGCATGGAGGATATTTTCTGTTGGATGTCTGAGATCTTGCGGCTCAAATAAGGGCTATTATTGATATCGTTGGCTATTTTTTCATAAGCATGGCTAACCGTTGCCGGCCCCCTGCCTCCCAGCTCTTTGCCGATTTGAGTCAGTGACCAACTTGATTCCTGTCTAATAAGATACATGGCTACTTGTCGGGCTAGAGCCGTCTCTTTATCTCTTTTCTGGCTTTTTAGGTCTTGACGGGTTAGCTGGAAGCTAACAACTACGGCTTCTATTATGAGGTGGGGTGTAATAGAATCGGTTTTAGGCTCCTTGCCGGCTATATCTTGGAGGGCTTGAGCGGCTAACTCTGGGGTAAGTGAGACTCTAATTAGCTTGGCGTAGGCAACAATCCGGTTTAGAGAACCTTCCAGCTCCCTTATGTTCTCATGAATCCGCTGAGCAATAAACTCTAGAACATCTGAAGCGACATTTACTCCTTTCTGCTCAGCTTTAGCTTGTAAAATAGCTAGGCGTGTTTCGAAATCAGGCGGTTGAATATCAGCAACTAACCCCCATTCAAAACGTGAGCGCAGTCGGTCTTGCAGTAGAGGTATGGATTTGGGCGGACGGTCGCTGGTAATAGCAATCTGACGATTAGCGTTATGCAGTTCATTAAAGGTATGGAAAAAGGTTTCCTCCGTCTGCACTTTGCCGCTAAAGAATTGGACGTCATCGATCAGCAACATGTCAACATATCTATATTTATTGTGGAATTCTTGGGTCTTCCTCTCTCGAAGAGCATTGGTAAACTCGTTGGTAAACTGCTCAGCGCTGACATAGAGCACCTGTATATTCTGGGTCAGAGCGGCATGACCAATAGCCTGCAGCAAGTGGGTCTTACCCAAGCCCACCCCCCCATATATGAACAGCGGATTATAGCTGTATCCCGGGTTTTCGGTTACTTTCAGAGCCGCGGCGTAGGCTAGATGGTTACAGCTACCGACGATAAAGGAATCAAGGGTGTACTTGGGGTTAAATAAGGGGAGGTTTGTTTGTTGAGCCGAGGGGACTTTCCCCCGGCTCCTGTAGCCAGTTTGTGAGCTTTGATGTGTGGTATCTACTTGGAAAAGGACTGTGATGTCACGGTGGGTAAGCCCGATAAGAGTCTTTTCAATTAAAGAGCGCTGGTTCTGGTCTAAATATTCAGCGGCAAAGGTATTGGGGACACCGATAACAAACTCATTATCTCGATAACTTAAGCCTACGGTTTTTTCCAGCCAGGTCCGGTAGTTCGCCTTGCTGACCTGGATTTGCAACCCACCTAACGCAGCTTCCCAAATTTCTTGTGCTGACCTAGCTTCCATCTAATTTCTTCCCCATTCTTTGACCCGGTTCAATCTCTTAAATTTGCAACTCTAGTTATAAATTGAAGCACTATTTCACGCCAGGTGGTTTGGGATGGTAGCGGACTTAGCTGAGGCTTGGGGGAAGAAATTTAAGCGGAATGTAACTAGAATAATACCAAGACCTCTTTACTGGCAAGGTTTTTGGCGCTGATTGCTGGTCATTTTTGACCCCTGTTTTCCCTTCCGAGGTCTATCAGGGTTGCTTTTTTACCTAATATTTACTTGATAGATATAAAAGGGTTGGTTGTTGGAAAATTTGTTTGATGTTAAACTTTAGTACCAGGAGGTTTAGATTGCGAGTTGTTTTTATGGGCACTCCTGAGTTTGCTGTTCCCGCTTTGGAGCGCCTTATCCTTAATCACTACCCAGTGGTGGCGGTTTATACCCAGCCCGATAAACCAGCGGGCAGGGGGCGTTCCCTGGTTTCTCCTCCGCTAAAAAGGGCAGCCCTAACCTGGAAGCTGCCGGTGATGCAGCCGGTTAGTCTAAAGAGATCAGAGGTAGTGGCGCAGTTGGCTACCTTTCACCCCGATGTTATTGTGGTCACTGCCTTTGGCCAAATTCTGCCACAGTCGGTCTTAGATATCCCCAGCTATGGGTGTATTAATATCCACCCCTCCCTGCTACCTAGATTTCGGGGGGTATCGCCAGTAGCCGCGGCTATTCTGGCTGGCGACGAGTTTACCGGGGTTAGCGTTATGCTTATGGATGCGGGCTTAGATACCGGTCCTATATTGGCTAGGGCACAAATTCCTGTTTCGGCGCAGGATACTACCGGCTCACTTACTGCCAAGTTATCCCTGATAGCAGCCCAGTTGCTCCTGGAGGTCTTACCTTGTTGGTTAAGAGGTGAGCTTACCCCCCGGCCTCAGGATGAAGCCAAAGCTACCTATTCTGGGGCAATTTCCAAGGGGGAAGGTGAGATTGACTGGCGTTTACCGGCGGTAGACATATGGCGGCAGGTGCGCGCCTTCAATCCGTGGCCAGGGTGTTACACCAGATGGCGAGGAAAGCAGCTCAAGATTATTAAGGCGGTGCCTCTGCCTGAGGCAGAACCCCTTGTTGTGGGGCAGGTGGTAGCTCTAACCCCAGCCACGGGGAGCTCGGAGGCTGCATTTGGAGTTGGTACTGGGGATGGAACCTTGGGAGTGTGTCAGGTCCAACTGGAGGGACGGCGAGCCATGTCTGCCGCCGAGTTTTTGAGAGGGCAGAGGCAGTTCATCGGGGCGATACTGCCATTGAGTTGAAGCGGGTGGTTGCCTCATTCAAGATTAGCCTGTATAATCTGTTAACAGACGAAGGAGGCTATTTTGTCTTTACCACAGAACCTGAATCGGTTTGCCACCCTGGTAGACATTATTGCCAAGTTGCGAGCACCTGATGGTTGCCCCTGGGATAGAAAGCAGACCCATGCTTCCCTGCGGGAAAACCTGCTGGAGGAGTGCTATGAGGTGCTAGAAGCTCTGGATGAAGAGGATTCCGGGAAGCTTTGTGCTGAGTTAGGCGACCTGCTGATGCAGGTTGTTCTCCATACTCAGATTGCTACCGAAGCTGGGGAATTTGAGGTGGGGGATGTACTCAGTAGCATCAATGCCAAGCTAATTCATCGCCATCCCCACATCTTTGGTTCTTTAAAGGTGAAGGATGCCCAGGAGGTAGCACATAACTGGGAGCTTCTTAAACAAGAAGAGAGGCAGTCAGATACCTCTATACTGGCTAGCGTCCCCAAGCAGATGCCAGCCCTGGGTTACAGTCAGGAGATTCAGCGCCGGGTGGCGCAGGTTGGCTTTGATTGGGAGGATGTTGACGGTGTTATTGATAAGCTGACTGAGGAGATTAGAGAATTCAAGCAAGCCGGTAGTCAGCAGCAGACAGAGCAAGAGTTTGGCGACTTACTTTTTACCCTGGCTAACATTGCCCGCCGACTGGGGGTTGACTTGGAGGCAGCGCTGAGGCAGGCTAACCGGCGGTTTTACCGACGCTTCACCTATATGGAAGAGCTCTGCCGCCAGCGTGGGCTAGACTTTGCCGAGCTATCCTTTGATGAGCAGAACGCCTTGTGGGAGGAAGCGAAGAAGGTGGAGGGGTAAGATTGGGGTATGGGGGAGTTGAGGCGAGATTTCTCGCCTTTCTTGTTTATGTGAAATCTTATCCGTTTGAAAAGGTTACAGTTTTGCGTTATAAATATGGTATTAAGTTAAGCACCAGAAAAGCCCCACTTTTTGCCAAGTTTGCTGAGGAAGGGAGATAGCTTTGACTAAAAAAAGGAAGATAGAGAAACCCAAGCGTGAAGTTACCAAGCGCCAGCTTTCCCGATGGCAGCAGCAGAGGAGGAGACAGCGCATTATTCTGGGCGTAGGGGTTTTCATTATCGTGGCTGTTTTAGGGACTGTGGGGGTGGGGTGGTATATTGGCCAGTATCAGCCACTGCACCAAACAGTAATTAGAGTGAATGATACTGAGTTTAACATGGATTACTACGTAAAGATGCTTAAGTTATATGGAGGGGATCAGTCTAGCTCCTATATGTATGGTTTGGCTGATGAGTTGGTCAAGGTTATTGAGCGAAACGAGCTGGTGAGGCAAGAGGCGATGGAACTGGGTATCAGTATTAGTGATGAGGAGGTTGATGAGGAACTAAAAACCAGTGACCCGCCTGTAAGCAAGGACTACCGGGACGTAGTTAGGATGGAGATGTTGATACCCAAACTGCTTGATGAGTATTTTGAGCAGATGGTGCCAGTAGTTGCCGAGCAGAGTTATTTGATGGCAATGTTACTGGAGAGTGAAAGCCAGGCGACCGAGGTTACCGCCAGACTGGAGAGTGGCGAAGACTTTGGCGAGCTGGCTGGCGAGTTGTCTCTGGAGAGTTTTTCCAAGGGTAGAAGTGGTGAGCTTGGTTGGCTCCCCAAGGAGGTCTTGGCCAAACTACCGATCAGTTCTATACTGGGTGAGTATGCATTCAGCGCTGAGATAGGAGTATTAAGCCAGCCGATATATGACGAAACAGTGATGAAGGACGTCGGCTACTGGCTGGCGGAGGTTTTGGAGAAAGAAGAAGAACCGCAGGAGGCTCATGTTCAGGCAATACTGTTGGGTAGTGAAGACGAGGCCTGGCAGGTGAGGAGCCGGCTGGAGGCTGGCGAGGATTTTGCCACCTTGGCTGAGGAGCTTTCCCAGGACGATTTGTCGAAGGAAGATGGGGGGGATTTGGATTGGTTGGCTCCGGAGACGATAAGCCCAGCCTTTGATGAGTTTGTTTTTAACTGCGAGGTCGGGACATTAAGTGAGCCTATCCGTGACGACATGGTTGTAACGACAAAAGGTTACTGGCTACTGAAGGTCTTAGGTAGGGAGAATGATATGGCGATTTCAGGTGAAGATAGGGATTTGCTAAAGGGTCTGGCGTTAAACGAGTGGGCGTCTTCGTTGTGGGATGACCCTGAAAACGGGATTGACGATAGTTACCTGGATGCGGAGAAAAAGGCTTGGGCAATAGAGAGGGCTAAAGAGAGTTAGAACTGGACTAAGGGTGATGATGAAATCTGGGGTTCTGGCCAAGTATAAACATTTGCTTCCGGTTACGCCTAATACGCCGTTATTTTCGTTGGGGGAGGGAGATACCCCTCTGGTCAGATGTGATGAACTAGGCAAGCAAATTGGTTGTCGGGAGCTATACTTTAAGCTGGAGGGGTGTAATCCTACCGGTTCCTTTAAGGACCGGGGCATGGTAGTTGCCGTAGCTAAGGCATTGGAAGCAGGCAGTAAGGCTATAATGTGTGCCTCAACCGGTAATACCAGTGCTTCAGCCGCCGCCTATGCTGCCTACTGTGGGCTTACCGCTATCATTATTGTGCCTGAAGGCAAGATTGCCCTAGGTAAGCTGTCTCAGGCTATTGTTTATGGGGCTAAAATAGTCGCCATAGATGGAAATTTTGACCAGGCGCTAAACATAGTGCGGAGTCTTACTGCTAAACATCCAGTTACCCTGGTCAACTCAGTTAATCCCCATCGGATAGAGGGACAGAAAACGGCCGCCTTTGAGATTATTGATGTTTTAGGTGAGGCTCCCGACTATCTTTTTATTCCGGTAGGTAATGCTGGTAATATTACCGCCTACTGGAAGGGTTTCGTGGAATATCATCAGGCTGGCAAGACAAAGAATAGACCTAAAATGATGGGTTTTCAAGCTGAGGGTGCTGCCCCCATTGTTCGGGGTTATGTTATTGAGCAGCCAGAGACTGTGGCCTCGGCGATACGAATAGGCAATCCGGCTAGCTGGCAGAAGGCTGTTGCCGCTCGTGATGAGTCTGGCGGTATTATTGATATGGTTAGTGATGACGAGATTATGGCAGCTTATAGGCTTCTGGCGAGTAAAGGGGGTATCTTTGGTGAGCCGGCGTCAGCAGCTTCTGTAGCCGGTCTTATTAAACTTTCTGACAAAGGCATGGACTTCTCACTAAAGAGGGTGGTTTGTGTCATAACTGGTACCGGATTGAAGGATACCGATACTGCTCTCAAGGGTGCCGAGCCCTTCCTCAAGTTGCCAGCTGATTTAGCCGCCGTAGAGCAGGCTCTAGGCTGGGGTTGACTTTCAAAGCCCCGAAGGTTGACAGCTTTGGCAAAATAGGTTGAGTGTGGGCAACTCGCATCAAAGTCACGGAGGTTAGCCAATGACTAAGCTGGTTACTGAAGACACAGGGGCATTCTATCAATATTACCCTAGAGTAGCTGTGGTGGTTACTGCTCAGGCTAGTGGGCGGGCTAATGCTATGGCGGCAGCCTGGCATACATCTATCTCGGCTGAGCCGCCCCTTTATGGGGTAGCTATATCTGCCAAGAGATTTACTTACCAGCTTATTGCTGAGAGTAAGGAGTTTGGGATTAATTTCCTGCCCTTTGCCAAGGCGGAGCTGGTTGCTTCCGTAGGTGGTAGCAAGGGCTCTGAGGTAGATAAGTTTCACCGGTTTAATATTGCCCGGGAAAAGCCGGTAAAGACAGCGGTGCCAATCCTGAAGGCTGCCTATGCTGCCTATGAGTGCAAGTTAGTGGATGATAGGGGCTATGGTGACCACAGGTTGTTGGTGGGGGAGATTGTGGCGGTGCATGTGCTAAGAGAAGCCCTTACCCCAGAGGAAACGCTGGATCTGGCAAAGGTTAGCCCTATCCTGTATCTGGGGCATGACCTGTATCTTACTACATCAAAAGACATGACATACCTTGACCGTAAGGTCTACGGTAAACGTTAAGGAGGGCTAGAGTGATTAACGAGGCTGAGATTAGGACAGCAGTAACTTCTATCATTAAGGCTATCGGGGAAGACCCTGAAAGAGAAGGCTTAGTGGATACACCGGGGCGTGTGGCTGAGATGTATGCCGAGCTGTTTATGGGACTTGATATCGACCCTAGACAAGAGCTGGCAGTAGGTTATGAGCTAGGACACCGGGAAATGGTAATTGCCAGGGACATCCCCTTTTATTCTATGTGTGAGCATCACCTTTTGCCATTTTACGGCGTGGCTCATATAGGTTATATTCCTGATGTTAGTGGGCGAGTAGTAGGTCTTAGCAAACTAGCTCGGGTGGTGGAAATCGTGGCTAAGCGCCCTCAGATTCAGGAGAGGATGACTACTGACATTGCTGATGCCATTATGGATGGGCTTAAGCCCTCTGGAGTAGCGGTAGTTGTTCAGGCTGAGCACATGTGTATGATTATGCGCGGCGTCAAAACACCAGGAAGTAGTATTATTACCTCAGCCATCAGGGGTGCCTTTCGCCGCAAGGCGGAAAGCCGGGCTGAATTTTTCTCGTTGCTACAGGGTAAATAGGCTCGGCTAATCTGAGGACGGAATTGGTCTTGGTTCTTGGACTTCCATTTTCTTGCCGCAGCAGGTAGCAACACCCTCGCCGGCTTTGGTGCATAGTATTTCGGTGCCACAAGTCTGGCAGCGATATCGTTTACCTAGTTGATTTGCCATTGAATAATTGCTCCGTTGACGGTTTGCCTATTTCTTTAGTTCCATGGGTTGACCACAGCAGCTAATAGTGCCGTTACCACCCCTAGTAACGATGAATTCAGAGCCACACTTGGGACAGCGATACCTCTTGCCTATCAGGTTTGCCATTTTGTGCCCTTTCTAGTAACCTCCCTAGTGCCATTTGAAGATTATAGGCTGTGTTTTAATTGCTGTCAAAGCCCTCGCTCCTGAGATTGTTTGGTAACCTATTCCCCTTGACCTCCTTCCCTTGCTAAGGGGGAGTGTAGGTTAGAGAGGGGCTTAGCCCCTGTCTAAAATCTCTTCCCCTCTCCCTGTCAAAGGTGGCGGTGATAAAGGAGAGTTAAAGAGAGGCGTAGCCTCTCTTATATAATCATTCCCCCTTCCCCTTGCCAAGGGGAAGGGGGATAAAGGGGGATAGGGTTGCCCAATAAGAACCTAAAGGGGGTGAGGTCAATAAACAATCTTTTACTCACCCATAATTTGCAGTACGAGCTGTCTTGACCGGGGTCGGTTGTCGAAATCTATCAACACTATCTGTTGCCAGGTGCCCAGGGTCAACTTTTTGTCATTGAAGGGGACGACTAACGAGGCACCTAGTAATGAAGCGCGGACATGGGAGTAGCCATTGCCCTCGCCCCAGGCACGGTCATGGTTATATGGAATGTTTTTAGGGACATTTCGCTCCCACATGTTCTGGAAGTCAGAGAGTAAGCCAGACTCAAATTCAATAGTAGATATTCCAGCAGTTGAACCGGTGACGAATAGAGCAACCGTTCCGCTATTTACATTTGCCTCAGCCACTTGCTGTTCTACCTGAGGAGTAATATCAATAATATCACATTGCCCCTTGCTTTGAAGACTAATTCTCTTGGTGACTACCATGACAGACCTCCTGTTTAGTGCTGAATAGATTATAAGGGAAAGGCAGTGATAAAGAAAGGTGATGTATTCAAGGGCAAGCCTCATCTTGAGAGACTACTAAGGAGAAAGGGGGCGATTAATAGGGTATTGACAGAGCCTCAAAAAGGGACTATAGTCAAGTGCCCACCCTAAAAATATAAAGAGAAAGGGGTTAAGGGTACGATGCCAGGCACATGTGGTATAGCGTGTGAAGTCTGTGGATTTCTGGAAAGAGGGTTTTGTTTAGTTGGTGATGGTTGCGTAGCAGGGACTGATGTAAAAGCTCCAGAGAAGTTGGAGAAGTTCAAAGCTACAACGGGGCACTCTTGTCTCATACTTGAGTGTGCTATTAAAAATGGTGTGGACTATTGCTTCAGGTGTGACAAGTTCCCCTGTGAGGTTCATTATCAACAGGAGATTTATAGCAAAAAGCTACTTGACATTATAAAGGACATGTTAGAAAAGATGCAGGGCTAGGGAAATAGAGGAAGCCAATGTTATACATCAGTTACTTCATCCCAGATGATGTCCTCTAAATCAAATACCGGCCCATCCTTACATACTTTCTTGAGTCCGCTCTTTGTCTTAACCGTGCATCCGTAGCAGATTCCAAGCCCACATCCCATCCTCACTTCCAGAGAAATCTGGGGCGACTTCGCTTTCAGGAGTGGTTGCTTTTGGGCAGCCATAGCTCGATACATCGAAGTCGGTCCACAGGCGAAGATTCGGTCTGACAAGCCAACGAAATCTGGTAGGAGGTCAGTTACCATGCCCTTCTTACCAGCGGTTCCATCCTCGGTAGCAATGATAAGCTCGGCTTCAGCAGGTACGAGGTGCTTGGGGTAAAGCTGGCTGGCAGTTGATGCTCCCAAGAGCAGCCTTACCGAACATCCTTGATTCAGGGCTTCCTGGGCCAGGAAGCAAAGTGGCGCAATACCAATGCCGCCAGCCACCAATAGCAGGTTGTGTGACGCGGGGTGAATAGAAAAGCCACTACCTAGCGGTCCGAGCAGGTCTATGTTATTGCCGGCTTGGCGTTGAGATAGCCAATGTGTGCCTTTGCCGACTACGGTAAACAAAAAGGCAAGGTTAGTATTATCAGCTAATTGGTGGATGCTCAGTGGGCGGCGCAGCAGAGTTTCCTGTCCACAGTGCACCATGACAAATTGCCCCGGCTTAGCTTCAGCGGCTATCTGGGGAGATTCTAACCAGATAAGGTAGACCCCTGGCATGACCTCGGTGTTAGCAATAACCGGAGCAAAGCTTTGGTTCAAACAGGCTCCTTTCTGCGGTAGTCTGGTAAGGGTTGAGCGCTATAAATTTGGTTACCGTTGGCAAGTGCTTCCACGGCGGCACGAACCGTGTCAAGGGAGGTAAAGC
>Ga0209986_10005868_pt1 | contig 10112 bp, 13 predicted proteins | sample BlataG_FD_183168 | JGI IMG/M metagenome (GOLD analysis project Ga0209986, IMG submission 183168) | Deep subsurface microbial communities from Black Sea to uncover new lineages of life (NeLLi) - Black_00105 metaG (SPAdes) (version 2) | ecosystem: Environmental > Aquatic > Marine > Oceanic >...
AAGTTCCAGCTTTGCGACTAGTGGGTGGGCCACAGAATAATCCGCCTCGAAAACATCCTTCGAGTTTAGCAAGATATGAAGCAGATTGAATTTACACTAGATGAAATGAAAAGGGTGGGCAGATCAATCGCTTTGTACAGGCCTCTTGGTTCTGAGCAGAGTGCGTTTCATATCTCTTCGGCTTCATTCAAGTGGTTGTTTGGAGGTAATCAGTCTAGCAAGACCTACACCAATATGATGGATTTAGCTTTGCTTGTTCAGGACTTCCACCCCGCTCACTTCTGTCCCAATGGTATTCACTGGGCGTGTATAGAAAGCTGGGATCAAGTACGAGATATTCTATGGGAAGAGAACCTTCAGCGATTTATACCGGCACATGCTATCTTCAATATAATCTGGGGTCCAGACAGGGTACCAAGAAAAGTCTTCTTGAAGAATGGGCACAGGTTGGAGTTCAAAGCTTTCAATCAGGGTAGAGAGCAGTTCCAGGGCAGAGCGATAGATTCAATTCATTGTGATGAGCAATGCCATCATGACTTTGTAGCTATACTCAATGAGATGCAGGCGAGGTTGATAGCGAGAGACGGTTACTTGAGCTGGGGGATGACACCCATTGAGCCTCAGCTTGAGCTGGAAGAAAGAATAGAAGATTTGCCTGATACTGACGAGACGTTTCAAATCAACTTGAACGGTAACCGCATAAGTGCAGGAGGGTATATTCCAGACAGGCGTATCGACCAGATGATTAACGAATGGCCAGAGGAGGTTCAGGCTACAAGAATCAGGGGCGAGTTTGCAAGCTTCTATGGTGCGGTCTTCAAGACTTATAATAGGAAGGTGCACGTCCTTCCGCCGTTCAGGATACCGAAGAGCTGGAGAAGATATAGAGCTTTCGACTTCGGATTCACAAATCCCTTCGTCTGTTTGTGGCTTGCTAAGGACAAAGACGAGAATTGGTATGTCTACCGAGAGTACTATCAAGCCAAGACAGGTATCCAGGAGCACATCAGGATGGTGAAACTGCTCAGCAGAGGTGAGAGGTATGTGGACTCCTATGCAGACCCTGAGAACGCTGGAGACAGGAATGAAATGAAGAAGGCGGGTATCAAGACGAAAGCTGCAAGGAAAGATGTCGCCAGAGGGATAGAGTTTGTTCAGAGTAAACTGAAGGTCAAGGAAAATGGCAAGCCAAGCTTGTTTATCTTCAGAAATTGCAGGAACACCTGTAGAGAAATTTCAGCCTATCATTATCCGAAGGGCACCAATACTAAAAATCCCAAGGACATACCAGAGCAGAAGAACGACCACACTGTGGACACCGTGCGGTATGGTCTCTACTCAGTAGACGGACCCCGGAGGAAAGGGTATGTGTATGCAGCGTGAAAAGAAGTTTATTAACTATAGAATTACTAATGTAAGGAGTAGTAATGAATGATGTTGCAAAAGCTCGTGGTGAAGGTAGAGGCACAGGTGGTTCTGCCCAAGGAGATGGTGGAGCTAAGTATTGTGTCTGTTCTAAGTGTGGATACAGTCAAAAACATGTTGTAACGGGTGAAGGCAAATCAATACCTTGCACTAAAATCAAATGCCCAAAGTGTGGTACGAAGTTAAAAGGTTCAGATACGAAAACAATCTCTAAGCCCTATCCAAACTTTCACTCAGCTCGAATAAGGAACCCGGGCTTGTTCTTAAGAGTTCGTGTCTTTCAAACTACCAAAGAGGGAATTATGATTTACGGAGGGCCGCTCAAGTCAGATCCAAGAGGGCCGACGAAAGTGCAGGCTATTAGGTTCCCTAAAGACAAGTTCACTGTCAAACAAGCCAAAGCATGGCTCAAAGACCATAAGAGGAAGTACATTCTATTTGAGCCGGCGAAGGAGACAAAGAAAAAGAATGAGCCTGTCTGGCCGTCACTCTCAGGAAAAGTAAATGACTGAAAAGAAGATACAAAAGGGCAGAGTATTCGTTCATACCTCCAAGGGTGTTTTCCCGTACGAGATGCTTAGGAAGGCAGAAGTTAAGAACACTTCTAAGCAGCTTGCAGAAATTGAAGCATGGATGACTGTGAATGACCTTGTATCTCCTCCCTACTCACCTGAAGTTCTTCTGACGTTATATGAGTCCAATCCGATATTCTGGCGCTGTGTTAACCAGCTTGCTACAGACGTTGCTGGCCTTGGCTGGAATTTGAAACTTCGAGAAGACCAGAAAGACAGTAAAACCGAGCTGAAAAGGATTAAGGAGTTTTTGAAGCACCCCAATCCTGAGGATTCTTTTCGCTCTATACTAAAGATGCTTCTAATTGACTGGGGTGCCGTTGGTTGGTTCGGTATAGAAGTCCAGCGTAACAATAAGCAAGAGGTGGGGGAGATACACCATGTGCCTGCTCACACCTTGAAGGTGCATATCAAGAAAAAAAAATATGCCCAGTGCAGGAACAACAAGAAGGTGTGGTTCAAGAAGTTTGGTGAGCCCAGAGATATTTCTTATAAGGATGGCAAGCAAAGAAAGAGTCTGGGTAGGGACAAGGCCAATGAGCTAATATTCTACAAAGCTTATTATCCCAAGTCTGACTACTATGGGGTATCAAACATCATTTCAGCAGTGGGTGATGTGATAGGCTTAATAGGGCTGCGAGATTACAACTTAGCTTTCTTCGAAAACTTTGGAGTACCGGCTGCCCTAATAACCTTAGAAGGAGAGTGGGAGGCTGGCTCAGACAAGAAGATAAGTGACTTCTTGAACAAGGAAATCAAGGGCGCTGATAACGCTCATCGGACTTTAGTAGTAATGCAGGGTGGAGGTTTAGGTGAAGAAAAGTGTAAATTCAACTATCAAAAACTTGGAGTTGAAGTGAAAGAGGGTAGCTTTAGACTGTACGAGCAGGCACGACGAGATAATATTATGATTGCGTATTCTATGCCTCCAGAAAGAATTGGAGTGAGGGTGGTTGGCAAGCTTGGTGGCAACGTTGCAGAGGAGGCCACTCAGATTTATGTGCAGGGAGTAGTTGAGCCCTTGCAGCTGGACTTGGAAGACATTGTGAACGACAAGCTTCTGCAATCAGAAACATACGAGCTCAAGTTTAAGAATGTGGACCTCCGTGACTATGATGCTCTGGTCAAAAGGCTTGTCTCCCAAGTGGGAAGTGGTATAAAAACTCCCAATGAAGCGAGGAATGAGCTTGGTGATAAACCCTATCCCAACGGAGACCAGTTCTATATTGCATCAACACTTATTCTAGCAGGTGAGGTTGAACCAGAAAGTAAGCTTAGCAAGGAAGAAAAGGAATTTCTAGATGGACTTCCAGGTGCATAGCTGTGATGTATATGGAGAGCGATTTCAGGTAGTCTGCTTTTCAGAGCTGCAAGAAAAGCTCAGGAAGCATAAGTGCCCTAATGTCAACAAGAGAGTTGAGCGAACGAAACAGCTTCAGCAGGCCAAGGTTGACCAATTTGTGAATAGTGTAGCAGTCGACAGAATACACCAGCATAAATTTGACCAGCTGGTTAATACAGGAGTAATCGTACGTGGTGGTTAGTGTATACAAAGTGAAAGTTGGTTTGATACTTCCCACTCTTACTAGTCTTGCAGATAGGAACGAGAGGGCCTTTCTGGTTGGTTTGCAGCGATGGATGGATTTCGCCCATAGACAAATTCGCCACGACCTGACACAGAAGTTTATTAAGAAGGATGTAACAACTAAGCTAACTGACTGGGAGTTCATCGAAGAGCAGGGAAAGGAGATTCTTAAGCCCACCACTCTGAAGATTATGCAGTCGGGAGGCGGTCAAGCCTACAAGATACTCCAAGCACAGGTCGCTTTCGACGTGTTGAATCCTGAAGCAGTCAAAGCTGCTGATAAGTTTTGCGGTAAACTTGTCAGAGAAGTCACTGGAGAGACTAAGAAGGGTATTCGTAGTTATATCAAGGCTGGTGTCAAAGAAGGCAAGTCGATGGATAAGATTGCTCAAGGGTTGAAGAAAGTTGTAGGACTGACTCGGCGGCAGGTAGAATCAGTCAGCAATTATCGTAACTGGCTTGGTGAAAAACGACCAGAACTCTCTGCGGCACAAGTGGATAAGAGGGTGATGACTTATTCTAATAAAACTCATCGCCGTCGTATGCAAACCATAGCCCGGACTGAGACTGCTCGTGCTCAGAATATTGGTTATGCAGTGGGGCTTGAAGACTTGGGAGTTAACCAAGTGGAGTTTCAAGCCCATCCTGAGAAGCCCTGTGAAGAGTGCCTTGGGATGGATGGTAACAAGTATCCAGTTAGGGATGGAAGAGGTCTTATACCTGTTCACCCCAATTGCCGGTGCTGCTTGCTGCCTGTAGTGGCGGACACTCCCACTTGTCGAATGGCTAAGCGAATGGAGAAAGCGACATGTACTCCTCCTGATGACTTGCATGACAAGCAGATAGAGAGTTTGCTTAGGAAACTTAAGTCACCCAAGACACTTCCTCCTAAAGCAAGAAAGTTACGCAGAGCTTTAAGAAGACTGGGACATAAGGGAGGTCTTGGAGGTAAGCCTCCGGTCACAACTCCCCCTCGAGTTAAACCTACGAAGCCAGTTACAATTAAGCCAAAGGCAGAAGGAAAATGAGAATAGAAGAGATAAGTAAACAAGGTCTTTCCAAAGCAACTGACTTAGAGCTGAAGCAACTCAAGTATCAATTTGCTAAGTTCTGGGACCACCATTTCAAACACAACACTAAAAAAGTGGTCGGTTGTTTCACTCGTGGTGGCTTTGTTGCTAAATATCGACTGCTTTTGAAAGAGATGGACTCTTCTCAACGAAGTTTGGAGCACAGCACTTGCGACATTGATAGGCAGGCCTTCAAGCAGAGTATGGAAGCGAAGCAAGCTGGGATTGACATTGCTATGCTTGGAGAAATAATTACTAAGAAGAACTATGTCTCTATGGATGAAGATTTCGCTGAGTCTGATGAAATAAAAATTACAATACAGGCACTCGAGCCCGATAAAGTAATGAAGGTGCTGTTGGAAGAGGAAGTTACTGAAAGCATCAAAGAGCTGGTTGACAAAGCCTGCGTCTTTGTTTATGATGAAGACTTTGAGGGAAGTTGTATACCAGTGTTCCATCAGGTTCTACGCCCAGTGACGAAAGTAGAAAAGGTGGAGATAAAGAAAGAGGAGATTGAAACAGAAGAAATTGTGAAGGACATAGAAATTGTTCCAATTGAGAAGGGAGACGAGCACATTGTATACGGTATTGTGTACGAGCCAGACACTGAAGATGCACAGCATGATATGGCGAGTGCGGAAGAGATAAAGAAGGCAGCGTATGATTTTATGGAGCACGTTCAGGCTTTTAAGGTTATGCACAAAGGTAAGAAAGTCAAGGTGAGAATATTAGAGAACTACATTGCTCCAATTGATTTTACGATTAACAAACGTAAGATTAAGGAAGGTAGCTGGGTTCTAGTTACACGAGTCCTTGACAAGAAATTGTGGGCAGGGATAAAAGCAGGGCGTCTTACAGGTTATAGTATGGCAGGTTATGCGAAAGTTGATTAAAGGAGATTGATAAATGGCAAAAAAATTGAAAGATATAAAGCTACATGAAATTTCCTATGTAGATAAGCCTGCAAACAGAAAGCAGTTTGTGTTCTTCAAACGACAGGGAGAAGGACTTGACTTGTTAGCAAAGAAAACTAAAATCAAACTGGAAATCGAAAGTGATGGTACAGGAAAAGGGACTACAGTAACAATTAACGGAGACAAGCTGGAAGAGCTGCGGAGCTTTGACTTTAGTTTCTGGGGAACTGATCCGAAACAACCAGTCAGTTGCTCCTATTCCAAGGTTGTCGAAGGCAAGGATGGTTTCAAACGTACCGAAACTTTCTATCTAAGCAAAGGAGAAATAACTATGGATCCCAAAACGCTCGAATTATTGAAGGCATACCTTGGTGAAGAGGATGTTGACGTCGAGAAAAAAGTCGAAGAGGAAGTACTTCAAGAAGCTTTAGACCTTATCACTAAGCATTACAAGGAAAGCTTTCCTGAAGACTTGGAAAAGGCTGTCGGTGTCCTCGCCATAAATGCTTGTTGTAGCGAAGTGAAAGACGTCGAAAAGGCGGGAGCGAAATTCTCGAAAGAGGCCATCAAGAAAATACAAGCTATCATCGCTGCTGTGGAGGCCTTGAAGTCGATAATGGCTAGCTCGAAAGAGTCCACAGAGAAGGCAGATGGTAACGAGAGCGAAGAGATGGCAGCGCTTACGAAGCAACTGACTGAGCTGAAAGAAGCTGTTGCTAAGCTGGACGGTACGGAAAAGAAAGACGACGAGAAATCCGATATAGCCAAGCTTACTGAAGCAGTGGAAGGTGTTTCGAAGAGAGTTGAAGCTATGGAGAAGGTCACCGCCACGAAGAAGAGTATCGATGGTCAAGACGACGACGATGACGACAAGCCGAAGGGAGCGGGTGAAGATGGTAAGGTTCTCTGGCCTTCTCTTGCATAACAGAGAGAGCTGGGGAATAGGTAAGTAGAAGTAAAGTTGTTGATAAATAAAGGAGTACATAATGAAGACGAATAAAAAAATGCTCAAGAGTGAACAGATTGAGAAGATGGTAAGTCTTCCAGCTATCGTGCTTGAGGCTGAGGAGGCTGACCGGTTCATCGATTATATTATTGATGAATCCGTTCTCAAAAACAACGCTCGGGTCATAAAGATGAAGAAGGAAACGAAGAACGTTCGGGCGTTGGGCCTGGGCGACATTCGGTTCCTCAAACCCGGAGATACGTTCAGCTCTTCGGATTATGTCAAACAGCTAGTGACCCAGAAGATCCCTTTGACCACCAAAAAGATGCGTGGTTGCATCGCCATTTTCGACGATGACTTGGAAGACATTGATGCAGACATCGGTGCCGACGCTTTCAGAGATCAAGTAATGCGAATGGTTGCGGCTAAGATTGGCAACGAGCTGGAAGAAATATTCTGGATTGCTGACACTGCAAACATAGGTGGTTTCGCTAATGACGACACTCGTAGTAGGTTTGACGGCTGGCGGTACAGAATTAAGTACAGCCAAGCATTGACCGGGTATCTCAGCGGTCATTACAATCTAGTCTCCGGCAGGGCCACACTTATGACGGCTTTGAATGAGACTGATTATGTGGTTGGTGTTGCCGCAAGACTTCAAGGTGACATTAGAGAGCCGACGACACCGAACGGTTTTGTTTACATCTGCACTGTCGCTGGTAATCAAGGAGCTGCTGAGCCGACTTGGCCTACCGTTCTTGGTGGTACTGTTGTGGATGGAACATGCACTTGGAGATGTCACGCTTATGATTGTGCATTAGCTGGCAAAATTGCTCAGCAGAATACTAATGTACCTTATAACTGGGAGTTCAAATATGGCAATATGATGAAGAAACTTCCTTCAAAATACAAGAAGGTTGGACTTGCCAATTTGAGATTCTTCCAATCTGACCAGCTGGCTCAAGACTACATCGACGCTTTGGCGGCACGGTCAACTATCCTCGGTGACAAAGCTATTCTTGGTCAGGGTCCTCTGCAATATGGTCAAGTGCCGATTGTACCGTGTCCCTTGATGCCGGTCACTATGTCCGCAGCTGGTGTTCTGGGAGGTGGTGTTTACGGTGATACGCTGCTTACTCCCAAAGGTAATTTGATTGTAGGTATTCAAAGAAGCCTCAAAATCGAATCGCAAAGGGTAGCAGCTGATGAGGCTACTTACTGGTTCTATAGCATGAGAGCCGACAACACCATCGAGAACGTCAACGCGTGCGTGTTGATGGAGAAGCTTATCACGGCGTAATTACAGCATATCGTTATGCTGTATAACTGAATGAAGAAAGGTTCAAGATAGAAAGGAATTTGAAAATGAAAAGATTTGTGATTCGCAATTACGGTCCTACGAGGCAGTTCCCTTATAAGGACAGGCAGATTTTCATAGCCAATGACAGTGCTATTGAAACTGATGACGCAAAAGAGGCTGTTTTTTTTAAGGAACAAGAAGCCGTACATGTGACCGACCGTGGCTCAGAAGTAACATCTTTAACTCCTTCTGTCGAGGAACCTGAAACGTCTGAAGAAGTAACTGAAGAGACTGAAGAGATAGCATACAGTGATATGCTTTTGAAAGAGCTCCAGGTACTTGCGAAGGATAGAGAGATAAAAACTTCTGGGCTAAACAAGGCAGAGCTAATTCAAGCACTCGAAGAGTATGACAAGGCACCTGTTGAAGAAGCCATTGAAGTAGCTTAAAACTGCCAAAATTGTTAACTAAATAAAAATAAGGAGAAATAAAATGAGACGAAATATGGCTACGCTTGACCGTGACATACTACAAGCTCACGGTCGAGTTATTCAGGAAGCGTTTGCACACGGTATTGAGAACGACATGATTTACGGTGGGCTTATGCCAGGGCAGTCTGCAATACAGAGCCTTCATGCAGAAGGCAGCGCCCAGAATTGTATGATAGGTACTCGCCGTGTACGCTGGGACGGTCGTGTATACCGCTATGCCAGGTCAACTAACATAGTTGTTGTTCGTCATTTTGGATTGAAGTTTTGGGGTCAAATTGGCGATGGAATAGCAACTACTATAGGTGCGACTCAAGCCGTTGGTGATACTACAATCCAGATCGCTGCTGCTGGGGTTGCGGTGAATGAATTTCGAGGTGGCATGGTCACCATGTTTAGCACACCGGTACAGACCAGAGGTATTCTTGGCAACACTGCAACTTCTGGTGGATCTATTGTGCTTACTTTAGATGAGCCTTTGACTGCTATTGTTACTAGCGGTGCAACCTATACCGAAATATTGCACAATCCCTACCGAAGCTTGCGGTTAACTGCAGGCCCAAGTGGTGGTGATGCAGGTAATGACTATTCCTCTGTTGCAGGAATACCTTGTGCAATTACCACTGTTGCGAACTACTTTCTTTGGGTTCAGACCTGGGGATGGATGTGGGTTAACCCTCACGGCTCGAGTTTGCAAAATGCAGGCATAACCGGTGGTGAACGCAAACTGGTCTTTGACTGCGAAGGTTCAATTACAATCGTTGATGACGTTGCCCACGGGCCTTGTGGTGCAGGTGGCGATGAGCAACAACTCGCCGGATTTATTGTCGACAGAAGTGCTGCTGGCGTTTCAGGGCCACCCTTAGTTATGCTGCAAATCTGTCCGTAGTGAAAACAGAAAAGGCTTCGAGAGTGTGTCTTGAAACACTCTCTATTATTGACTTTTATTTTAAGGGAGTAAAAAGCCAATGGCAAAAGAAGAAAAAAATGAAGACGGGAAAAAAGACCCTGACAACAAAACACATAGCACGGTAGAAGATTATGTTGCCAGAAAAACAGGAAAAAGGAAAGTGAAAAAGTAGCAAATGGCCGACGACCCGAGAACAATGGACATCATAAATCCTGAACTTCAAGGCATGCCTTTAAGGGATTACCATGAAGAACTTAATATTCGTTCTTATCGTGCAGGTCATACTACCAGAGAAGGAGGGCCAATACCTGCAAAGATTATGGAACAAGGTATTGGCCCTTCCAAACTGAATATATGGCCTCGCGATGAGAACGATAATTTGATAGGAGATTGAAAAATGGCAACTATAAACAAAAATTGGGCAGCGCTGAGCCAAATTATCGGTTCCGGAGACGGCTATATAACTTTATCGGGAACTACGGAATCGTTCTCTTCGGACGTTGATATGGAAACGAATGGCTATGAAGGGGCGCATGTAATTGTTGAAATCAATTACGATGTTACTCCGACGGATGAGGTGGAAATAGCTCTTTATGGTTCACTGGATGGAACCAATTATGATGACACGCCTATATGGAGTATGCAGGGAGATAAGAGCGTTGACCCACAGCAGCTAAGTTTTATTATCAAAGACCTTGCACACTTCAGAATCGGGGTCAAGCAGACCGGTTCAACAAACAGCCACGATGTCCGTGCATATGTCCAACCGTGGAATTATACATCCTCATAGAACAGAAGGAGATTAAAAATGGCACACGTGCACGTAAGGGAAATAGGTGCAGTTACAAGCGGTAGAGGTAAGGTCAATTTGATTTTTCACATTCCCATAGACAGTCCTGTTG
>Ga0209986_10005869_pt1 | contig 10112 bp, 13 predicted proteins | sample BlataG_FD_183168 | JGI IMG/M metagenome (GOLD analysis project Ga0209986, IMG submission 183168) | Deep subsurface microbial communities from Black Sea to uncover new lineages of life (NeLLi) - Black_00105 metaG (SPAdes) (version 2) | ecosystem: Environmental > Aquatic > Marine > Oceanic >...
TACCCTGCTATGCATGTGTAAGCCTGAGCCTTGGGTGGGGTCTGTGACCGCTGGCTTACGGGAGAACCGCTCAATCTCTGGTATACTACCACGGTGCTTCCAGGAGACAAGTTGCGCAGGATTAGGATCGGGATGGGTCAAACGGACCCCACTGTCGGTGACCTGGCCGGTAATACAGCGGAAATCATCCGTTGTATTGAGGAAGCGAGGTCACTCGGAGTTGATCTGCTAACCTTCCCTGAACTAGCCATCACAGGCTATCCGCCTGAGGTCTTGTTGCTCAAACCCCAGTTCATTAAGCAGACTCAACTGAGCCTCGCGGAGATTGTAGAGCACTCGTCAGACATGGTGGTGGTGGTAGGCTTCGTCGACGGCGGCGACAATGGTGACATATACAATGCCGCGGCAATAGTCTATGAGAAGAAACTGGCAGGTGTGTATCACAAGATCTCCCTGCCCTGCTACGGTGTGTTTGACGAGAGCAGGTACTTTCGTGCCGGAAGCGGCTGCCCCATCTTCAGTATCGGTGGCGTGGGCATAGTCGTGGCTATCGGGGGAGATATACATGGTACTGAGCCGGCCATAGCGCAAGCTTGTGCTGAAGCGCAGGTATTGGTCAATGCAACTGCTTTCCCCTATCATGTTGAGAATGGATGCTCGATAGAGGGGATGCTGGCCGCCAGGGCACGGCAGAACTCGGTGGCAATCGCCTACAATAACCTGGTTGGTGGCCAGGATGAACTCATATTTGATGGTGGCAGCCTTATTATTAACAGAGAAGGAGAAATCGTAGCTCGAGGAAGGCAGTTTGAGAGGGATCTTATAGTAGCTGACCTAGAGGGAGTCGAAAAACACCGGAGTCAGGCTGTTGTTCTTACGGTCTCGGGGGAGTTTCCAGCGCTTGCCAAGCCGGCTCTGTCAGCAAAACCGAGAGAGCAGTTGGACAACATCGGAGAGATATATCGTGCACTCGTTCTAGGTACGAGGGACTATGTACGCAAGAACGGCTTTGAGAAAGTCGTCATTGGTCTATCCGGCGGCGTTGATTCAAGCTTGGTGGCTACCATCGCGGTGGATGCGTTGGGCCCTAGTAACGTTGTAGGTGTCTCCATGCCCTCTCGCTATACATCATCAAGTAGCAAATCCGATTCGGAGGCCGTAGGAAAGAACCTGGGAATAGAGTTCAAGGTGATCCCTATCGAAAAGGCTTTTGGGTCGTATCTGGAGATGCTGTCTGAATCTTTCAAGGGTACTGTGCCAGGCGTCACCGAAGAGAACATTCAGGCGAGAATCAGAGGAAATATACTGTTTGCTCTGTCAAACAAGTTTGGGTGGCTGGTGCTTGCCTGCAGCAACAAGAGCGAAGCAAGTACGGGCTACACCACCCTCTATGGGGATATGGCTGGAGGCTTTATACCTCTGAAGGACGTGCCTAAGACGATGGTCTTTGAGCTAGCCCAGCACAGGAATCATGAGGCAAGAAGAGAGGTGATACCTCTCAGCGTTCTAGCTAGAGTGCCTTCAGCGGAGCTGCGGGCCAACCAGAAGGACACTGATACCCTGCCTCCGTATGAACTGCTGGACCCTATTCTGGAGGCCTACGTGGAAGACGACCTCTCAATTGCTGAGATCGTAGGCAGAGGCTTTGAACGTGAGGTGGTGGTGAAAGTTGCTCGTCTGGTAGACAAGAATGAATACAAGCGCCGTCAGGCTGCTCCGGGTATAAAGATAACCACCAGGAACTTCGGTCAAGGTAGGAGATTGCCCGTCACCAACAGATTTGAAGAGCAGGTCAACACGTTCTAGGAGATGACTTGAGGAGAATCGGCGGCATTACTCTGGGGATTGGACTGGGCGTTCTGGCGGTCTGGGGACTCTATCACTATTTTCGTTGGGCCCTCTTGGCGTCGTTGCCTTGGCCTGTCAAGCTCGCTATTGCTGCTGTAGGTATAGGGCTGATCATCCTGCTGATGTCACTGGGTTGTGAGAGACACCGGGCAGCAAGAGACGAAAAGGAAAGGTTCAAGGAGGTGGAGAAGTGATTGTGGTTACTGTCGAGCAGATAGAGGGAAGAAGAATAACGGAGACCATGGGTCTGGTTAGAGGGAGCACCATCAGGGCCAGACATGTTGGCCACGATATCATGGCAGCGCTGAGAAGCATCGTTGGAGGCGAGATCAGAGACTACACTTTGATGCTTGCACAAGCTCGGGAAGAGGCACTTCAGAGAATGATAGACCAAGCTGAGAAACTGGGCGCCAATGCAATCGTAGGTGCCAGATTTGTGACCTCGATGGTGTTGTCCGGAGCCGCTGAGATAGTAGCGTATGGGACAGCAGTAAAAGTCGTGTGAGTCTCACGGTGCCACTTCGGCGATGTGGCGTATCTGCCCCTAGCCGCGCATTCTGACGCTACTGGTTATGTTGATCTGAATAGGTTGTCCGCATTTGGGGCAAGCAACTTCCAGGGTTAGCGGCTTTTCCATTACTCTTTCCACAAGAGACGTCATTACCGAGTCCAAATTGTCGAGTCTCTCATCTAGCATCTCGAGGCGTTTGCCCAGTTGCTCTATGGCAAGCCTCGAGGTAGCTTGAGCAACCGGAGTCGGATTTGGAGTAGGATTGTCCTCCAAGGCCAATCTATAAGCCTCTCTCGACTACGCCTAGAGCTTCCAGTTCGGGTTTGTCTTTCTCGATCAGCTTCTCAATTTGGTCAGAGACAGTACGCTCCAAGTACTTGCGGAAGGCTTCCTTCGCTGCGGGTGAGGACCTCACGGTGTCCTTGACTTTCTGCCACTCGTCGTTGATCACTTCGCTAATCTGTTCAGGGCTTACCGGCTTGTTGCCCTCGCATATGTCCTCTACGTTGTCCAGGACTCTAGTTAGCATGCTTCTCTTCATGCGGTCGAAAGAGAACACTTCTTCCCAGGTATATGGTTGCTCTGTTTTTCTCTCCAGCATAATTCATTACCTCCGGTCAGTATTGCTTTGATATCAATATCTTAGGTTTAAGCGCACGGTGTGTCAAGGCATGCGCGGCTTCATGTGTTGATTTTGGCAGTAAGGTGGTATACATTATTCTCATAGGAAGGAGGTATTCTGAAATGCCAGAACTGGAAGTCGGCAAGGTGGTAGACTTCTTTGCCAAACCTGTAGTCGCTGGCGTGGAGCTAACAGGTACATTGAAACAAGGCGACACAGTCCGTATCGCTGGCGCCACCACAGAGATGGAGTTCGTTTTGGAGTCCATGCAGATCGATCGTGTTGACATGGCTGAAGCCAAGGCTGGCGACGTTATCGGCATAAAGGTCTCTGAGAGGGTGAGGCGAGGCGACAAGGTCTACAAGGTCACTGAATAACCTTAAGTAGATTCGCCATCTCTATGGCGCTTGTTGCAGCTACGAAACCTTTGTTGCCCTCTTTGGCTCCAGCTCTCTGGATGGCCTGTTCCAGAGTGTCCGCAGTAATGATGCCCTGTGTTGCCGGCACCCCGGTATCGAAGCCTACCCTAGCAATTCCTCTGCTTACTTCGGAAGACACGTACTCAAAGTGCGGCGTCCCGCCACGAATGACCGCACCAAGACAGATTACGGCGCTGTAGCGACCACTCTGAGCCAACTTCATGGCCGCCAGCGGGATCTCGAGACTGCCAGGTGTCCAGGCAACATCGATATCGTTCTCATCGACCCCGTGGCGCACCAAAGCATCTCTCGCACCCTCAAGCAACCTGCTCGTCAGCAGTTCATTGAACCGCGAGACAATCACGGCGAATCTGAGCCCCTTCCCTAGCAGCATTCCTTCATAGCGCTTGGCCATTGGTCACCTCCTCTACGTGCAGATTGTGCCCTAGCTTCTCTTGCTTTGTCTGCAAGTAATGAATATTGTAAGGATTAGCTGGCACTATTAATGGTACAGTCTCTACTATCTCCAGTCCATAGCTCTCCAGGCCGACTACCTTCTTGGGGTTGTTAGTGAGGAGTCGAATGTTATGTAAACCTAAGTCAGCTAGGATCTGTGCCCCCACGCCGTAGTCTCTCAGATCAGCTGGGAAACCCAGGGCAATATTCGCCTCAACAGTGTCCATTCCTTGGTCTTGAAGAGCGTAGGCGCGAAGCTTGTTGTGGAACCCGATTCCTCTTCCCTCTTGCCTCATATATAGAAACACTCCTCGACCTTCCTCGCTTATATGCTCCATTGCCAGCCTGATCTGGTCGCCGCAGTCACACCTTAGGCTGCCGAACACGTCTCCCGTAAGACATTCACTGTGCACGCGTACCAGTACCGGGTCATCGCCCGAAATGTCGCCTTGAACCAGAGCGAAGTGCTCCTTGGCATCGACATTGCTCTTGTAGGGTATAGCCGTGAACTCCCCAAACTTGGTGGGCAATCGAGCTTCGGCTATTCTTTGAACCAGTCTCTCGTGGCGAACGCGGTATGCAATGAGGTCAGTGATGGCGACTATCTTCAAGCCATGTTCTGAAGCCGTGGCTTCGAGATCGGGCAGCCTCGCCATGCTGCCATCGTCGTTCATAATCTCACATATGACGCCGGCTGGGTAGAGCCCTGCCAACCGGGCCAAATCGACAATGGCTTCCGTGTGCCCTGCTCTCACCAACACCCCTCCGTTCCTCGCCCGTATGGGAAATACATGCCCTGGGCGGACCAGGTCATCAGGCTTGCTGTGGGGATCAAGCACCGTCTTGATGGTCTGGGCCCGATCATGGGCGGAAATGCCTGTTGTGACCTTGTGCCTTGCTTCTATGGACACAGTGAAGGCCGTGGAGTATCTGGAGGTGTTATCCTGGACCATCAGCGGGATTCCTAGTTCGTCCAGTCTTTCTTTGTTGATGGGAAGACAGATCAGCCCCCGCCCGACCTTTGCCATGAAGTTTATGGCCTGAGGGGTGACCTTGTCTGCTGCCATTGCCAGGTCGCCTTCGTTTTCGCGGTTTTCGTCGTCAACAATGATGACACACTGACCTGCCTTTATCTCTTCAATTGCCTCGGGTATAGTAGCAAACACTGCTTAACTCTCTCTCTTTGTGAATCCGTTTTGCATAAGCAGGTCAAGGGTTACCCCTCGACTGTTTCGATCACTAAGTCGCTCTACGTACCTGGCTATGACGTCGGCCTCCAAGTTCACTCTATCGCCGGGTCTTCTATCACTCAGGGTGGTATGGGCCAGAGTGTGGGCCACAAGGGACACGGAGAAAGAGAAGTCGTCCAGATCCACGACTGTAAGGCTGACGCCATCGACAGCTATGAACCCTTTGCGCGCGACGTAAGACATCAGATTGGCTGGAGCAGAAACCCTCATGATCTTCGCAGACTCCTCAGGGATTAATGACATCACCTCCCCTACGTCGTCGACGTGGCCCAAGACCAGATGGCCACCGAGACGCTCGCCAAGCATGAGCGCTCTCTCCAGATTGACCTTGTCAGCATAGTGAACTGCTCCCAGGTTGGTGCAGCGTAACGTCTCGGGCATGACATCGGCGCGGAAGCTGGAGTCGTCTAGGGAGGTGATTGTCAGGCAAGCCCCGTTGACGGCTATGCTGTCACCTGTCTTGAGCTCTCTCAGAGTTATATCGGCCTGGATGGCCAGAGAATCTGTGGTCGCTTCCCTGACTATGCCGACTTCCTCAACCAGTCCGGTAAACATACTGCTTCTTCAGTGCCCTCGTATTTGTATAGCCACATGCCATGATGTTATCGCCGAAGTTGCTGAATTCGACCCGATCAAGGCACAACGCTTCTACTATCCTGCTCACCCCGTTCCCTCCCACTGCAGTCTTGGCATTCCCGCCACCAATGATGATCGGAGAAATGAAAACCAGCACCTTGTCCACCAACTTGAGGTCGAACAGTGAGCCCAGGAGTTCGCTCCCTCCTTCTACCAAGATGCTCACTATGCCGGAGGCTCCCAGTGCCTCCAGCAGGTGAGGCAAATTCACCTTTCCTTCCGCTCCTGGCACTTCCAGCACTTCAACCCCTATTTGGGTTAGTCTGTTCTTCGTATCCTTGTTCAGTGGCTCAACAGCGGCAAGCAAAGTTCTTCCTGGCTGACTGAAGACGTTTGCGTCCAGCGGTGTCCTTCCCTTACTGTCTACAATCAGGCGCAGCGGTTGGGTCTTCGCTTTGCCACCCTTACCGCAGCAACACCTTGCCGTGAGCTGTGGATCATCGGCGATCACGGTGTTAACCCCCACCATTATAGCGTCCACGGTGTGTCTCAATACGTGCACGAAATCCCTTGCCTCTTTGTTGCTGATCCATTTGGAGTGACCTGTCTTGGTAGCGATCTTGCCATCGAGACTCATGGCGAACTTGGTGATGACAAAGGGGAGGCCGGTCGTGATGAACTTAACATAGGCCTCGTTGACTTGATATGCTTCCTCTTGGTGTGAGCCCACGTGGGTCTTGATCCCAGCTTCATCTAGTTCTCGGACTCCGCGCCCTGAGACTGCTGGATTGGGATCAATTAGTGCTATGTGGACTTCCGAGATTTCGGCATTGATTATGGCCTGAGTGCACGGTGGCGTGCGTCCATGGTGGCAGCAAGGTTCCAAGCTGACGTACATGGTTGCGCTGTGTGCCAGGTCTCCAGCTTGGCGCAGGGCCATGATCTCGGCATGGTCCGACCCTGCCGGTTGGGTATATCCCATGCCTACGACGATGTCGTCCTTGACAACCACAGCACCCACAGACGGGTTGGGACTGGCGTATCCCCTCGCTAGCTCCGCCAGGGAAAGGGCGCACTTCATGTATTCTGCTGATGACATCAGCGTCTACGGCTCCTTGGCACGATCTTCGTGCTGTTTCGGGCCAGCGTGTCGGACTTGCTTGCGATACTCGCTCTCCACACCGAGTCCACCTTAAGCCTCTTCTACAGGAGAAGTCATACGAAGAAGGGAACCCTGTTCGGTACTAGATAGCTGAATCCAGACATGGTTCGAGGGCTGGAGGACTGTTCCACCATTGGCAATGGCTTCCTCAATCGTGTGACCTCAAGGCATTATACGCTGGGCATTGTAACACCAGGCTTCGAAGCAGTGCAAAACAGAGCGTGCAAGCCCTGTCGCCTAAGACTGATGGTCTAGCTTGTCCATCACTGAACTCAGTTTACCTTCCATAGATAGGGGTTTGTCTCTGCGGTCATCGATCTTGAGCAAAGTCGCCACTCTGCGAACGCTCTCGTCGAAAGCCGCTTCGTGCATCTTTTTCGCTAGTAGCAGGATTCTGTCCAGGTCGCCTTCCACGATCGTTCCCATCGAGGTCACCTGATACTTGACATCCTCTTCCTGCTGCAAAACCTTGAGCGCCTTGGCCACATGTGTGCTGACCGAAGTAGTCCCTGTGCCCGAAGGAATTATGGTTATCTCTGCTACTGCCATTTCCTACCTCCTTTTGCTTTGGATAAGGCCAGGCCAAGCCTGACATTGCCAGCTCGGGATAGCGGAGAATCCATCTCTCGGCGGCTCCCATGCGATGGGCACGGCAGCTGGGTTCCCACTCAACCTAGATTGCTCTTGCCTTCTGACAGATCCACTCCCCAAGATCTGCATGCAGAGCGAACAAAGATGCGTACGGCTCCGTTATCAAGCCTCCAGTCGCCAGTTCATTCGTGAACATCTTTATCTTGCTTGCGCATGTGAGCAACGCTTCGTTGGCTTGCTGTTCCCTTCCTTGTTGCGTGAGGCTACAGGCATCGGAGTTGTTCTCGATGACGCCGTTCAGCTTCGCAAGCAGACTGGACTTCAACTCATGGGAAATACGTGCGGAGCTAACGTGCTCCATCAGTTGTTTCAATCTTCTGCCACCGTCCGCGATTGTCCCTTCTTTGGTCGTTGGTGCCCACGGGGCTACCTTTGAGTGCCAGAAGAGGCTGTCATACCTCTCACATACTCCTATCATGTCTGCCAGGGGGATGGCCTCTGAGCTGTGATCGTCTCTGCCGGTGACAGTCGTTGCTTGAAGCATCGAATTCAAGACGGCCTCCTCTGTCGCCTCCTCAATTGCCAGGAACAAGCGAGACATGGCAACATTGTTGAGAAGCTGTACCGGCTCGGTGTAGGGCATGGTGTATGCTGTTGAAAAGGCTATGGCATAATCGCCGCTTTCATTGCTGCTGTATGAGCCGCACCTAACTAACCCGTACACCGCTCTCTTAGCCAGCCTCTCGAGGTTCCGTGAGCACAAAGGTGCATCTGTCGCGGCTACAATCATGCAACTGCCGGCCTCGTGAGGCAATTCATAGCTGTATGAAAATCTTCCCAGTTCTCTGCCAACTGGAGCACCATTCACCGTCAGCAGTCCCCCGAAGTTTGTCTGAACCAGCACCCCAACGACATATCCTCCCGCTTTGGGCGGCAGTACCCTTGATGCACTTCCTATCCCTCCCTTCCAGCCAAGACAACGTGTACCCGTTCCTGCCCCCACTGACCCTTCCAAAACCGGCCCTCCCCTTGCCGCCCGTAGCGCATCGAATACGTCCTTTTCTTCCACTGGCCTTGATCTGGAGTCACTGAGCTCTCCGTCGTTTGTTTCCCCTACTACTGGATTTATGGAGTCGGCAGTTTCGTTTCCAGCCAGTCTCAGAGTGTGGGCTATCAAAGCATCAGCGACCTTGGAGACGTTCAAAGTGCTAGTCAACAGGATAGGTGTCTCGAGGGTGCCGAGCTCCTTGACCTGCGTGTATCCGACCAATTTGCCGAACGCGTTGCCCAGATAGATGGCGCAAGGGACCTTTTGCTGAGATATGTTGCCGCTGTGAGGGAGAATCGCTGTCACCCCCGATCTCACTCTGCGTGAGATTGTGGGCACCGCGGGAGGGTCTTTCCATACCGTCTTGTGCCCAACCAGGACCCCGTGAACATCGGTTATTGCATTGTGCTTGCCCGGCAGGTATATGCCGGTTTCAATTCCCAAGTCACGTGCCCTGAACCGTATGGCATCAGGCCCGGTGGTCATTTCTCTTCTACTATGTAATTCCTCAGAGTACCTATGCCCTCAATCCTCACTTCCACAACATCGCCAGGCTTCATGGCCCCCGGTCCCTCAGGAGTGCCCGTCCCTGAAGGAGTCCCTGTGGAGATCACATCGCCCGGCAGGAGCGTCATAACACCGGAGATGAAGCTCACCAATAGATCAACTGGGAAAATGAGATCATTCGTCCTTGCAGACTGCACGACCTCACCGTTCAGGTAGGTTTCGATTTTGAGGTTGCCGGGAGAGATATCAGTGTCTATCCATGGTCCCATTGGTGCAAAGGTGTCATAGCTCTTGGAGCGGCTCACCTGGCCAGCGTCATCCGCCATTTCTTGTCGGGCAGAAACGTCATTGAGACAGGTGTACCCCAGGATGTATTCCTTGGCTCCAGCCCTATCTATTGCCTTGGCTTTCCTCCCTATGACTACAGCCAGTTCACCCTCATAGTCCACACGCTTCGACGCTCTGGGGTAGACGATCTTGCCCTCAGTTCCAACGACAGAAGTCGAAGGCTTCAAGAAGATGAGAGGGTGATCTGGGATCGGCACGTTCCTTTCCTGGGCATGTTTTCTGTAGTTCAGTCCCACTGCCACTATCTTTGATGGGAGGCAGGGGGCAAGGAGCCTTACATCCTTCAGACTGTATATCTTGTCCGTCAGTGGCGGGAAACCACCTGGTCTTCTCAGGTAAGTGAAGGGGCTGCCCTCCATTGCTGTTATTTCATCTCCTTTGAGCACGCCGTACCTGATTGCTCTATTGCTGGCGAAACGTACGATCTTCATTCTGTCTCCTTTCTCGTCATCTCGGATAATCGTCTGGTCAGCGACTCCCCGGATTACTGGGGGTGGAACTGCATTCTAGCATAGAAGAGGCTTGGCCTCATTGCACAACCTGCCCTGTCGCGTTGCCGCAATTGACTTCTGATACTCTGTGATCGATGGGTCCTGGCAATAGCAGTGGAAAAACACTCCCATTCTGGCATCTTAGGGTAGCTACCTCGATTGGTCGCCCCCTCCATCTGCCTTGCGGTACTCATTCAAAGCCTGTATCATCGCCTGGAAATCCTTCCCTCCTGAGGCCTTTCCTCTTTCGAGCCATAGTCTCAGCGCTTCGATAACGATTTCC
>Ga0209986_10005870_pt1 | contig 10111 bp, 6 predicted proteins | sample BlataG_FD_183168 | JGI IMG/M metagenome (GOLD analysis project Ga0209986, IMG submission 183168) | Deep subsurface microbial communities from Black Sea to uncover new lineages of life (NeLLi) - Black_00105 metaG (SPAdes) (version 2) | ecosystem: Environmental > Aquatic > Marine > Oceanic >...
GAAGCTTCTTACCGCGATATTAAAACACCAATAAATATATTTTTGGATGATTCAATAAATACATCTTTTCTTATCTGTCAATTAGATTTTCGTGGAAGTATTAAAGATAAATACACCAAAGAACTCCAAGATGGAATAATAAGAGTTAAAAGCCATGTATTAAATGGAAAATATTCTCATTTGAATGCAAAAGAGGATGCTTCAAAAGTTGCATGCATAGCTTCTTTAATCAGGGATAATCGTTTGAATATAAAAATAGAAAACTTGAAATTAGGGAGAAAGTATTTTGATACAATAAAAGACATAAACCTTCCAAATGAATTTAATATTCTAAATAAGTTAAAAGTAGTTTCTCCTGAGAGTTTTCATTTATGGGCAATAGCGACTAAAACGATATAGCATAAATAAAAATTAAACAATTTTCCCAAAAAAGAAGGATTTTATAAGACTTTTGTCGTATTGGTATTAGGTTATAGGAAAATTAAAAAAGATTATTTTTTCAACTGCTGGTAGCAGTTTAATAAGGTAAATATATATTCTTGAAGTGTGACAAAGAACCGTCCCCTGACACGTAATCGTTGGTTCATATGAAGGAAAGGAAAGAGTTGAAAATAAATAATAGTAATTTTGGGTCAGGATACCAAAGACAGCAAAAAAAATTAATAAAAATGAATCTAAAGAACCAAGAAGGTCACCGGAAGAGATTGCGGGAGAAATTTATGAGGTCAGGTATTTCTGGATTTCATGATTATGAAATAGTTGAATTACTGTTAACTCTTGGAACACCAAGGAAAGACTGCAAACAACAGGCTAAAGAAGCCATAGTAAAGTTTAAAACTTTTCGAGGCGTTCTCGAGGCTCCAGTGGAAGATCTTCAGGAAATTAAGGGGATTGGGCCTCATAATATTTTTGGCATAAAACTAGTTCAAGAAGTAGCCAGAAAATTTCTTAAAGAGAAGATTTTCGAAAAGGCTGTGTGTAAATCTTCAAAAGAAATTTTCGATTACCTTTATCACTCTATGCGCGATCTTAAAAAGGAAGTCTTTAAAGTCATCTTTTTAGATGGCAAGAATCAGATTATAGAGATTGAGGATCTCTTTGAAGGTACATTAAATACATCATCAATCTATCATCGTGAAGTTATAAAAAGTGCTATCAAAAATAATTCCGTCAGTCTCATCTTTGCTCATAACCATCCTTCGGGAAATCCAGAGCCTTCTCAGAGCGATAAAGATGTAACAGAAGATTTAGTTTTTACTGGTAATCTTATGCAAATCAAAGTCTTGGATCATATTATCATAGGAGATAACAAGTATTTTAGTTTTACAGATGCAGGATTGATTGAGGAGTATAATTTAAATTTCTTGAGTATTAAGAAGGGAGTCAATAGATGAATAAATTGAGTAGGGAAGAGATTGAATTTATAACCAAAAGCTTGAAGGAAGGCAAGCCTCTCCTTGATAGTTATAGATATATTATTCCTTTTGAAACAAAAAAGGAATATGAATTAACTTATGAAGGTAAAGAACGGGAGGAGGATATACTGGCAGATACTATGGCAGTTCCTCTCCAACCGGTAAAGACATTTGGTAATGGAAATGGTGGTTGGACTAACAAACTGATATTTGGTGATAATCTTCAGGTTCTTAAAGCCTTAATGGATGATCTGGAGGTTTATGATAAAAACACAGGTAGGGGAAAAGTAAGGTTAATTTATATTGATCCTCCTTTTGGGACGGGTGATATTTATGATGCTAAAGGCACAGCCCCGGCCTATTCGGCAAAACTTCAAGGTGCTAAATTTATTGAATTTTTAAGAAAGCGACTTGTATTTTTGAGGGAAATTTTAGCTGATGATGGAACTATTTATGTAAGAATAGATTATCATTTCGGGCATTATTTAAAGGCTGTGATGGATGACATTTTCGAAAAGAATAATTTTCTTAATGAGATAATTGTTAATAGGGTCAAAAAGAGTGATACAAGAGCAAATAAATTTAATACAGCAACCGATTCAATATTTTTCTACTCAAAAACCAATAGTTATATATTTAAGGGATTTAGAAAACAATTAGAGACTAAAAAGAAAGAAAGATGGCACGCAATGGATTCCCAAGGACAAGGTGGTCCCAGGATAATATTTGAGAAAGAAATGTATCCACCGACTGGAAGACATTGGACCTTTAACCAAGAAAAGATAGACCAAATGATAAGTGAAGGTAAAATAAGATTAAATCCAAGGACAGAAAAACCTGAGTATCACTTAGAACCAGTTAAGACCCAGCTCTTAGATTCTAATTGGACTGATATCCCAGGTTATACCTTTAAATGGAAATACCCAACAGAAAATTCAGAGCAATTATTAGAAAGAATAATAATGGCTTCCTCCAACCCTGGCGACCTTGTCCTCGACGCCTTTGCTGGTTCTGGTACAACTGGCGCAGTGGCAGAAAAACTTGGCAGAAAATGGATCATGATTGATTGTGGTAAACTTGCTATTTACACAATGCAAAAAAGGTTACTCAATTTAAGAGAGGAAATTGGAAATCGAGGAAAGCCTCTAAAACCAAAACCTTTTACCCTCTATAATGCTGGTCTATATGATTATAAAATGGTTAAAGACCTGCCCTGGGATAAATATAGGGAATTTGTACTTAAACTCTTCCAATGCCGTGATGAAAAGCATAGAATTGCTGGCGTAGAATTAGATGGTTATCTTGGACGAGATCCGGTGATGGTTTTCAACTATAAAAAACATAAGGATGTGATCTTAGACAGAGGATTTATAGATGACCTTCATAAAATCCTTGGTGATAAGGTAGGCTATAAATTCTTTATCATTGTTCCAGCAGCAAGCGTTATGTTTTTTGAAGATTATATTGAAAAGGGAAAGACGAAATATTTTGTCTTGAGGATTCCTTATTCAATAATTGATGAACTCCATCGTAAGGGATTTACCCATATCAAGCAACCCATTAGAGAAGCGGACGTCAATGACACAATTGATGCTGTGGGATTTGATTTTATTCAGATTCCTGATGTAGAATGCGATTATTTTATTGAAAGCAGGAAAGGACAGATGGAGATGGACAAGGGCAATAAGGACGCAGTAATCAAAATTAGAAGATTTAAAAGCAATATTTTATCAAAGAAGCCTTTTAAATTTGAGAACAGAGAAACCCTTTCAATGGTAATGGTTGATTATGATTACAATGGTGAGGTTTTTGATTTTGACGATGTCTTTTATGCTGAAGATTTAAAAAAGAAAGGTTGGGAAGTCAGCCTTGATGTCGATAAAATAGCCAGACAGATGATGATTATTTATATAGATATTTTTGGAAATGAAAAGAGGGAAGTTAAAATCTTGAATGATTTTGAGAAGCGATAAGGGGGATTTATGGAAGGGATAAAATCTGGCAAAGAGTTATGTGACAACTTCTTTAAAAGTTTATTGGAAAAAGAAGGCATTGATTTGCAGGTTGCAGGTTTACTCGAAAGATTATATAGCAATGGCAACTTTACAAAAGAGAAAATATTGCAAGGCTTGCGATTTTTAAGACAGGACAGTGAAAATGAATAGTAAAGTTAAGCTAAAGAAATTGATTTTAAAAGGATTCCGAGGAGACAGAAAAGGAATTTGGCTGAACTTTGAAGACGACAATAAAAGTATTGTTCTATTTGGAAATAATGGAGATGGGAAAAGTAGCTTTAGCGATGCTATAGAATGGTTTTTTACAGATAAGATTGATTATCTTCAGAGGGAAGGGTGTGGAAGAGATGATTATTTTAATAGATATATGCCACCAGAGGATGATGCTACAGTTAGGATTAACTTCAATGATAATCTACTGGACTCTCAAAAAACATTGAAACGAAAAGGAGGATCTTTATTCTCAAATACGACCTCCGATTTTAAAGGCTACATAAGGGAGAGTTCAAAAGACTCTTTTATTATACGCCATCATACCATGCGTGAATTTATCGATAAAACGAAGAAAGAAAAACTTGAAAGGGTTGAAGAAATAATTGGTTTTAGTATTGTAAAAGAAAGCAGAGAGGCTTTACTCAAAGCATTGAACTCATTAAAAGATGATGGGCAATTAATAAGCCTTCGTGGTCAACTTACTGAAAAAGTAAGAGATTTAATAAGCACAGTCGGAAAAAAGGACTTTAGAGAAAACGATGTTCTGGATTATGCAGATCAACTGGCAAAACAAAGCGATTCTACCCTATCTATCGTAAATGATTGCGATTTTAAATCCGCCATAGAAACCCTTGATAGAAAGATTAAAACCAATGATAGAGGAAAAGAATTATTAAGGTTAGATGAACTTAACGAAAGTCTCCCAAATCTACCAGAAATAAGAAATATTTTACGAGAAATGAACAATGTTCTCACACATCATAATGAGTTAGCCAAGCAACAGGAAACGATAAAGGCTTCAGCCATTGAAAAACTTTATAAAGCTGCCATTGAGGCAATAGAAAATAAATTGGTAAAATCGGGGGAATGCCCTATCTGTAAGAAACCTGTGGATACAGAATTACTATTGAAATCGCTCACTGATGAGATAGAAGAAATTAAAAAGGTTCTTAAAGAAAGAAATCAAGTTATTCAAAATGCAAAATTTTTGAGTAGCAAGGTACCGTCCTACCAAACTAACATAGGTGTTTTATTAGAAAATAAGGTGAAAATAGAGTTTTTAACAACTGAGACATCTAAGAGATTGACAGACATATCTACTTATTTATCACAATACGAGCAAATTTTGACCAGAATTCAACAATCCCCTGGGGCTATATCCCTACCATCTTTTCCCGATGATTTGCAAAATTTAGAGGAAGATGTAAAAGAAATTCAACAGAAGATTACCCAAAAGAAAAAACAATTAAGCGAAACAGATGAGGAGAAGAAATTTTATCAAAATGTTCATAAACTGAAAAAAATGTATGATGATTACATCCGATACAAGGAGATAAATAAGGATATCTGCATCTACGATAAGCAGATAGATTCTTTGGACAAGATTTACCGAGATTTTGAAAGTATGGAACGGGGAAGTGTTCAAAAAGTCCTGGAAACTATATCATCTGATGTGAACGACTTTTTTAGATTCCTGCATCCTGACGATAATTTTGATGAAGTTGAATTAATCCCAACAGGAGAACGTGGAATAGAATTTAAACTAAGGTATCATGGTGAGGAAATTTCGCCACCAATGAAAATACTGAGTGAGGCTCATTTGAATAGTCTCGGTATTTGTTTATTCCTCGCTTCTGCTAAACATTTTAACAAAACCACGGGCTTTTTGGTTTTAGATGATGTGGTAACAAGCTTTGATACAGGACATCGTAGGCCATTAGCAAGATTGATGAGTGAAAAGTTTTCTGATTCCCAATTTTTACTTTTTACACATGATGAACTTTGGTTTGAAATACTTAAGAAAGATTTACCTTCTGGGAAATGGCTCTTCAAAGAACTTATGAAATGGACAAAAGATAAAGGCCTTGACATCAAGGATTCCCCAATAACACTAAAAGAAAGGATAAAAAATTCTTTAGATGAAAATGATATACAAGGCGCTACTAACAAATGCAGGATTCTAATAGAGGAAATTCTAAAAGTAAAGTGCGAAAATTTAGGAGTTAGAGGCTTAGAATTTAAAATCGGGTCCAAGAATGACCAACGAGAGGCAAGTGAGTTAATAAGCGCTTTAACTTCTTACTTAAAGGATAACGAAACACTACGGGACAAACAAACTAAAAAATTATTTGATCATCTGCGGGCAAGTCAATTAATAACAAATATGGGGTCTCACCACAAAACTCTTGAGACAACTTCTCTTTCACGTGGAGATATAGAGACAGTACTCCGAGATATTGATGAATTTGAATCCTTGTTTGTTTGCACTAATTGTAATACAGAACCTAATATAAAATATTCACCTCGAAATAGCCAGATGAAACAATGCGAATGTGGAGAGTTATGGATATAACTGACTAAAGGAGGAGCAAAACTAAATAATGACAATGCTCGATAAAAAGGTATTCAAAAATCAAGAGCTTGTTCTTAAAGTCTCTCCAAATATTGACCCTGAAAAGGTTGACATAAATAAGTATGAGGCTTTTCTGGATGCCCTTTGTGGAGAGAGGGAGTATCAGAAAGAGGCGACAAGAGTTACTTTGCGGTATCTTCTGGGAGGTCAATATAATAACCTTAAAGAATTGGCAGAGGAGAATTATCACCAAAATCCAGTTTTGCAGGAAAGATATGGATCTTTAGAAGATTTTTATATACATCTGCAGCTACCTGACAAACTTTCTTGCACAATAGATTTAGCCACTGCTACCGGTAAGAGTTACGTTCTTTATGGAATTGCTCGAATTATGCTTGCTGAGGGAGCAGTGGATCAGGTATTAGTTCTTTGTCCATCTAATACTATCGAAACTGGGCTTACACAGAAATTTCGTTCATTATCAGCCGACGGGATGTTAAAGGATTTATTACCAGATTCTGCAAAGATTCTAAATCCAAGAATCATTAATGCTACTCAAACCATAAGAAAAAGTGATATTTGCATAGAGAATATCCATGCCACTTATGAGCGAACTAAATCCGCCATAGAAGATAGTCTTGTAGGTAAAGGTGAAAGAACGCTGGTGTTGAATGATGAGGTTCACCACATGGCTAATCCTCCTGCTCGAGATATGGCTATAAAGAAGTGGAAAGAGTTTTTGTTGGACGACAAATACAGATTTAGATATATCGTTGGAGACTCAGGGACCTGCTATGTTAAAAATGATTATTTTGCCGATGTGATTTATCGTTTCTCTTTGAGGGATTCGATAGAGAATAGATTTGTAAAAACAATTGAGTATGTTGCTGAAGATATTTCTCATTCAAAGGAAGAAAAGTTCCAGAAGATTTACGATAATCATATCCAGAATAAAATGGTGAAATATCGGTTGATCAAACCTCTTACTATTTTAGTTACTAAAGATATCAGTGCTTGTAAGAGGCTGAGAGAAGATTTAATTGAGTTTATTGCGGAAAAGGAGAACATAAGCAAAGAGGCGGCAGAGAGTAAAGTTTTGATTGTAACTTCTGCTAATGAGCACAAAGTGAATATACCAAAATTAAAAGGTGTGGATGATAAGGATAATCCCATCGAGTGGATTACATCGGTTAGCATGCTGTCTGAAGGATGGGATGTACAGAATGTATGTCAGATTGTTCCCCATGAAGAAAGAGCTTTTAATTCTAAACTGCTTATCGCACAGGTGCTGGGAAGAGGTTTAAGAATACCACCAGAATATAAAGGGGAACAACCTATTGTGACTGTATTCAATCACGACAGCTGGTCAAGTAGCATCAAGCACCTGGTCAATGAAGTTCTTGAGATAGAGAAGAGGGTACATAGCTATGTTATATCCAAGGATAAGGATTATAATTTTGAGATTCATAACATAGATTACAAAAAATCAGAGGAGATTGTAGAAATTCCGAAGGTTACTGAGTATAATTTCAGTAAAGGATTTATTTCTCTGAGCACTCAAAGATCTAGGATAGAAGAAGAAACTACCTATGAGCGAGTAGTTACAGTAGCAAGGCGTGTGAAGAGGACTCTAATAGAGTTCAAGATGTATACTGCTGAAGATGTTGCTCAAGTTGTTTATAACAGATATAAAAGTTGGGATATGGATGAAGGTACTAATTATGCACAGAATTATTCCTTTGATAAAGTCTTAACAATAATAAAAAATTCCCTTAAGAAAATAGGTGAAAAAAAGGATTTAATTAGCCAGGAAAACAAACAGAAAATATTACAGGCGTTTGGAGTGGTAAGAAGAAAGAGTAGTAAAAGCCTTAGATATAAGATTGAAGCTGAGAATCTTTTTTTGACTAATACGGCGGATATTAACAAAAATACTTTAGGGATTGGAACCTTAAGAAGAGACGGTAGTATTTTTTATGATGATTACTCTTTGAAAATTGGGGAAGATGATGATAAGAAGTTATTAAAAGAGATTATTGAGATGTTCGAAGACGGACAATTGCATAGCGCCTCGTTAATAAAAATTGGAAATACCTTCAATTTTAAGACACCTTTAAATATTGTTCTTGCCTCACATAAACCAGAAAGGGATTTCATTAAGAGGTTGGTTAGTGAAGAAAATGCCAAAAAAATAGATGCATGGATAAAATCTCTTGATATGGGATTCTACAGTGTAGAATATTCTTGGAGAAAAGGAGAGCATCCTAAACAAGGCAGTTTCAATCCTGACTTTTTTATAAAAATTGGAAGAGATATATTAGTAGTAGAGATAAAGGCAGATATTGATATATCTATTGAAAATAAAGCAAAACTCAAATATGCAAGCCAGAATTTTAACCGATTAAATAAACTACAGTCTGAATATAGGTATTATTTTAAATTTCTCTCCCCATCAAGTTATGATCTTTTTTTTCAAGAGTTAAGAGAAGGGAAATATAAAACTTTTAAATCTAAGATTGAAGCTGAAATAGAAGAGTCTGATTGAGCAGACTAATTTAATAGTAAATATATTCAATTTATCTAAAAAACTATTTACAACTAAATAATTGTGAGAGCTTAGATGATTTGGAAAATCTGCCCGCTCCGGATATTTTAGCCAGAGAAATTGCTAAAAACTTAGAATCTGCTTTTGAACAGTTTAATGGTATTTATGAGAACTTGAAAGAAGAATAGATTGAGTTTTAAATATAATTTAAATTTAAGATAAAGTAACTGATATAGAATTTAAAATAAAAGAGAACATTATAATTTATCAAATTGCATTATATTTATGTTTCAATTTCTCATATTTAGTTAAATGATTAAACTCGAATATAAAGTAAATGGGAATATACTAAAGAATCGAATTTTGAGGATAAAATTATGGAAATATTAAAAAATGTAATTACAACTTGGCCATGTGTTATATTGATTTTTCTCATATTTTTTACAATATTATTTAGAAAACAAATTTCAGATTTTTTAGCACGTCTTGTAAATGCTAAAATTGGCAATCTAAATTTAGCAGCAATGAAACCTACCGAACAACCAAAAAAAGCGACTAAAGATAAATTCAAAATTAAAGCAATAAAATATATTAAATCACATCCTGAAGAAACAATTAAAGAATTTTTTAACCTATTAGATAAATATAAATTTGAAAAAATTTTTAATATTATCTATGGAAGTCAAATATCTTTACTTGAGCATTTGTCTTTAAAAGGAGAAACGGGAGATACATATATTAATCTTTATACATTTTATGATTAATTTACAAAAAAAACAATTCCTCCTCGTCCACAAATAACGGAATATTTTGGATTTTTAGAAAGTTGGAAATTAATAGAATCTTCTGGTGAGAACATGAATAAAGGCTATAAAATTACTCCATTTGGTATAAATTTTTTATCTTACATTAAAACAAATTATCCTTTATATAAATTTAAAAATTATTAAGTTTATAATAATGTATTTGCTTGCAAGAAAAAGAGATCGGTTCTCCACATTTAACATAGAATTATACTAAGTAGAATAATATAAAATATAGGAGTTGTTTTTTGCATCAAATTACAAAGAAAAATTATTTTAAGAATGGCAAAGTATTTGTCTGGAAAGAACTTTTACAATAATTAAATCAAAGAAGACTGTCACAATTTTATCATACAGGCTATTTTTATATTCGTAACATGGAATAGCCATTTATTTAATATATTACATTTCAAATCTCTGACCCAGATTCTGTTTGATCCATTTTAGGTTTTCTTCTATGAATAATCTGTCCTTTTCCTCTTTTTCTTTCTTTTTAAGAGCTAATTTATTTAGTTTTACTATTTTACTTTCCGATTCCATTTCTTCTGTTTCCATTATTTTTTCTTCCTCATCATTTTCTTCTTTAGATGATTCAGGATTAAGATAATTAGCTTTTAAGGCAGCAATCAGCCAGCCGGCGGGATTTATTACGTTCCTCTTAATCTGGAGAAGGTCTATTTTTTCCTCAATACTCTCTAAGGAATAATTTAAGATTATTTTATTAATCGATTTTTTGTCCAGATTTAATTTTTTCAATTTTTCTTTTA
>Ga0209986_10005871_pt1 | contig 10111 bp, 7 predicted proteins | sample BlataG_FD_183168 | JGI IMG/M metagenome (GOLD analysis project Ga0209986, IMG submission 183168) | Deep subsurface microbial communities from Black Sea to uncover new lineages of life (NeLLi) - Black_00105 metaG (SPAdes) (version 2) | ecosystem: Environmental > Aquatic > Marine > Oceanic >...
CGATGGGGAAGGCTGACTTGTCACAAGGTCAAAGCCAAGCTACAATAATCGCGATGTGGGCCACCAACCAGTCGGCAGGGGTCTGGTGGCGATCAGCAGTACCGTCAATGGGCTTCTGTCAGCCACCGTCCAGCACAATGACAACCAGGTGGTGTCGAAGCCGTTGTCACAATTGACACCATGCACTAGGAGAACCAGGCTGACGAGGCAAGATAGGAGACCTGGAAACATGCCCACACAATCGGTCGATAGAGCACTGTCCATCCTGAGGGAATTCAGTGTGGATGAACCTCAACTCGGTGTGAGCGAGTTGAGTCGCAGACTTGGTTTGACCAAGAGCACCGTTCACCGTCTGCTGGCGTCGCTGCTACAGGGGGGATTGGTCAAACAGGACCCCACCAGCCGCGAGTATCGCCTGGGCCTAGGGTTGGTTGAGTTGGGCCAGACGGTGGTTCAGACTGATCCGCTGCTGCGACTTGTGCATCCGTACCAACACTACTTGGCGGACACGGTGGGCGAGCCAGTCCATCTGGGGGTCCGAGCTGGTTTCGAGATGCTCTGTCCCATGTACGAACGACCCGCTGACTTGAAGGAGCCCGTGTCTTGGATGGCGAGGCTTCCCCTTCACTGCAGCGCTGGCGGGAAGATCCTGGCGGCGCAGATGGAAGAGGATGAGCTGACGACGCTCTTGGAGGGGGGGCTCTCTCGCTTCACAGAGAACACGATCACCGATCCCGCCGAACTGCGGGCGGAACTGGAGGTGGTCCGTGAACAGGGCTTTGCCACCTGTTTCGAGGAGTTGAAACACGGTGCCAATGCCATCGCCGTACCCTTGGCCAAGCCAGACGGTACGGTCGTCGCCACCCTCAGCATAGTCGGCCATGCGTACAGCCTGACCCGCGAGAAGGCGATGAATTCCCTGGAGATCTTGCGGGGAGTTGCCACAGAGATCTCCCTCAAACTGGCGTAGCCTGGGCCAGAGCACCCCGGCCCTTCGACGTGACACACCACCGGCAGGGATCCTACCCCAGCTTCCATGGAGCTTGGGTGACCTGGGAGACTCTAGGCGCATATACAGGGGAGCTGCTCTGACCCTGGCGGTCGCGCTGTGGTCGGACCGCGACTGGCCAGCGAGTGCGCGGCCGAGCAGGATGCCTTCTGGACCTACCACGACTTTCTGCACGACCCTCAGGCACGCCAGAATCGGGGGTTCGAGAAAGACAACCTGAAGCAGTTTGCGGCAGAGTTGGGGTTGGACACCACGGCCTTCAACACCTGTCTGGACTCAGGGACATACAGCTCTTTCGTCGACGCTGACACAGCCATGAGCTTGTCGCTGGGGGTGAGGGGCGCGCGGGCCTTCAAGGAGTAACGGATGCCCTTCTAGCCCTTCGGCGGACTGAGATCAATCGTGGCGCTTTCCACGAACTCCTGGATCTCCTCTTCACTGAGGCGTGCCGCAAGGAATTCTAGAAGCTCCTGCTGTCGCGGCTGGCCGATCACAGAGCGATAGGCTACGAGAGATCTCTTCAGCTGTTCGAGTCGCCCGATCTCGCGGCTCAAAGGGAACACAGGTATTCTTCGCTCGATCGTAAGTGCTTCCTGAGTGGGATCGTCTGCCCGATAGATCCAAAACGGCACCAAGTCATTGGCATCGGCCGGTCGGTCCTCAATTGCCCGGTCGAAGAGCTGCTGCCAAGGATCGACCTGAGTCCCGCCTGTCTCGACCACGGAGAGACCATATCCCAGAGCAAGATTTCGACGGATGACGTGCCCCTTGTAGCGGTGGATCCGTCCCTCACGCTGCTCGAGATCGACCGGGTTTGAGGGGAGATTCCAGTGAACAACCCGGTGGCAGTACTGGTGGAAGTCCAGTCCTTCCTGACCGATCGAGGTAGTGGCCAGTACAAAAGGACGAAAGGGCGAATTGAAGGCGATTCGAACATCGACATCCCGAGTTCGTTGGTCATAGTCGAATGCCTTCTCAGTCCCAAAACGCAAGGCGTACCGACAACGAAGCCCTCGCTTCTCTAGGGTTGGGATGCCCTCATCTGGCAAGACAATCTCGTCGAAGCGCAAAGTGGGCGCTCTGAGAGAGAGCGCGTGTTGTACGGTTTCGCACAACTTGTCAGCGGTCTCAGCGGCATCGTGTCCCACCAATCCCAACGATTCGTGGAGCACGTGATAGTATTCGTCAAGCACAGACTGTAGATTGCCGTCCAGACAGTAAGAGAGTGCCTTCTGCCAATAGGCACCTTCTGGATAGAGGATCCGCAACAGAGAGATGACCTCAGGCTGGTTGAACAATGTGCGGAAGCCTAAGCCAACCTTGGCTGCAGATGCGAGGAAGGCTGTCCACTCAGGAGACGCTATCCGCAACAGGGCTCGCAAGGATGCTACCGCAGGGCTACTCAGGGCTACATATGTCAGAATATCCAGCAGGTCGGAAGGGGGGCGACCAAGTGTGCTGGGCGAGCGAAAGAACTGAGCGAATGTCGCCACGTGTTCGGCGAACCTAGTTTCTCCCCGTTCATCATCCCTGTGGTCCGAGTCCCCTCCCAGCAGCCTACTCCACGCTTGCTCTCCTTGCTGGTCGCAGAGCCACCTTCCCACAGTCTTCTTGTTATGATAGCTGTCCAGCATTGCCAACGACGCCCAGTACCAGAGGTCGTCTTCGGGGCCGCTGTCCACAACATCCATGGAAGATGTCGCCTGGTTGAGCAGTTCTTCGATGCGGCCCCTGCAGGCATCGAAGACCGCCTTGCTCGACGGAGGGGCGGTGGTGATGAGGCCCTTCGCAATGCTAAGCGGATCAACCTCTCGCGCCAGAGTCAAGCATGGGTATGTCAGACAGAACACCGGCATACCGGTCAGACGATCCCGACTGCGGGCAAAGGTAAGAAGGGGCTTGCGCTTTTCGGTGAGTTCCGTATAGCTGAAGTCTCGCTCCTCGTCACTCAGCATGCGCCGCTCAGCCTCGTAGCTGAGCAGCATAGCAATGGTCTTAGGCACCAGCCTCCACGCAGAGAAGACCAACGTTTTGGTGCAGCCAGCTGCTTCGATACCCCGAAATGGTCCGTCAGGCTGGTAATAGGGCAGAGATGGGGGCATCCAGAGGAGCTGCCAGTTTCCGGTCTCCAAGGAGTCCCGCCAGAGCGACCGCAGGCGGGCGTTGCCTGGATCCATCACCTGATACGCATCGATTGTCTCCCAACTCAGGAAGCTATGTTCGGCTACCTTCAACAGCGTCCGAAGCTCTAGCCCTTCAGGTGTTGACAGGGCAGCTTCAAGGCTCTTCTTGAGCTTGTATTCTTCCATCAGGTTGAGAGGGTAGGCCGAGGATTTCCAATACTCAACCTGGTCCCCCGCGTCGAGGGCCCTCGCAATTCGGTCCAGATGGATGAACCCTGCCAGGTCGGTCGGATGGACCTGATCCTGGGCGACGATGCTCTCTGAGAGCATACCTTTGCGATCCGCCGAGGCTGCCAGACGTTCCGTGCGCACCATGACCCGGCGCAGCACACTCTCGATCGTCTGCTTGGCCTCTCGCAGCTCCTCGCGCCCGGTACTGTCCAGGTGGAAGATGGCCCTGCCGTAGCGCCGAATGGCTGATACCAGGTCGCTCAAATCCTCTGGCTGATTCCTCAATAGGAACTCCACCGTGTCGTAGAAGTCTTCATAGTGATCTTCCCCTCGTTCCTCCTGGAGTGTGTACATCTTGTATGGTGTGGCCGAAAGCAGGAGCACTTTCACATCCGGGAACGCGAACAACTCTCGCGCCAGGAGTGCTGTGTCTCCCTCCGTGCCCAGGAGGTACTTGAAGCGCTGGAACTCATCGAGGATGACCAAGTCCGGCTCCAGAGCGGAGAGGCATGACCGGGCCAGCAGTCGTCTCAAGTCGCCGATCCAGTAGTTTCGCTCCGAGCGCATCTCTGGACTCAGATGCTTCCGCCGTGGGCCAATCAGCTCGGCTACAGCATCGTACCGGGTCCGAAGCTGAGGAACCTCGTCCAGCGCGCTGAAGAAGGCCTGCTTGAGCTCCTCATCCAGAGCAGGGGCCACTTCCCGCTTGAACCAGGCCAGATACGATCTCCATCTATCCGGCCTGACGTCTCCGCGAAGGACGTTCTTCAGACTCCCCAGACGAACATCCCAGTACTCTCGCAACAACGAGTAGAGCACTGCCCGCTCCCGTTGCCACCCACTGCGCGACCGAAGGTGGAATGAAGTCCCGGGTGTGAGAGAAACGAAGTTGAGCTTGTTGCCCCGAAGCTGCTGCAGTGTTATAGGAAGAAGCGTAGCGCGGGACGCGAACTGAAACTGCCGGTCGGCGGTGATGTTCAGTCTGTCGATGTTCTGGTGGGCGATGGCCAGATTGGAGCAGATATAGATCACATTAATGCGTGGTACGGTATCCCATAGATGATCCACGGCCTTGGCAATCACACCACGGGCTACCAAGGTCTTGCCGAGCCCAACCTCGTCAGCAATCAGGAAGCGCGAAACGGAATCGGCATCAGTGTAGAGCCTTCGGAAGATGTAGTCCACCGTGTCCCGCTGGAAATCCTTTAGACCCCGGAGAACCTCTTCCACGTTGGGTCGCCTGGAGCCGTCTAGCGTCATGCCATATCACTCCGTGTTTGGGTAACCGCCTCCCAGAAGGCCTCGAATCCCTCCGGCAGGACTTCGCGCCCCTCTGGCGTGCGTCGCAGTCCCTCGACCAACTCAGCGATGCGGTCGATCTTCTCCGGGGAGCGACTGAGGGCGCGCATCAACACTTCGAGTAGTGGCATGCCGACGCCGCCCGATGCCGAATCCCAGGAACGCCCTGTGCCGTCCACAATCCAATGCGTCAGGCTGGTATCCTCAGCTGCCAGGATCAACCACAGATACCGCAGGAACTGCTCACGATCGGAGATGATTGCACTGAACAGGCGATCACTCCGCCCATGAGGGATGCCCGAAATGGGCAGATTGAGCACAAAGCGCAGCGTATGTTTGTGGTCTTCCACTCGGGCGGTGACCTCAAACGCAATGAAAGAGGTGAGAGCAAGGATGCTGACCTTGGGGAAGATCAGCGCCGTGGACCGGGATGTCGGTTCGATGGGAATACGGTGCTCGGGACGCAGTGTCACCGGCCAGCATGCAACCGAGTAGTCGCCCTGAGGCGGATTGGGCCAGGCATGGTTGCTGTACAACACCAGGTCGAACCGCTCGGCGTTCTGCTCTGCGACCTCCAATCGTAACTTCAGATCCACAAGCCAATCGCGAACTCTATCCGCCACCGCCTCCACCTGTTTCTGCTTCTCATCAACCTCGACCTTTCCACTTGCCCTGTAGGCGCGAAGCAGCGAGAGGATCGCGCTATCGTCCGCCTCCTCTCCAAGGACGCTGTTTATTCCAATCTTGCTCTTGCGTCCTTGCAGCTCGATCATGAACTCTACATTCTTGCGCCGGAAGGCCGCGTTGGTAGCATTGGCCGAACCCACCAGCCAGGTCGCATTCCATCCCGCCTCTTGGACAAACAGCTTGGCGTGCAAGCCCGAAGGATCGTGGCTGGCTCCAGGGACTTCCTCACCCACCCCCATTGTGGTGTCCGTATCTGGCTCTGCAGTTTCGGTGTCGTCGAGCACGTATAGCCGCTCAAAGCGCTCCAGGGTCTTGGGCTTCAGTGCGTCAATGCTCTTGGCACGTGACAGCAGGACATGTCTCTCGCCTTGCTCCGTCAACTGCCTCAGCAGTCGATCGCTCAGAAACGGGGAGACCACTAGCATGCGATCACATCTTCGGTCGAGGCGTAGCCGCGGGCAGCCTGGGATTCCGAGCGGGTAGAACGCCGGATCGCCTTGGAATGGCCATGGTACTTGAAAAGCCACCCTCCGGACTTCATCTTGCAGCAGTGCGATGTCCTCAGCGATGCGCGGATCCACCGGGTGGACGGCAAGCTCCGGCAGTTGCTGTACGAAATTGCCCAGTGGGTTGTTGCGGCCGTAAGCCAGCCGCCGGTGAGTCGCCAGATATCCCTCGAGCCGCAGCACGAGATCCCAGGACTTGTCAAAGGTAAGATTGCGGCTGAGATTGAGAAGGCGATAGAGAGGCGGCTTAGCTTCTCCGTCAGCCAGGTAGCGCAGCAGCCAGACCTTGGGGTGGAAGACCCCGCCCCCTTTCGCTTGCACCTCGACGACGCTCTTTTCAAAGAGACTGTACAGGTAGTTGTCTGGAGGTGGGATGGCGATCCGCCCGGGCTGGCAGAAGATGGCAAGGCGATCAGCGTAGTTGCGCACTCCTTCCAACAGCAAGACGGGGTCGTTGAGCGCTGATTCGGGGTCAGATACTTCCAGCAGCGCCAGAGAGAGCGGCGTGAGCAGCAGTGTGAGTAGATCCAACGTGAAGGTGGTGCCGACCCCACGGTCGAACTGGTAGCCTTCCGGGGGACGGAGGGCATCGAGGAACAACTCCCTCTGATCTGGCGCCAGCATTATCTCTCCTCTACGAAATGGTGAGCCCGCGAAGTATGTCGTTGGTGATCCGGCGGGCAATAGACCAGCGGTACTCCATCTGGGCTATCCCGGCTGCCCCGCTCCACATTTCCAGGTGCCGCTCGTCCTCCAGGCGGGAGCGCCCCCGCTTCAGCCAGACTTCCCGATCGTGTATCAGAGCCCTTGCTGCCTCGCTGCTGGCAAGATCCCCTGGTCTTCCATCGACAAGTGATAGCTGCAGCCAATCGTTCACAAAGCGTCGCGTCGGCATCGGAATGCGGCCGTGGTCCATCACCAGCTTCCAGAATTCGTGGCGATTCCAGGCAGCGAGCTGTGCAGAGCGGGCCGTCAGCCCCTCTCTCCAGGCGTCCAGGCTGGCTTCGTACTGCTCGATTCGGTCGCGCTGGTCGCTAAGTTCCGCCAACATCAGATTGTAGAGGAGTACCGCCCCGCGCATCGACTCCGAGAAATTCCGCGCGTGTGCGATCCACTCTTGCTGGATGGAGGGGAACAGCCTCAGCTGGGGATGCAGCCATATGAACTCCACATCTTGGACCGGCTGGCAGCGGTCGAGCAGGGTTGCCAGCAGGCTGTGGTGACAGGACAGCATCACCCGCTCCCGCAAGTAGGCCGCCTCCTCAGGTGTGATCTGGAAACCAGCCTCATGCGGGAAGCCCTCCGGGGCGGGGTGCAGAGCGGGATCCCAATTCGCGCCACCCCATCCATCCACCGGTTCGTCGTCGTCAGTCTTCAGCCGTTCGCGTCGCCTCTTGTGGAAGTGATCGAGCCAACGACGGTACTGGCCCTGAGAGCCTGAATACCGCAGGATACCCCAACTACGCAGGCCATTCCAGTAGATACTGGCAGGGAAGCGCTGCAAGCTGGCCCCAGAGACGCTTCCAATGACACCGTCACTCTCCCCGGCGGCCTGGAGTGCCCTTATGAGCTTGACCTCGTCCGACCGCAGTCGTTGAGCGACCTTGTGAGATGGAACTCTTCGCTCCTCGTACTTGCGATACAGCCAGGGCACGAAGAGGTAATACCGCGCCCGTGTTTGAAGAGTGCTGGTGCCGGGGAAGAATAGCTCGGCGAAGGCATCGCGTATCGAGCCCAATCCCAGCTCATCGCGGGTGTCGCGCTGCTTGAAGTGCGCGACCAGCTCCATCATCTTGCGCCGGTCTTCCTCGGAGAAGTCGATCCAGGCGATGGATGATTGCAGCATCGTCATTCCTTCCGCTCTTGTGCGAACTCATTCGACACTTGCGCAGCTCAGCCGCCGCCGGGTCTGGCCGCGACCTTGCTACCCAGCAGGTGGTCAGGAAGGCCCTAGAAGGGGATCTCGTACGCCTGGTTCCCTCCTTCTGGGGATTGCGCACGCCCTGGGTAGAGCTTCGTCCCAAACATCTTGGCATACCCAGTGCACCCATCCTCAGAGATGGGTGCACTTTCCACAGTGTCAGATCATCAAATGATCAATGAACTCGGATGCCGGATCCACGCTCGTCAGTCGCATCACTGTACTGAGGCGAACAGTTGTAGAAACACTCCTGGTGCCTCATTGCTCCTCCCAGATTGAGTCGTCGCCTACTTCTCGAACGAGACTAGTTTGAAGTCCACCTGGTACGTCTTCACTTCAATGTCATCCAAGTCCTTCACAGCATACCTGAGTGCCTCATCAACATCGTGAGCAACTACTATTCCTGTCACGGGCTGCCCGGCATTCGCGACATTCTCTCTGACCCAACTGACATACCTCAGAATCTGGCCGACGGTTGAGTCGCTAGTCTTCCCTCGCTTCAACTCAATCACAACAAGTTCGTCTTGTTCCTCATCCACGGCCAAGAAATCTATGCTCCAAATTCCTGCCGGGAACTGTCTACCGTCCTGCTCAACTGTCTCATAGAGCTTCAGCTTTCTCCCCCAATCGATGCCTCTCCAGTTCTGATAGATGAATTCCTCCAAGTGTGTTTCTAGCGCGAACTCAGACTGGCTCTCGATATCTCTCGAAGCCGCTAGCTGGTCAATGAGACTGGGTCGCTGTTCTCCAATGATTACCCTGAAGTCCTCTTCTGTCACTTGCCTGACCCCGCCTTGGAAGTAGGAGAACCAGAACTCCTTGTTCTCGACGAACCCTAGGTCCGGCAGCAGTTCCTCAATAGCCTTCTGTCTGGGCCAGATATCGATATCCTCTAGCAGCACTCCATACTCCGCGGTATAGAAGCCTTTTCCGTGGCCGAACTCTTTCTTCTGAGACTCGTTCAGCTCGAAGCAGGCGGAACCCAGCGTAGCCGTGCCGGCGAAGACCTTCCTTGGAGACCCAACGTAGTAGACGACTCTGTCGCCTTTCTGCAGGTTTTTGCGGTTCGGTGTCTTCTGACCAATGCCCCAGAAACGGTCATTCATTCGCTGTTCGAAGATGTCCTGTGGGGTATAGGCTTCGTCGTCAACTTTGTGGCCCGTGACGGTGAATATCCAGTAGTTCACGGCTCTACCTCTCCGCTCTCACATTTGCACCGACCTTTCATGGCTGTCTCAATCACTAGGCCCGGCCTCAGGCGTGCCGCGCTGCGCTACTGCTTCGTCGGAATCCTGCCGATCAGGCTCGGCTCACTGTCACGGCTTGTCTATTACCTCAAAGCCAAGTCTTTGAAACTTGCTGTTGGTCTGTTGCCCACCGCCAAAATCAGTCACATCCAGTCCGCTGGCCACACTGAGGATGTACTTGCAGGGGTACAGTCGACCAGCGTGTCGAAGTGCGTACTTGTACGTAATCTTGTCCAACCATCTATCGTAGTCATTGGTGTCGCGATATGCGGAGTCGAAATCCTTAAGCGCAGCGAGCATCTGATCTCTGGTGACTGGGCGTCCAAGCAACGTCACGAAATCCATGGTCACACCTCCGCCCCCTTGTCAGGCATCCCCTCGTAGTCTAGAATCACCGATGTGCTCACAGGGGTCTCAGCCGAACCAATACTCGAGCTACTGATAGCGAACCGCCGACGCCACCACGTCAGTGACCGTCCAGCCACTCCTTCACACCCTAAATCAGCCTGTCCTTCTCCCCCCGATCCTGTCGCAATCTGTCCTCAATCAGCCTCTTGGCCTCTCCCCTCTCTGCCCTGCAAGTGGGACACGCGTCTGCGTCGTACCGCGCGCCCCACAGGCCACAGAAGGTGGGCATCTCCTGCATAGGATTCAGAGGGGTTACAATGACCGCCACATCGTGCTCTTTCAACTCATCAATGCACTCCCCCTGTCAAGCAACAAAGCCCGGCCTGACATGCAAGGCGAGCCTCGTCGAAGAAGAGATGATGTTGGGGTGCCGCCTTGCACCGGGCAAACACATTATAGCAGAAGTGAAACCGTCTGTCAATAGAAAATGCGTGCCACTTGCCCTCCCCGTCGCAGGCATTCCCAATCGTGGTACTGTCGCCCCGCCCCTTCGATCCTTCGATACGTGCTTCGGTTCGCCGCTTCGCGGCTACTCAGCACTACTCAGGATGTTCAGGACGCGGGTCAGGATGCGTGCCGCTTGGAAAGAAAAGAGCCTCAGCAGCGAGGCAATCGCCACGAGGACCTTCGGTGATCGGGTGCGCTTGGGCGGCCATCACCGGGTCAAGTCACTGAAGGAG
>Ga0209986_10005872_pt1 | contig 10110 bp, 9 predicted proteins | sample BlataG_FD_183168 | JGI IMG/M metagenome (GOLD analysis project Ga0209986, IMG submission 183168) | Deep subsurface microbial communities from Black Sea to uncover new lineages of life (NeLLi) - Black_00105 metaG (SPAdes) (version 2) | ecosystem: Environmental > Aquatic > Marine > Oceanic >...
GAGGCCTTCAAAGAGAAAAGGCAGAAGGAAGCCGCTCATCCCATCAATCAGATTTTCAGAAGTATCGGGGAGAGCTTCTCCCTTTGAGGAAGTTGGCCCGCCAGCAGAGTGTGATCCTCTCCGGGCGAGAGAACTATGACTGCCCAGCCTATGAGCTGACTTCCGAACCTTTTGCTTCGTCCTAAAACGCTCAAAAGGGGCTGAGCCTCGCGGGCTAACTTCTGAGAGACTGGGTGCTTTCCCCTCCTCGAATTCCCTCAAGAAAATGTTAATGTTTTGAACAAACCTGCCGAATAAAAAGAAGCAATTTGGGGAGAACGTCAGCCTGGGAACTCCATGGAAATATCCTCGGTCGGTTATGGGAGCTACCCTGAAATCCTGCTTCTCAACAGCAACTTTAAGCCCCGCGACCGCTTTCTCAAAATCGTCCTGGAGGTTCACAAAAAAGATGTCAAGTTTCTGGGCGATTTTGGAGAGACCTATCGAAGCTTGACGCGACTCTTTCCAAGCATAAAGAGACATCAATGTTGTCACGATTCACTGTACGCCGACAAAGTCAGAACTCGAGGAGGAGTTCCCATAAAGGAAGCCGATGTCTGCGCCAACATCGCCCACTTAACCGAGCATATCATCATAGACCTGATTGCCAACATAAGTGGGCTCAGTTCAGTGAGCGGAGTCACCTGTGGATACCTTAAACCGATCAGTCGTCACGACATCTTCGTGGAATGCCCAAGAAAGAAACTGGGAGTCTTCGCCGCCAATCTGGCCCTGGAGGTAATGGAGAACTTAAACAACGGAACTGTTCAGAAAAACAGATTAAAGAAATTGACGAAACTGGCGAAAATTATAGAAAACGATTACAGGAAAAGATTCACCGCTGGAGAAATTGCCGGCCGCATCGGTTGCTCCAGGGATGAAGCCCAACATCTATTAAGCAACTACCGAAGACTCAGTATAGAGAGAAGAAAGTAAGAGAAGTCCCATTAGACATATGTCTGAAAAGACCATCCATATTCACCCCACGACGGCCCCTGCTCCCCCGAGGGAGAGAAGAGGAGAGAAGCGAAAACTGCGACTGAGACTAGGTTCTGATACCTCTGCAGAGGCAGCTAACCCCGCCGCGGTCAAATATCGTGTCGTCCTGAAATGCGGATATGAAAATAAGAAAGAAAAGATTGTGGGCAAGGCTCCCCTTTTAAAGCGTTAACCCCAAAAAAAACCCAAAGGAGGTAAACTATGTACAGATTCAACGTTCACGATTTCAGTTGGTTTGAGAGGTATCCCACCTCTCCGGCAACGCTTCAAACCAAGATCAACGAACTGGTCTACTGTTCCTATAACACCAAGGCCAGGGTTGAGTCCATTAACCCCGAGACCGGGGAGTATCGCATTATCCTTCAGGGCACTCTGGATATGCACGGCTGGTGGCCGGAGGAGACCCACTAAACCTTAAAGAAACAGCTTTGCCCACAGTCCAGCAAAACCAAAAACCCTTAACGATGGGAGATCACAGTGCAGAAATTCTCCACTAACGAGTTCCAGTGGTTGGAGCAGGTTCCCAATTCTCCGGCCTGCCTCACCACCAGACTCTCCACCGTTCTTTACAACTCCATCAACTGCAAGTGCCGGGTGGAGACCATGAATCCGGTCACCGGAGAATACCGCATCGTCCTCCAGGGAAACTACAACCCCCAGGAGGTAGAAACTCAGTAAAGAACAGTACCTTGTTTGACGGAGGAGGGGGCGCTTCGATAGCCCCCTCCTCATTTTATCTCCGGTCAAATTCAGTCCGTTGACCGTGAGAACCTCCTTCTCAGGTACGGGGGAATCTCCAAGTCCTCCTCTTCGAGCGAACCCTCGTCGAGCACAGAGGCCTCTGTCTCCGGGAGCACCTCCCTTTTCTTCCCCAGGGGGCTAACCCTTTTCTCTATTGGTTTAAAGGAGATCTCTGGTTTCCCCTCCCGGAGGCGACCATCCCGGCTGAACAGATCTCCGATCAGCTCCTGGGAACCATACTCCTTGGTGCTGCGACTAAACCCCGTGGCGATGACAGTCACCTGCATCTCGCCATTGGCTTCAGGATCGATGACCGCCCCGAAGATGAGGTTGGTATCTTCTCCCACTGCTCTGGAGACCACCTCGGCGGCCTCGGCCACCTCGTGAAGTCCCATATCCTCGCCTCCGGTTATGTTGACTAAGACCCCTCTGGCGCCGGATATGGAGTTATCCTCCAGAAGCGGGGAGGAGATCGCGCCTCTTGCGGCCTCCACCGCTCGGCTCTGACCCTTGGCCAAACCCGTTCCCAGAAGGGCATCCCCCTTCTCGGACATGGTGGTGCGGATGTCGGCGAAATCGAGGTTTATCAGCCCGGGGATAGCGACCAGGTCGGATATGCCCTTTGTGGCTCGATGGAGGATGTCGTCTGCGATTTTGAAGGCCTCCAGCAGGGGAACGTGCTTATCGACGTACTCTAAAAGCTTCTGGTTGGGTATCACTATCAGCGCGTCCACATTCTCTTTAAGTTCCTCGATCCCCGCGGTGGCCCTTGCCATCCTCTTTCTGGCTTCGAAGTTGAAAGGTTTGGTGACGATGGCGATGGTCAGGGCTCCGCCTTTCTTGGCCACCTCCGCAATCACCGGGGAGGCCCCGGTTCCGGTTCCACCGCCCATTCCGCAGGTGATGAAGACCATGTCCGCCCCCTCTAAGGCCTCCTCCAGTTTGTCGTGGTCTTCGATTGCCGCCTGTCGCCCCACCTCCGGTATCGCACCAGCTCCCAGACCGCCGGTCAGTTGTTCCCCGATCTGCAGCTTGCAGGGGGCCTTGCTTATCCCCAATGACTGCAGGTCGGTATTTGCAACTATAAACTCCACTCCGGAGAGGCCGGCGTCGATCATGTGGTTGACGGTGTTCCCGCCAGCTCCGCCAACTCCGATCACTTTCATCTTGGCGTGGTTATCGCTCTCAAAATCGAACTCGAAGGCCATCTTACTCCCTTTCTATTTCTGGTTAGGTTTCTTCTTCAAAATCCAAAATCGTCAGAAATGTCGATTGAACACTCTCTTCAGGCCTCCCCACGCCCGGCCGAAAAAACCTCCCCTATCCAGGCCGCTGCGGCCCTCCGGCCTCCTCCCCGAGAAACCGTAAAGCACCAAGCCGGCGCAGGTGGCCAGCTCCGGGGAGGAGAGCTCAACTCCCTCACCATCCAGAACCCGTGGGAAACCATGACGAGCTGGCATCCGCAAGATCTGTTCGGCCAGCTCCCTGATCCCTGGAAGTCGGGAGCTCCCCCCGGTCAAGACCACTCCCATCGGCAGCCGGTCAACGTATTCACAACTTCTCAACTCTCTTCTGACCAGATCGAAGATCCTCTCCACCGTTGCCTCGACGATGGAGGTCCCGACGCCGACCGCCACCTTCCAGGGCTTACGGCCGTTCACGCTCGGCAAGCGGACCGTCTCCTCGGGATCCATTATCCCACCCAAGACACCGCCCTTCTGGATTTTCAGGCTCTCGGCCTCTTTTGCCGAGATGCGCAGCCCGCTGGTCAGATCGTTGGTTATGTCCTTTCCCCCGAGGTCGATGACGGCGAGATGCCTGATGACCTCATCGTAGTAAACCGCGATGTCTGTGGTCTCGCCTCCGATGTCCAAGAGAACTGCTCCCAGCTGTTGCTCCTCGGGAGTCAACACCGCCAGGCCGGAGGCCAAAGGTCCCAGGATGAAATCCTCCACCTCCAGACCGAGGCTGTCTAAGGCATTGACGAGGTTCTGCCTAGAGTTCACCTTTCCGGTTACGACGTGAACGTTGACCTCCAGTCGCATCCCCACCAATCCCAGCGGTTCCTTGATGCCTCCGTGATGGTCGATGGTGTAATCCTGGGGGATGACCTCAAGGATCTCTCTGTCCATGGGGAGGGAGATGGCCTCCGCCGCTTCCAACACCTTCTCGATATCTTCGGTGGTGACCCTCCCACCGGGGCCGGAGATCGGAGTCATACCGTAACTGTCGATGCTCTGGAGGTGGTTGCCACCGATCCCCACCAGAACGGAATTCACTTCCACTCCCGCGGACTTCTCCGCCTCAATGACCGCGGCCTCGACAGAGCCGATGGTCTTCTCCAGGTCGACCAGAAGCCCTCGTCTTATCCCTTCGGCGGGCGTCTCTCCCAATCCGATCACCTTCGGCGAGAGCCCGGAGTCGAGCTCTGCCACCAGCATCCGAACCTTAGAGCTCCCGATATCCAAACCCGCTAAAATCCCTTCGCGACTCATATCTCCTCCTCAGCCTCCCCTCGGGAAAACCAAGACCTGATCCGCCACTCTCAGATCGATCAATTCAATCTCCTCCAGCGAATAGAGATTCTCGTTCAAGATGAATGTCAGCCGGTGGATCTTCTCGGTGAACATGCCTCTGCCAAAGTTGATTGTGAGCGGTCTGGGGTTTAAGCTCACCAGCAAATCCCCGCTCTCGGAAAGGGCGATTCTGGAGACCTTTTTTGCCCAGAGAGGACTTATCTTCAGAAACGACCGATAGAAATCGAGCGCATAGAGGATCTGTGGCTCCTTGAGCTTCTCAAGGGGAGTTAGTGAGGCCTTGGGAGCGGACAGAATGGGGAGAGGCAAGAAACCCTCACAGAGCTCATTGGGGAGAACCCTCCCCTCCAAAGAGAGGCCGAAACGCTTCTCCCCCCGAATTACCGAAGCTGGGGACTCCTCTTTTGCCCTTATGACGATGCCTTTTAGACCACTGCGGGCAAGCTCCACCTCCGCCACCAGGGGGTGAGAGAGTACCCTTAAGGCCTCCTCCTTCAAGTCGATCCCGAGCTGATTCCTCCCCGGCCTGATGCTGGTAAGCTTCACAAGCTCCTCCGGACTCAGACTGCTGGTTCCCTCCACGGACAGATCCTCGACTCTGAACTCGGGGCTGTGATAGGCCCAGAGAAAGAGGCCTAACGATATCACTGCCACCACCACTGACGAGCGCAGCAGCTTCAGTAGGAGAGCCTTCACTTTTTCAGCTGATCCACCAGCTCATCCGACAGTCTGGTTACATCGCCGGCGCCCATAGTTATGACCATGTCGCCGGGCTTCAACATCTTTTTCAAAAAGGGCACCACCTCTTCCTTTCGGGGCAGATAGTGAACCTGCTTATGTCCATAGTCTCTGGCGGCTTTGACGATCAGCTCCGCGCTCACCCCCGGGATCGGCTCCTCTCTGGCAGGGTAGATATCGGTAATGACTAAAACCTCTGCCAGAAAGAAAGATTTGCCGAAATCCAGATAGAAATCCCGGGTGCGGGAATACAGATGGGGCTGGAAGACCGCCACCAGCCTCTTGTCCCAACCGGAACGGGCCGCTTTCAGGGTGGCAATCACCTCGGTGGGATGATGAGCGTAATCATCGTAAACAGAAATGCCCCTGGCGGCACCTTTGAACTCAAACCTCCGTCCCACTCCCCGGTAGTTGGCCAGGGCCTTTCTGCAGATCTCGAAGGAGACTCCCAGCTCGTACGCCACCGCAAGTGCCGCCAGAGCATTCTTGACATTATGTTCACCAGGAATTCTAAGGCTGAACTCTCCTACATCCTTCTGTTGAAAGGAAACCTTGAAGCTGCTGGTGTTCTCCTTGAAGGAGAGCTTTTCGGCCACGAGGTCGGTGTTGGGCACCAGCCCGTAGGTGAGAAGGGAACGCTCAAGCTTAGGGACCAGAGGTTGCAGGTTCTCTTCATCTAGACAGAGTACCACCCTCCCGTAGAAGGGGACCCGATTGGCAAACTCCAAGAAGGCCTCCTGAAGCTCCCCCAGATCCCGATAGCAATCTAAGTGCTCCGGTTCTAAGTTGGTGATGACCGCAACCGAGGGATAGAGTTTCAAAAAGGAGCGATCGAACTCGTCGGCCTCGGCGATGAGAAAATCGCCTCCTCCCAAGACCGCATTGGTGCCCAAACTCAAGACTCTGCCGCCGACTATTATGGTGGGATCCAGACCGGCCTCGGTGAGCAGATGGCCGATCATAGAGGTAACGGTGGTTTTCCCGTGAGTTCCCGCCACCCCGACGGAGAATTTTAGGCGCATCAATTCCGCTAACATCTCCGCCCTTCTTATCACCGGAATCTTTCTCTGTCGGGCGTACTCAACTTCCGGATTTGCGCCCTTCACCGCGGAGGAGATCACCACCGCGTCGGCGCTATCGACGTTCTCTCCTTTGTGACCAATATCTATCTTGGCGCCCAGGGAGGCGAGTCGCTTGGTGGTCTCGGAGTCCTTCAAATCGGAGCCGGTGACGGTGTAACCTAAGTTGAGCAGAACCTCAGCGATTCCCGACATTCCCACTCCGCCGATCCCCACGAAGTGGAGCTTTTTTACCTTGTTGAAAAAGACCATCTCATCCTTCCGCGGACACCTTCCTGTCCATATGCGTCAAAACTTCTTGCACGACCTTTCGAGCCGCCTCCGGAGATGCCAATTTACTGGCACAATCTCCCATCTTCACCAACAGCGCTGGATTGTTCACCAGCTTCTTGAACTGAGCTTCGAAGTAGAGGTTTTTGAACTCCGACTCCAGGACCACCGTTGAGGCTCCCTTCTCCTGAAAATAGCGGGCGTTGTGGTATTGATGCCCCTCGGAGGCAAAGGGATAGGGGATCAAGAGAGAGGGCCTGCACATGAAGGCAAGCTCGCTCAAACTCAGGGCCCCGCTGCGGCAGACAACCAGGTCTGCGGCTGAATAAGCCGCTGACATATTGTCGATGAATTTGAAAAGTCGGTGGGGGAAGCCTCGACTCTTCACGCTCCCCTGGCACCTTTCGAAATCGATCTCTCCGGTCTGCCAGATGAGTTGCAGCCGTCCGTGATCTTCGATGAAGTCAAAGACCTCCATCAGAATGGTGTTAAGGCTTCTCGCTCCCTGACTGCCTCCCATCACCAACACCGTCCAGAAATCAGGCTCCAGTGTGAAGAAGTCGATGGCCGCCTCCTTACCCAATGGAACGAGCTCCGGACGCAGAGGGTTACCGGTGACGGCAAGTCCCTCACGCTTCTTGAACTGATAAGAGCCCGGCTCGAAACCGAAACAAACACCTTCGGCGAACCTCCCCAGCAGTTTCGAGGTCAAACCCGGAAGGCAGTTCTGTTCCTGCAGAAGAATCGGGATTTTCATCCTCCAGGCGGCAAGCCCCACGGGAGCGGAGGCGTATCCACCGGTGACCACCACCAGATCCGGGGAGAATGTTTTCAGAAACTTTCTGGCCTCGAGAAATCCTCTGGCGTTTTTGAGGACAAACCTCAAGGGTAGCCCAAACTCTCTCAAAAGAGGAGAGCAGGGGATCCTCTCGAAGCTATATCCGTACTTCCCCACTGCTGTCTCTTCGCCTCTTTTGCCCTCGCCGGCGAAGCCAATCTCAACTTCGGGCAACTGTTTTTTTAGCTCCTCGGCGATGCTTATCGCCGGAAAGAGGTGTCCGCCGGTGCCTCCCGTGGCGATTACGATTCTATCCATGGCTCAAGCCTCTGTGCAAGGCGACAAACCCGCCGTTTAAGAGCCTGGTTCTCGGTAAGGCATAACCGCGTCTCATTACCGACAGTAAAAGACCCATCCCCACCAGGTTCATAAACAGGGAGGAGCCCCCGTAGCTGATGAACGGGAGAGGCACCCCGGTAACGGGCAAAAGTGCCAGCACCACCCCCAGGTTCAAGAGAGCATTGACGGTGAGCACCGTGCCGACCCCGATCGCCAGGAAAAAGCCGCTGTCGTCCTGGGAGCGAGAGGCAATTTGATACGATTTCCAGCCTAAGAAGAGGTAAAACAAAAGCAGCGCCGACAGCGGCAGGAATCCCAGCTCCTCCCCGGCGGAGGCAAAGATAAAGTCGGTGTGAGCTTCGGGCAGGAAAAACCACTTCTGCCCCCCCTCTCCCAAACCCCGACCTAAAAGGCCACCACCCGCCAAAGCCAAGGCCGACTGGCGAACCTGGTGACCACCATCCAGGGGATCACGAAGAGAATCGTAATAATCGTCAATTCTTTTGCGGCGATAGTCAAGTTCGAAAACCATTACGGCGGCTATGATCGCGATCGGCAGGCCCAAAAGCAGAACCTTTCTGAATTTCATCCCCGCCAGCCACAACAGGGCCAGGGCCGAAACCAGGACGATGGCGGTGTTCCCTAAGTGGGGCTCGAACATTATCAGCCCGGACACTAACATCAAAAGGATCAAATAGGGGGTGAGGCTTCTTCTCCTCTCGGAGGTGAACGGCTTTCTCCGGAAGACCCGAATCCGACGCGGCAGTGAATAGGCCAGAAACATCACCATCGCGTATTTGGCCAGCTCCGAAGGTTGAAACTGGAAAGAGCCGAAGTGAATCCACCTTCTGGCACCATTGATGGAGGGAAAGAAAAAAACCGCAACCAGTGAAATCAGAGTGAAAAGCAAAAGAAACGGAGAGAGCCTCAGCCAGTGGTGATAGTCGCTCCTCCACAGGAAAACCATAAACAGAAACCCCAAGAGGGCCCAAACCGACTGCCTCAGGAGGAAATGATAAGGGGAGCCAAAATCCTCTTCCGCCTTCACCTGGGAATTGCTGCAGACCAACACCAGGCCAAAGCCGACCCCGAGGACGATGACGAAGAACAGCAGATTATCCGTTTTCGGTTTCGCGGTCACCTCACCTTCTCCCGTCTGGTTCCCAACGATCCCCGGTGGGAAAGGAAAATCTCCCGGCACAGATCTTTGAAGACCTTTCCCCTCTGTTCATAGTCGTTAAACATATCGAAGCTGGCGCATCCCGGGGAGAGGAGGACCGTGTCCCCCTCGGAAGCCAACTGCCGGGAGAGTTTAACCGCCTCTTCCATGTCAGCCGCGACCTTTGTCGCGACAGAGTCTCCTAAAGCTTGCTTTATTTTCTCTTTGGCCTCTCCCACCAAGATCAGGTTCTTGACGTTCTTTTTCGCCAGGTCCTTGAGACGTAGGAAATCTCCGCCCTTGTCTTTCCCTCCCATAATGAGAATGACCGGAGGCTCGACGCTCTGTAAGGCATACCAGACCGCATCCACATTGGTGGCCTTGGAGTCGTTCACGATTTTGACCCCTTCAACTTCTAACACTTTCTCCAGGCGGTGTTCGACTCCCTTAAAGGAGCGTAAGCTTTTCTTGAGAACCTCGCTGTCTATGCCCAACGCCGAGGCGACGCAACAGGCTGCACAGGAATTAGCTAAGTTGTGAGGACCTCTGATTCCGATTTCGGAGATCGGGATTACTGGTTCCTCCCCTTGGAGAGTTTTCAGGACGATCTCTTCGCCCCTAACGAAGGCTCCCTCGCCGACCTCCCTTTTTGTGGAGAAGAACAGAGTTCGCACCCCCTGCTTAACTTTGATCTCCTCTCGAGGCGAGACGATTTCGCCTCCCATCGACAGCTCCGGGTCATCAGCGTTCAATATCGCCACATCTTTGGGTCTCTGATTTTCGAGGATGCGGAGTTTGGCTCTCTTGTATGAGAGCATATCTGAGTGCCGGTCCAGATGATCCCGGGATATGTTGAGAATTACCGCCACCTCCAGGCGCAGGCCATCTATCCTCTCGAGCTGAAAGCTGGACAGCTCTAAGACGATATGACCACTATTCGAGACGGTGGTGGCGACCTCCGAGAAGGGAAGCCCGATGTTTCCGCAAATAGAGACCTCCTTCTTCGCATTCCTCAGGATGTCTCCCACAAGGGAGACGGTGGTGGTCTTTCCGTTGGAGCCGGTAATTCCCACTAGATGGGCTTCACTGAACCAGCCGGCGATTTCGACTTCGCTCAAAGTAGCCAACCCCCTTTTCTTCGCCTCCAGGAGAATCGGTAAATCTAGGGGGACTCCCGGGCTCAGGACGATCAGCTCCCTACCTTCGATCACCCTTTCGGTATGACCCCCGGTTTCGAATTCGACTCCCAGCTTTTTGAGTTCCGAGATGGATTCGCTCAGCTCCTCTTCCCCTTTTATGTCGCTTAAGAAAATCTTCGCCCCGTGTCTTTTCAGGAGCTTGGCCACCGCCAGACCGGAGCGGGCCATCCCCAGTATCGCGATCTTTTTGCAGATTACCTCACGGAACGTCATGATCGGCCTAACGGATCTT
>Ga0209986_10005873_pt1 | contig 10110 bp, 6 predicted proteins | sample BlataG_FD_183168 | JGI IMG/M metagenome (GOLD analysis project Ga0209986, IMG submission 183168) | Deep subsurface microbial communities from Black Sea to uncover new lineages of life (NeLLi) - Black_00105 metaG (SPAdes) (version 2) | ecosystem: Environmental > Aquatic > Marine > Oceanic >...
AATGATGCGGCTATGTTGATATCGTGTGGATTGTGGAATTATCATTTGAAGTGTTGTTGAACCGGAAGTGAGGACCGGAATAGGAGTACCTCTTTCTTTCGTGGGATGTTATTTTGCAACAAGTCTAATACCTATTCCGAAAAGGATCATTACTGAGTGAAATGAAGGAATCCATAGTTTTAACTGTAACTTTAACCTCTTTTCGTAATAGGTTCTTCAGGTAGTTTGTGTTCTAGCTTTTCCTGGAGCTTTTTTGATTTTCGGGGTATTTCTGCGGATTTCGTTTTTTATTGTTCCTACCTTTCATATTACTAAATTTAGTAATATCACACAAACAAGAATAAGTAAGGAAAAACAACGAATACACGAAAAAAGACATCTTAAACCCACATGCTAAAACATATTACTAAAAATGGTCGAAGTTACGGTTAAATCTTTTCACTGGATCATAATTTGAATATTCATCAAGTAAGTTATTTTTCATTGATTTATAACAATGCTTATTTTCCAGCAGTAGCGTAATATGGTGATGGTACTGTTGGATAAGCTCGATAGACATGATAAAAGACTTCTTCTGTCTTCTTTTCAACTTCATTACCTGTATAAAAACCAACAGGCAATCCGGTTGTTTCATTCCACAAAAAATCTCTTATCATTACTTTTACGGTATCTCGCGATGGCTCCCTGTCCTGCCAATGATAAAGATCTTTTAATTTAGCCTTCAAGGTCTTAAGTAATCCTTTCGCCACTTTCTTAATTCTCTTTATATCTTTTGCGTCTAAATCAGGTTTTTTCAGAAGATCAAAAATTGCTAATGTTTCTTCGTCTAATTCCTCACGCACAGCCCGGCTTTCTTCTTCATCCAGTTCCTCCACAAATTTCAAAAGTGCTTCAAAAGTGGCTTCTATATTCTTCCTGTCTTTTTCCCGATTGTACTCTGCAATTATCTCCTCATAATGCCTTTGAAAGTCCGTCCTTAATGGATTCCTCTGAATTAAACGCTCCAATTTTTTCTCAATTACACTTTTCAGGCTCTGAACAGTGGTATTTTTTGCTTTTGTATTTTCAAATTCGGCGTGCAACCGATCGAAATCAATTTTACTGATGTCGTAGGGGGTGCTTGGTTCTTTGCTGTCGGGTTGAACCTTAATTGAATCATCAATAACCTCCTGGAGCTGTTTGATAATGTCGCTAATATCTGCCTGCTCACGATCTTTCTGCAGGCTCTTGTAAATAATATTTATCGCGCTGTAATGGGTCCGATGGTCATTGATACCCGGAACGGTGAGACTGGCTTTAAACTTAATAAAAACCTCCCGGCACATTACTTCAAACTTCTTTCTGGTTTCATCATTTTCATTCACTGCTTCTTTCGCCACAACAATAGCCTTGTTTCTTTCAAAACCTGTTGAATTGACAATCTCATCAAGCGAAGCTTTGCGATCAACAAGAAACGCACTCACCAAATCAATCGATTCTTTCAAATCCTCAAGCAATTTTTCTTTTGGTTTAGTTGGGTCTAATTCATCCAGACCTAAACCTCCGGTTCTTCCTTTATCACCTGCGCCGGTAAATGTCGCCAAAGCTTTTCGCAGGTTTTTGAGGATACCGCAGTAATCAATAATCAGTCCGTTATTTTTATCACCATTTACCCGGTTTGCACGAGCAATAGCCTGCATCAAAGTATGCGCCTTAAGCGGTTTGTCTAAATACAAATTAGCAAGGCTCGGCACATCAAAACCAGTCATCCACATCGCGCAAACAATCGCAATTCTAAATGGATGCTCTTCTTTTTTAAATGCCGAATCAACATCAATGCGAGTCCCATCAGCCAGTTCAAAGCCGTTTTTTATCAATCTTCTATGAGGCGTAATATCAAGCCCCCATTTTCTAAACTTATCTACCTCTCCCTGCTCTTCACTTACGATAACCGCTGTTTTAGTCTCCTGCATCCAATCTATCTGCCGTTTTAGTTGCTCTTTTTCTTCACCATCCGCCATTTTCCAGGACTCTTCTATTTCCTCTGCTTTTTGATCCCAGTATTGACCGATTAATTCATACATCCGTACACAAGTGAGTTTATCAATACATACAAACATCGCCTTACCGGTTTCCCACGAGGTGGTGTAGTGATCAACAAAATCTTTGGCAATTTGATTCAACCGCTTTTCTGCGGTAATGATGTGATAATCTCGCTTCAGCTCTTTTTCCAATCGCTGACTTACATCAATATCATCAATTTCTATCTCTTCTAATTTTTGCGCGATGCGTTCATTAATATCATTAGTTGCCACGCCCAAAGTTTCTCCGCGCGAGTCATAATACAAAGGCACTGTGGATTTATCTTCCACAGCTCGTTGGAAATCGTAGGTAGAGACATAATCGCCAAATACTTGTTTGGTTATTTCATCACCTTTAAATAATGGCGTACCGGTAAAGCCGATAAAATTCGCATTCGGCATGGCGTTTCGCATATTAAGCGCCAGCATGCCATATTGGGTGCGGTGCGCTTCATCGGTGATCACAATGATGTCATCTCGCTTGGTATAACCTTCATCTGGATCTACTTCTTGATTGAATTTCTGTATGGTCGTAAAAACATGCGATTTGTGATGGCTCATTAGCACCGCCAAGTTTTTCCCGCTTGTTGGTCGGGAAGGGTCTTTATCATTGTCCGCCACTCCGCAACCGGCAAATGTTTTATAAATCTGGGTGTCCAAACCGCCGCGGTCGGTACAGATTAAGAATGTATAGTTCCCGGCGATCTTGCGGTGCACCTTACGGGTGAAAAACACCATGGAATAACTCTTGCCCGATCCTTGCGTATGCCAGAAAACGCCGAGCTTACCTTTTTGCCTTTGTGGATCGATTAACGCGGCTATTACCTGATTGACGCCGAGATACTGGTGATTTTTCGCCAGCACCTTTATCTGTTTGCCGCTGGAATCATCATAGATAATGAAGTTTTCAAAAATATCCATGAAATTATTTTTCTCGCACACTCCCTTGAGCAAGGTTTCCATACTCACCACTCCTGGGTCGGACTCTGACAAGCGCTTCCATTCATGGAAATGTTCATACCCGCTGGTGATAGAGCCAATTCTTGCCTTTTCGCCGTTGGCAAGCATAACGATTGCGTTGTGATGGAAAAAATGCGGGATTGTATCTTTATAATCGGACAGGTTCTTCTCGTAGGCGTTTTTGAGATCTTTATGAATATTTTTACACTCCACAAACAAAAGCGGAATGCCGTTTACAAACCCCGCAATATCAATCCGGCGGCGGTATAAATCGCCTTGCACCCACAATTCCCGCACTGTCAAAAAGTGATTGTCGATCGCTTCATTAAAATCAAAAATCTTTAGCCGTTCCTTTTTGATCTCGCCATGTTCTCCCTGAAAAGAAACCAGCACTCCCTCTTTAAACAATTTGTATTTATCAAAGTTAGAGGAAAGCATTGACTTGCTCTGAGAGTAATCCACTACTTGGTGCACGGCTTCATCATAAGCGGTTTCCGGAAGATGGGGATTGAACTTTTTTAGGGCTTGCTTGAGATAACGTGTGAGCACCACCTCACGGTCGGAATTTCTCCCCAATAGACCCTCCTGCCCAAATGTTTCCTGGTTATAGGCATACATCGATTCCCAGCCGAGTTTATCTTTTAGATAATCGGCTGTGGTTTGTTGAACCAATGTGTCTTCGTTGAGATAGGTCATATTTTCTTCTTTTTTGAATTAAGCAATTTTTTCACTTCGCGATCAAAATCGGAAACATAGTTTTTGTCCTGTATTAAGCGATATTTTTCGTATTCTTTTAAAGCAAGTTCTTCTGCAACTTCATGGCTAATCTTGCCTGCATTTGTCAAAATCTCGTGTTCACTAAACTTCAAAAAGGCATTGAGTTTTTTTATCCAGTCTTTCATAGTCATTGCCCGGCCGCGAGCCGCCTGCATTTCGGCATAATCCAAATACATGTTTACAATCCTATTAAGCTCGGTAAGTTCTTTTTTGTATAAATAATTTTTAGCAGTAACTACATCGCTGGGCATAATTTTGCCTTTCGGAGACCTTCTCCACGATGTAAGCCCCATCTTATCTTTTTTACTACTCACGCGGTTTTGAATAACTTCTGCCGCCGTTTTTCCGGTAATAGCAAAATGAAGTTTGTTTTGAACTGTCGCGAAAAATTGTTTACTCTCGTACGCTTTGGGTGAATAGTCTATAGCAGTTGCATAGATATCGGTAATTTTTTGATAGAGCATACGCTCACTGGAGCGAATATCTTTGATTTCTTCGTAGAGCTCATCAAAATATCTGGCACTGAAACGGGAGCCGTATTTGAATCGGTCACTATCTAACGCATAGCCTTTGTGGATGTAGTTTTTGAGAATTGCTGTTGCCCATTGCCTAAATTGGGTGCCTCGCTCGGAATTGACCCGATAACCAACGGCAACTATGGCTTCCAGTGAATAAAACTGCGTTAGATAACTTTTCCCATCTTCGGCAGTATGTGCAAAATTTGCACTAACTGAATCTTTGTCTAATTCACTCTCTAAAAAAATATTCTTTAGATGTTTGGTAATAACACTTCTTTCGATATTAAAAAGTTCAGCCATTTTCTTCTGGGTAAGCCAGATATTTTCTTCGGCATACAATACCTCAATATTCACCGAACCGTCCGGTGATTGATAAAAAGCGATTTGATTGTCCGGTAGTTTTTTCATAATTTTATACCTCAATTGCGCCGCTCATCAGCCGCGGTAAAAGCAAATCTCTTGCCTGGGCGAGTTTTTGGTTTTGTTGTAAAAGGATATTAATTTCCTTTCTAATTGGAACAATCTGCTCGTCAAAAGAATTAATTATTTCCTTTTCTGGTATTAGTAAATTATAATCTACAAGTAATTTGGCACTAGCACTTTTTCTTGTTGATCCTGTACTTGAACCAGTTATGAATCCCTGGTATTTATCATCCAATAATGAATAAAACAAATAATACGACGAAATATTTTTATTAATAACTTTGAGTCTAACTAGATACGATGCAAAAATTGCTTCTATTTCTACTTCAACAATTCCAACTTTGCCGGGATCTGCCATTCTAACAATTAGAATATCTCCTCGCGATAACGAATATTTCCTAAAATCTAGTTTCTCATTAGGACAATAAGGAACAGAAGCCCAATTAATATACGATGTTTTATTAATATCTGTCCCTCGTAGAAATTTTGGTCCAATTTCTTCTTGCGATGCAGTTTCAGTATACCCATACTGTGTAGTTACCAATTTTGAGAGATACTCTTTTTTCCACCCCTCCGGCACGCCATCAACTATCTTCACCATTTCATGCCCGGGAAAGCGTAAATACACAAACCACTCACGGAATAAGAGCCGCGCTGATTCTTCCAAAAGCTGTATCCGTCGGCGGTTGATGTCGATTAGGTCGTCAAGTGCACTAAGAATATTCGTAGTTTTATTCTGTTCCAAAGTTGACGGATATCTGATTTTTAGTCTGCGCAATATACTACTGTTGAGCGACGGCATTGTTGCTCCAACAGCATTATTTCGAACATATTGCTTAAAATTCTTTTGGGCAAAAAAATATGATAGATACTCTGATGTAATATCATTTATTTGTACTCTTACCCTTAAACATCTACCGGAAAACATCCACCCATTTTCATCTTCTCTTATTAATACGCTTCTATCTACCGATCCAACTCTGCTAAAAACTATATCTCCAGTCTCAAGTAAAAACTTTTTTAGTCTTAAAACATCAGAGTCTGAAACGCAGGGTATATCATTCTTAATAATTCTATTGTCGCCCAAATGCTCTACTGTGATTATTGGCACACCCTTTTCTACATAGTCATTCTCGTGGAGTTGACTACCAAAAGGTCCTGTCTGTATTTGCGCCACATCACCTAATGTTGACTCGTTCCATTTTCCAGAAATTTTCATATCCCTAATCCCTTAAAATTCTCACTAATTTTCTTTGCCAGATCAAAGGCCTCCTCGTTTAGCTCCTCCAGCTCGGCGTGGATGGTGCGCATGGTTTCGCCAAAGTCAAAATCCGGGTCTTCTTCCTCCGGCGCAACACCTACATACCTGCCTGGTGTCAAGCTCCAGTCGTTTTCATTGAGCTCGGCTCTGTCCACCAGCTTCACCAATCCGTCCACATCGCGGAATTTTTCTTCCGGGAAACGCTCCACCAGCCATTCAGCCTGATGATGGAAATAGCGAGCTAATTTTAATTGATTCACCGCTGTGTCTCGCGCCTCTTCGGTTTGTTTTTTGAGATTAAAAATTTCGCGCGTATTCCATTTATCGTTATCTTTGGCGTTGTAAGTATTCAGGCAAACATCAATTAAACGGTTAGCAAGTCGATACAGCAATTCGGCTTCTTTGATGAGTTTATTGTTTTCCTCTGCCAGTGGCTCCAATTCTTTGAGCGCTTCGGTAAGTTTAATGTTGTCATGGTTTTGCTTTTTCCACCCGGTACTTTTTTCTTGCACCAGTTTTATAAATACATGGCTATTATTCGTGTACGCCTTCAGACAATCGGCTAACTCTTTGACTGTTTCTGCCTGCTTTCCGTCTTTGGGAAGAGTAGCCAGAAACGGCTGAAGCTCTTTATTTAATCTGGCAAAAATGGTTTCATAGTCGAGCGCAGTAGCGATGCTTTGCACGGCCTCATTGAGCGTGTCGGAAATATAATCCACCACCAAGTCATGAAAACGCTTGGTTTCACCCCGATAAAGCCAGATGATCGAGAGAATATTTTGCAATTGCTCCGGGCTGAAATCATAAATCTTTCGCGTTACCTTACGGAAAATATTTCGCGCATCAATCATCAATACTTTGTCTTTCAATTCTGCCTGCTTGGACTTATTGAAAAACCACAGTTCACATGGCACCGTTCGGGTATAGAAGAAGTTGGAGCGGATAGATATCATTATATCTACGTTGCCCGTTTCCATCAGTTTCTGGCGCACTTTGGCTTCGCCTTTACCGGCGCTTGATGCTTGCGAAGACATCACAAAACCGGCTCGCCCTGTATTGGTTAAATAACTGTAAAAATAACTGATCCAGATATAATTGCCATTGGAAACTTTCCCTTTCTTGTTCACCCCCGGAAGACCAAACGGCAAACGTGGATCGTTTTTTATTTTATCCGCGTCAATTTCATCAACATTAAACGGGGGATTAGCCATCACAAAGTCGGCGTTGCCCAAAAGATTATGCGGATCTTCATAGTAAGAAATGGCTTTTTTGATATCCCCCACAAGGCCATGCACCGCCAAATTCATCTTGGCTAAATTGATTGTGGTGCCGTTTTTTTCCATTCCGTAAAAATTCAATTTGTCGTTAGGATTTTGGTGTAGTTTTTCCACAAAATGCGCGCTTTGCACGAACATTCCACCGGAACCGCAAGCCGGATCAAGCACTGTGCCTTTTTTGGGTTCCAATACATTGGCAATAAGTGATACCAGAGAAACCGGCGTAAAAAACTCGCCGCCATCATGAGCTTTTTGATCCGCAAATTGGGTGAGAAAGTATTCATAAATCCTGCCAAACACATCACCGGTAACCTTTTTGAGTTCTTCGGGGTTTAGTGCACGAAGCAGTTGGCCGAGTATTTCATTATCAAGTTCGCGATATTCTTTCTTGGGCAACACGCCGCGCAGGGTTTCATAATCTCCTTCAATCGATTCCATTGAATCGATAATGGCCTTGGCGCGATCATCGCTATCTTTCAAGCTCACCAGATAATCAAATTGAGCTTTTGGCTGTAAGAATATTGCAGATTTTTTGCTAAAATCTTTTTTGGTAAGCTCTGGTGTTTTTCCTCCGCGTGTCGGCAGGCTGGCAATAATTTCATCTTTTACCGCCAAATACCGGCTGTAGGCATGGCGCAAAAATACCAAACCCATGACCGGCATAAAATATTCATTGCTGGCATAATTTGAGTTTGCCCGGAGCGTATCTGCCGCGATCCAGAGTCTTTTTTCGATTGCTTCAATGTTTTCAAGTTGTGACATAGTTTTATTTTACTTAAAAAGTAATGCTTTCTCCTTAAAACTTATATAGCCATCATCGGTGATGATGATATGGTCAAGCACTTCAATATCGAGAATCGTACCCGATTGAATCAATTTTTCAGTGAGTTTAATATCTTCATCAGACACTTCCGTATTTTTTGATGGATGATTGTGCGCCAAGATAATGGAGGAGGCAAGGTGGCGTATGGCTGGTTCAAATACTTCTCGCGGATGCACCAGCGTTTGTGTTAATGTGCCGATCGAGATAGTTTCTTTATGAATGAGCTGCTTACGGGCATTAAGATACAGCACCTTGAAATATTCTTTTTGCTTACCCCGCAAATCAGCAAGTTGAGCAACAGTATCTCTTACGGAATCGAGGATGGGAAGAGAATCATTAAAGGAACCAACCGCGCGGCTGCCAAGCTCCAAAGCAGCTTTGATAGTAATGGCTTTGGTATCTTCCAACCCCTTAATGCTAGTCAGTTCATCCTTCGTAACGGCTAAAAGTTTTGACAGGGGATATTTTTTCAAGGTTTCCCTGGCAATATCCAAAGCGCTCTTACCAGATCGACCGGTACGAATAAGAATAGCCAGAAGTTCGGCATCGCTTATATTCTCCGCTCCCTTTTCAGACAGCTTTTCTCTGGGCCTCTTATGTTTTGGTAAGTCTTTAATTTTTGTCATAGTTTAATCGTTTTCATTAAACAGTAGTATTTTATCTATTTTTCCCTAAATATAAAATCGTTTTCATAGCGAATCGGAGAAAACACCTTATTTCCCCTCTAAAAATAAAAAAGAAAAATTTTGTTTTGCTTCCTTATTCTTAAAGCGAAGCGGGAAACTCCTTGTTATCAAAAAGATAAAAAAATGTATGTCGCCTAACGTTCCCAGCATAAAAGAAGTTTTTGCGAAGCAAAAATTTGAGTGAGTGCTGTAGCGCACGAACCTTTTATGCTGTGTTAGGCGAAGGTTTGTGCTCTTTGAATTAGAATTTCACCTCCTCCTAATTAGCTCCGCCTCTCTGCGGAGATTGTAGTAAAATCCTCCAAACGCCATCTTTGAGCTGAGACGAAGTCCTAATTCTTCTAATTTGCGTTCCACATCGGGCCCAGGTAATGAAACATCTATTCGTTTGCTTGGATCTGTCTTCAACTCAAAGATACCTTTCCCAAGGTCACGCCTATACTTCCACTCACTGGCTACAGTAGGACGAGCAGTGGGGGATGGCCTTCCAGCAGGCTTCTCCTCAATTCTTTCAACTCTCCCAAACACGCTTTCAAGAGAAACAAGAAGCGATGCCGCATCTACAGAATCCTTATCCCAATGCTCTTCAATCCATTTAGCAATATTCTTAAGCAAAGCATCTTTTTTGCTTTGTAAAAAGACGAAAAGAGCTTGCCTCTCGTTAAGGCCCTTAAACACATCGTAGATTTCCTCTGAGTCTAATGTTCCGTTTGCGAGATACTTTAGAGAGTTAAGGTTTACATCGATGCTTTCAGGAGAAATTGTAATATCCATTATTAAAGCATTTGCGATATTTTCAGACTTGTAGAACTCATTGCCATATAGACATACCCTTTGTCCATTTGTTACCATTGCCCATGGTACATCAAGATTGCGTGCGTAGCTCAGTGCTTGCCTAGAGTCGGATATGTCTATTTCCCCTGCTTTTGCTTCGACAACACAAATGGGAGAATCCCCGGACATCAGAGCGTAATCAACCTTTTCTGTTTCAGACCCCATAGTCACAGGATATTGGCGACGAACAAAATTAGGGTCGGTAGGGTCCCAAAGCAAAGCCTTCAAAAACGGCTCAATGAGGTACCCTTTCCCCTCCTTTTATCTGTAAGCTATCTAACGGACTTTTAATCTTACCTATATCCTTATTACTCACATGAGTGTATATTTCTGTCGTCTTCGAACTTTTATTTTCCCTTGCCTATATCATCCCCAACCCTTCCAGCACCTTCCTCAACTTCTCTTCATTATCCTCACTCAACGCCCCCAGCGGCAGCCGGACGTGCCCTGCCGACAACCCCATCATCTCCGCCGCCTTCTTCACGGGTATT
>Ga0209986_10005874_pt1 | contig 10109 bp, 11 predicted proteins | sample BlataG_FD_183168 | JGI IMG/M metagenome (GOLD analysis project Ga0209986, IMG submission 183168) | Deep subsurface microbial communities from Black Sea to uncover new lineages of life (NeLLi) - Black_00105 metaG (SPAdes) (version 2) | ecosystem: Environmental > Aquatic > Marine > Oceanic >...
TAAAGCAGCTGACACTTTCATGGATTATGTATGCGGATGATAACGATGACAGGATTGTTAACGGCGAAGCCCATTGGGCCCCTACCGCCGACCCCGTTGCACCCGTGCCCACATCTGGTCCTCATAGGGGCGAGCGCTATTGGGTAGGCAACGATTGCGCCTCTAATTTCATGCAGGGAGAACAACGACCGCAAGACATACAAATACAAGCTATCCGGCTCGGAGCGCTATTTACATACTGCAAAACTGTAAAGCTTTACCGGTGCCCGACCGGTATTCGTGGAGAGATGCGCACGTACACCACAGGTTATGGTATGAATGGTTGTTTCGATGCAGCTGGAACTTATTCTGGTAACAAGGGGGCCAGAGTGGGCAAAACGGTATTGATGGTTAAGAGGAGAACAGAGATTACCGTCCCCGCTCCGGCATATAGACTCGTTTTTCTTGACGAAGGTCGGATAACTCCGGATAGTTACGCTATTCATTACGTTATTCCCCAATGGTGGGACCCACCGTTCGTCCGACATGGTGACGGCACGAACGTCTCTTTCGCTGATGGCCACAGCGATTACTGGAAGTATAGAGGAGCAGAGACGTTAAAGGTCGGCAAGATGGCAAACCCGCCGCATCAATATGCGCCTACTACCAACGAGGGCCTGGATGATTTGCAAAAGATGCAGAAGGCTACATGGGGCAAATTGGGATATTAGCTGACTCCGTCAGAAAGGTTGGCCTTAAGGAGTTGTGGAGTTAAAGTCGCATCGTGCACAGCAGGCCCTTGGACCAGAGCCGGCGGTGGTATGCCAAGCGACTGGCCGGAATGGATGAGACAGTTTAAAGATTACTAAGATATGATGAGAGTATCATTATGTCTAATAGAAAAGGGTTTACGTTAATAGAGCTTCTGGTTGTGATTGCTATCATTGCACTGCTGATAGCCATTTTGATGCCGTCATTGCAGCGTGTCAAGAAACAGGCCAAAGCTGTTGTTTGCCAGTCAAACCTTAAACAATGGGGCACTATCTTTGCCACGTATACCGACGACAACAACGGCTTCTTTCCCAGACGCACGGACAATTCAGGACGTTGGATGGACTCGCTGCGGGATTACTATGGCAACCAGCCAAAGTTCCGCCTATGCCCGATGGCGACAAAAATCAAAAATCCAGCAGGAGCTGCGGGCGGCGACGTGTTAGTAGGAGGCGACAAGTTTACGGCCTGGGGCAAACTAACAACCGTCGGCGGACGCTCAGAAGGCGATTACGGCAGCTATGGGATAAACGGCTGGGTCTATATATGTGGCCAGCCGACCCTCTATGGAAAACCGGCTGAGTTTTTCTGGAGGTCGATTAACGTTAAGGGCGGATCTAATATACCGATGTTTCTGGATTGCTGGTTCTGGTGCGGCTGGCCGGATGACACCGATACCGTCCCAAGCTACGATGGAGACAGATGGGGAGGAGATGCAGATTCGATGCAGCGTTTTTGCATCGACCGACACCAGCAGGCAATAAACTGCATCTTTCTTGATTTCTCCGTCAGCAAAATCTGGCTCAAACAACTGTGGCGACTTCGCTGGAGCAAAAGGTTCAATATAAACGCGCCCCTACCCCACTGGGAAACCGAAGCGCCCTGGATGAAAGACTTCAAGGAGCATTAAAAGAAGCATTGCTCCAAAGAGGGAATATCATTATGCCTAAAAGAAGCTGCAATGTCACGACCTATCAGGCAGGTTTTACGTTAATAGAGCTGCTGGTGGTGATTGCCATTATTGCGGTTCTAATGGCGATATTGATGCCGGCGCTACAAAGGGCCAGGGAGCAGGGCAAGCGGGCAGTTTGCCTCAACAATCTCAAGCAACTGTCACTTGCGTGGATTATGTATGCGGATGAAAACGACGGTAAAATCGTCAGCGCCCAAGCAGGTACCACCCGCGGCAGCCTCAGCAATCCGCCATATGAAATACCCTGGGTCGATAAGTGTTGGGCTGATGACTATCAATCCGGCGGGCAGTTGCCGGAGGAACAACAAGTAAAAGCTATCAAAGACGGCGCGCTCTGGGACTATGTCAGGGACATAGACCTTTATCGCTGCCCAACCGGTACTCGCGGAGAAATGCTGACGTATGCTGGTACGAATGCCGTCAATGGCAAGGAGCAAACCGGTACCGGAAAACTGGGTGTATTCCTCAAAAGGACAACAGATATTCAGGGCTCACACGCATTAAGAATCGTTTTCATTGACGAGGGCTGGGTCACTTCTGTCAGCTTTGCTGTCCATTACGTGAATGAGCAATGGTGGGACGACCCACCGGTACGACACGGAGACGGCGTAACATTGTCTTTTGCGGACGGCCATGCTGACTACCATAAGTGGAGAGGCATCGATACCATAAAGATGGGCAGGGACCGCCAACGGGGACACCCAGGAAACAATTACTCACCGACATCTGATGCGGGAAAGATGGATTTGCACTACATTCAGAAAGGTTGCTGGGGAGGACTGGGCTATGAGCCAACCGTGTGGTACTAAGCGTACTTAGTTGCCGTCCGGCGAAGCAGACAACCTGGCTATTTAAAATTAAAGGCGGGCACAATGTCTGCCTTTTGTATTCGTTATTAGTCAACAAGAAGGATGGGCTTGAAGACCGCTCTGTTTTCTGGTGATTTTCTTAACTATGCGGCGTTGCGTTTATTAACGCTGCCAAAAGGATATGTCTCAATCTGTCAACGCTGATATTGTTGAGGTAATCTTCCGTAAAATCCAGCTTAAATCGGCCTCTGAAACCTCTGATTCGGCGCGTAAGCTCATTCCGGCCCAAAGCTGTGATTGAAGTTATTTCTCTGTCAAAATACTTTCTTGAAGACATAACCCTCACCTCTGAAAAACTATTCTCATAAGCTGGATTCGTGTTATTAGTATTAGTATCGTCCCTCATATCGAACCACTTTTGCAGGAATCTTTATACTGCTGCCTAAACCTTTGATTTAGTGTATTATTCAGTAAAAATTTTTTTTGTCATTTTGCTGACCGTCTGATAACGTTTGATTATGAAAACTGAAAAGCTAAATTATTACTTACCACCTGAGCTGATCGCCCAGCACCCTCTTCCTGTTAGAAGCGACTCGCGACTGCTGGTTCTCAATCGCGCTACCCGTGAAATTCTCGACAGCCGATTCAGCAATATTGGAGATTTTCTGTCGCCCGGCGATTGCCTTGTGCTTAACGATACGAAAGTCTTGCCCGCTCGTTTTTTTGCACGTCGAACTACCGGTGGAAAACTCGAAGGTTTATTCCTCGCCCAAAATACTGATAGAACCTGGGATACAATGTTAAAAGGTACCCGCAAACTAAACCCCGGCGAGATTCTCATTCTAAAAGACAAACAAAAGGCCGATTTTTGTAAAGCCGTACTGCTCCAAAAGCAAGCCCGGGGAAGATGCCTGCTAAGGCTAAAGACAGAAGCAGACACAGAAACCGTCCTCGATAAAATCGGCTTTCCACCACTGCCACCATATATAAAACGAGACGACGACCCCGCCCTCGCCCAAATAGATAAACTGCGCTACCAGACGGTTTACGCACGATATACCGGCGCCGTCGCGGCCCCCACCGCCGGACTGCACTTCACTGACTGCCTTATCGAGCAGTTAAAACAGGCCGGTATCTACTTTGCATATATAACACTGCACGTTGGTACAGGCACATTCAAACCCCTAACTACGGAAAACCTCGAAGACCACCAAATCCATCAGGAAAGATTCAGTATAGATGAAGAGAATGCGCAGATAATAAATACAGCCAAGAGCGAAGGCGGACGAATAATCCCCGTCGGTACAACTTCGACGCGGACCCTCGAAACAATAGCCGTCGGTTCACAAATCGAAGCTGTAGCCGGCACAACAGATTTATTCATAAAGCCCGGCTATAAATTCAAAATCACCGATGCTATGATAACGAACTTTCATTTGCCCAAATCCACCCTCCTCGCACTGGTCGCCGCATTTGCGGGCCTGGAAAATATCCTCGCCGCCTACAATCACGCTATCGAGCAGCGATACCGTTTCTATTCCTACGGCGACGCAATGCTGATTATCTGAAAAAGCCGGGAATATAAAGATAAGTTGCTTTACACTTTGAATACACCGCTTTAATTACAATATTCGTCTTGCCAGCGGCAGTTGCCTGATGAAATTCCCCAAAGCAAAACACAACGGCACAGAAATAAGCACGGCCAAAGCGAATTTCAAAAGTGGGTATATGCTGATATTTCTCATCGCGATTGTCACAAGGACTACAACCGGTGCATGGATAATATAAGCAGTGTATACGCTGGCGGACATCGCTTTAGCTACTCCTCCCTGCCGATTGAGCCATTTACTAAAAAGAAAAAGCAGTGCGATAATCACCGCAACGCCGGTAAATTGCTCCCAGACAGCATATCCAAAGCATTGCCAGTGAAATCCCCCCATAAAAGCTGATACATTACCATGAAGTGCCCCGCCTGAAACGAACAACGCAGGAAAGAGTATCAAAATAAGAAGCAATGCGATACAAACCCACAATCTGCCCACCGCATCGGAAATCCGCACCAGCCAATTACGCCGATAGGCTATGATTCCGACAATAAACATACAAATATACTGAGGGAAAAAGGGAAACTGAAAATTCAAAGCTTCGAAACTCCAGCCGATCGGAAGCCATATCCGCACGATGAAGGTAACAGCACTCAGAGCAAGGGCGAAGAAAGCTATGGCCAAATTCCCCGGCACTTTGCCGCCATCCTGAACAGAAAAAGCAGGAGTTTTCGCCAACAGCCGCCACAGAACATAAAAACCAGCGAATATCAGCAGGGCCTCGACAAACCACAATGGGCCGGTACCAACATGGAACCTGCTGTAATAAATAGATAAAAACTCACGGTAAGAGCCGTCGAATTGAAGAGTGCTACCCTGTTCAAGAGCGCCAGCCTGCATAAGAGGATATGCCATGAGCGGGCCGATGACAAAATCGTAGCAAAGTAAAGGAATGCCCAGACGCAGAAGCCTGTCTTTGAAAAACCGCCGGGGCCTTTTGCGGTCGTACGAACCGGGAGTGAAGTAACCCGAAATCAAAAAAAACAAGCCCATCGAAAAGGCCTGGACCGTCCCGTTATGCCAGGTTAGTGGGACCGACATATATCCTTCCGGGACATTTCTGTAATACCAGCTGCCGACACCCCCGTAAGTGATTGACAGATGGAGCATCATTATCAGCGTAATAAGCAGGATTCTCAGGTTATCAATGAAAAATAGGCGAGCTCTTTCCATATCTTATCGCTGAATCAAAGTCCCCTGTTCGTGTTTGATATGATATTCCTCAACCATACATTTTATCGAAATAGCCCTGAGCCTTAACCACCGCAGCCCGCATCATATCTTCGGCCTTGGCTGTTTCCCTTTGAGCCAGCACCTTCATCAGCCCGGCTGTATCCAGTTCCTGCGCCGCTTTTTCACACGCCTCCCAGCTCAGCACACTTCTGACCACTCTGTCGATACCCTGCTCAACATTATCGTACGCCCGCGTTTGCATATCGTGGCCTTTCCATCGGCTAAAGCCCGCCTGCTGAATAAGCCCCGCGATAGCAACGTTCATACCGTTGATCCGTGCCGCCGTAACAGCCAATATCGGAAAATCCCATATCGTCCACCATTATCAGCACAATGTTGGGCATCTTCTCCTTGCTTGAACGGCCTTGTATAGAACTTGTGCATCCAGACAGCACCATACCTTCTGCTCCACCTGCAATAAGCCTGATAAACTCTCACCGATTTATCTTCTTATACATGGGCTGCGACTCACTCTTTTCTGCCAACTTCATTTGCCTTACTGACTCTTCTATCCACAGATGAACATATTACACTATCTTCCCCTTCCTTTCAATGTGATAGACGAAGCAGCGCACATAATATGACAGCGCGACTACGGCTTTTAGTTTTCTGCAGGAAACTCTTGACGAACTGCTAAAGCGCTAACTAAAATGCAATACGGAACCAGCAAAAAAGTATGTTGAGTTAAGAATTCTGGTAACATCGAGCGAAAATGGATAGAAACATATTTATAAGTTATGGTCACGAAGATTATCAGGCAGCCAAACGGCTTTTCGATGATCTCCGGCATGCAGGACTTGAGCCTTGGCTCGACAGGGAATGCCTTTGGGGAGGCCAGAAGTGGGAAGTCGCGGTCAGGCGTGCCATACAGGAGTCTCGTTTCTTCATAGCCCTCTTGTCGACCAGATCTGTTACGAGAAAGGGATTCCTTCACGCCGAACTCAGGGAAGCGATTAAGATTTTGAAGGAGTATCCGGATTCTGATACATTTATCATACCAGTCCGACTTGATAAGTGTAAGCTCCCGCATGAGAAGCTTTGGGAGCTTCAGCGCGTGGACATGTTTCCCAACTGGGATGACGGAGTAAAGCGGATACTTAAGGCTGTAGGCATATCTCACCAGCCACTAACGGCATTCGTGGGAGTACAACTCAGACAGTTGGACGCAGAGTATTTTTCGAAAGCCTTCAAGCGTGCGGACGGCAAAGAATTTTTGGTACCTGGTTACAACAAGCCGCCTCTGGAGACAGCAGACTATCCCCTATTCGAATTTCTCTCGTCAAGCAAGAATGTCGAGGAGGTGTACTGCGTGTACGGGGACTTCGATATTATGGCCGTTGTCAAAGCTGAGAATGTCAGTACCATCGGCGACATCCTTGGTCGAATCAGGGAATTTCCAAATGTTCTGAACACAAGCACCACCTTATCGGCGGGCCAGTTCTGAGATGAGAGCCTGCCACCGGTAGCTCCAAAGAACTCCGATCAATGTCTTCAGTCGTCAATGTTGGCCGTTCGACGTGTGCAATTACGACTTATACATCTCATCAACTCTGCTGTGCGTTAACTACCCCGCATGGCGCATCATATCTTCAGCCTTCGCGGTCTCGCGGTTGGCGAGTACGTCCATCAGAGCGGCGCTGTCCAATTCTCTGGCGGCCTTTTCGCAGGCCTCCCAACTCAACACGCTACGAACGACGCGGTCGATGCCCTGCTCGGCGTTATCGTACGGCCGCGTTTGCATGTCGTGACCTTTCCAGCGGCCGTAGCCGGCCTGCTGGATAAGACCGGCAATGGCAATGTTCATACCGTTTATCCGCGCACCGTGGTCAATGTCAAACTTGCCGGGACCGCCATCAATAATCCCGTCGTTGTAGCCCTGGCTGTTGAGGTGCATGTGCACCATCATATCGTTGTCCAGCTCTTCGACGGTGTCGTAAACGTGGTCAAGCCCTATCATCTCCGAATGTCCGAACTCTTTATTGACGCCTTTCTTTTCCCTTGGCACCCCGAACTCATCCTCGATTCGTCTCCAGAAAAGTAACGCACTGGCCACAGTCGGGATTAGCATGGCCGGATGCCCTTCGTTCGGCTTCGGCTCAAAACCTATATATAAGCTGCCGCCTTGTTTCTCTTCGTATTTACACAACCCGGCGATGCTCTCCTTGAGATTCTGATACATCTGTCGAATACCGACTGTCGCAATGTCATAACCGAACGAGCCGTTCCAGATTATAAGCGCCGGTGCTTTGTCCGCGTCCGGATGCCACGCCTTTTTCAAAGTCCCGTATGCCAGGTCAACTGTTTTCGTGCCCAATTCTTCAGCGGCTTTTCGTTCTGTCGGGTCTAAAGACGCAACTCCACCGTATCCAAAATGACAATGCGCCCCCGGCGTAATCATCGCCAAATACAATTCCGAATCCACAAGTGCGTCCGCCACAGCCGCGGCATTGTCATCATCGACTTCCGCATCATAGTGCATCTCTATGCCCAGCTCGACGTTATCAGGTATCCTTGGAGCGACTTTATCTGCTACGAGCTTAATCATTTCCGGCGTCCCGAACGTACCGCCCCATTCCGGCCGCATATCACCCGGCACAAATCCGCCCTTACCGGGATTAAATGTCCATCTGCATATACTATGTAAAGATTTCTCTGCCATCTCAATTGCTCCTTTCTTTATTTTTTCTCGTCATTAATATACTAAGGTTTGTTGATTTGTCATTCCCGCGAAAGCGGGAATCCAGTTTTATAACTTTTTTATTTCTTTGTATTTTCGTGTCTTTGTGGCTAAAACTCTCACTTTTTTAATTGCTCTTTCAAAACACCCTCCCATCTTCCATACGCCTCCTGATAGGCGGATGTCAACTTCTCATTAGGCTCAATTGCTTTAACCGGCTCCAAGCCCACAAAGGCATCATCGGCCCCCTTATAAATACCCGCACCGATTCCCGCACCTCTCGCAGCTCCTTGCGAGCCGTCGGTATTGTAAAGCTCTACGGTCGCTCCGGTAATCGTAGCGAAGGCCTCCGCAAACAACGGACTCAAAAACATATTCGCATTTCCCGCCTTGACCGTTTCAAGCTCAATTCCCATATCGCGCATTATCCCAAGCCCGTAATTCAGCGCAAAAACGATTCCTTCCTGAGCCGCCCGCAGAAAATGCGCCTTCTTGTGTATATTGAAATTCCACTCGTGAACGGATGCCCCTATATTCCTGTTTTCCAAGGTCCTCTCAGCCCCGTTGCCGTAGGGCAGTATCACCAGCCCATCAGACCCGACCGCAATCTCCGCCGCTAACTCATTCATCTGCTCATAGTCCAATCCCTCACCGCCGACAAAATTATGCTTCAGCCAGCTATTCAGAATCCCCGTCCCGTTAAGGCAGAGCAACACACCGTACCTCGGCTTGTCCTTTGAATGATTGACATGAACAAACACATTGACCCGCGAGAGCTGGTCGTAGTTCTTCTTATCACTGATTCCATACACCACACCGGAAGTCCCTGCCGTAACCGCAATCTCACCGGGTTCTAACACCCCTAACGAAAGGGCATTATTAGGCTGGTCCCCCGCCCGGTAGCTCACCTTTGTCCCGGCCTTAAGCCCTAATTCCCCGGCCGCCTCTTTTGTCAGCTCACCCTGCACCGAAAACGTAGGGACCCTCTGGGCTATTAAATCAGCCGAGATTCCATAGTTTTCCAAGACGAATTCCGCTAAGCCGTCTTTCTCGAAATCCCACATTATCCCTTCCGACAAACCGGATGGCGTCGTTTTTATCTCCCCCGTCATCTTCATTGCAATATAATCGCCCGGCAGCATTATTTTATCAATCTTCGAATAGACCTCCGGCTCGTTTTCCATCACCCACTTTAATTTCGACGCCGTGAAATTACCGGGAAGGTTAAACAGGCTCTTAAGGCACTTTTCCGTTCCGATATCCACCGCCGCCTTCTCGCCGATTTGCACCGCCCTGCTGTCGCACCAGATTATCGAAGGCCTCAGCACCTCTTTATTCTTATCCACACAAACCAGCCCGTGCATCTGGTAAGAAATCCCAACCGCCTCCACATCCTCCAAACTTCTGATTTCTGAAGCAACCTGCTGGGTTGCTTTCCTAACATGTTCCCACCAGGTAGAGGGCTCCTGCTCAGCCCAGCCCGATTCCTTTGCGATAATCTCTAATTCCTTCTCCGGCGAAGTCGCACTCGTCAATACCTTACCCGTCTGGCTTTCTATCAGCGTCGCCTTTATCGACGAGCTCCCAACATCATACCCTAACAATAGCGCCATTTACATAACCCTTTAGTATTTGCGGTTTGTAATAATCATTTTTATAAATATTAAAAGCAATCCACATCATAGTTATCAAAGGCCGATTGTCAAGTTCTGCAATCCTCTTACTCATATTGCCATTTGAGTATCCACGGATCTTTTGTTCGCTTTTGAAATGCCTTCAGTTTTACCTGGAGTCTTTTAAGCGTATTTTTATACTTAGGATTGTCGGCCAAGTTCTTTACCTCATCCGGATCGTTCTCCAAATCGTACAGCTCGAACTTCGGCCGATGTATATACGCCTCTACCGTCCGCTTGCCGTAATATTTCTCGCCCCGCTGAATCGTCGCCTGCCACGTCGATGCCTCCCATAAATCGCTTGCAAACGGGTAATCCAGCCCATGCGCAATGTTCCATATCAGCTTAAACCTGCGTTCGCGCACAACCCGCATCGGATAATACATTGTT
>Ga0209986_10005875_pt1 | contig 10108 bp, 9 predicted proteins | sample BlataG_FD_183168 | JGI IMG/M metagenome (GOLD analysis project Ga0209986, IMG submission 183168) | Deep subsurface microbial communities from Black Sea to uncover new lineages of life (NeLLi) - Black_00105 metaG (SPAdes) (version 2) | ecosystem: Environmental > Aquatic > Marine > Oceanic >...
TTAGTTCCTCTTTCAGCCTTTTTATCTCCTTTTCTCTCCTAGTTATCTCCTCCGTCTCTTCTATCTCACGCCTTCTCGCTGACCGCATAGAATCGAGCTTGGCATGTAAATTTTTTATTTCAAATTCTTTTTCCTCCACCCTTGCCTTTAGATCCGTCGTGAGCTCCTTCATCATTTCTATTTTCTCGTCTTTCCCTTTCATAATTCTGCGTAACCTGAGAATATTTTCGCTTTCACCTTCTTCACCGCCCTTTTTATCTTCCTGCTCCAGCTTCTCCTCTCTCGCAGCCGCCTCTTTCTCCTCTTTAGCACGGATTAATCGGTCTATCGCATCACTTATGGACACGCCTTTAATCACCATCGCTTTTACTTCTTCTACGTCCACGCCCGGCGGCGTTTTCCTGTGCACCTGCGAGAATTTCTTCTTATATCGCTGGAATGCATTAACGCAGGCGGCTAATGCGTCACGCTCATGCACGTTGTTATATTTGTATCCCCTGCCTTTCGTCAGTGCAATCTTCTCTTCCGTTGACAGCGATTCGTCTAATTCGGGAACGGGGGAAGAGAAAATACGGCTTATCCTTTTTACCGTTGAAGGCGTGGGTGTAACGTCCGATGCCACTATCAAGGGGTTTCCACGTGATATTATCCTTTCTATCACATCGGAGCACGAATAATTTTTTGAGCTGAATACTTCTATTGGTTTTCCATCGAGGTCAATTATGGCCACCCCTATCGTAGTGCCCGGGTCTATGCCGACGATGATGTATCTTCGAAATTTCGCAGATGAATATGCCATGATAAATATCTACTTTATACTATCACTGCATAATCTTATGTAAATATGAATTAGAAAATTATAAATGTTGCCGCGAAGTCAAATTGTTCGGGTGATCATTCTGGTGAACGAACCGATGGATATTGATGAGCAGTCTGCGTGGTCACGTTTGACGGCAGAGCAATTTCTTGCAGGATACTGTGAGGGCGATGCGATTTACGACACTTTGAGGTGAGCAATGGAAAACTATTACTCCCCTCGGTGGTTAGGCTGCATAAACTGGCGACACTGGAAAAGCGATTAGTCGTGCGCAGGTTGGGTACATTGACAACCACAGATTGGACACAGATGCGGGCAACGATACAACAACTCTGGACTTCCATTTAGGTTATCCTGTTGTACATAAAGTATAATATCTCTTTGGTAAAGCTTTCTTTTTTAATGGTTTGAGATATACATAAAGTTATGAGTTTTCTATTACGAATTCGAAACCTGACCTGATTTTTTGTATTGCAGCAAAATGATTGTCAGTAGTTACAAGCTTCATATTTCTGTTCAACGCTACCGCCGCTATTATTATATCGTATAAAATCTGCTCCATTCCTCTTTCCTCATCTTCTCATACAATCCTACAGCTTCTTCAAAGCTTAGTTTCGACAAATCCTTCTCAAATTCACTCCCAAGTCCTTCGAGTAGTTCCTCAGTCGTTACTTCAAGCTTACCCTCTTCTAAGCGATGGATATAGTCCATTATAGTATTTCTGATAACTTCGGTCCATCTGATTCCCCTGTGCTCTTTCATCTTTTTATACACCTCATCAGGTATCGAAAGTGTTATGTCTGGCATAGTATAAATGAAGATAGACCAGTATTTAAATCGTTACTTTCTATCTCAACGGACTCGTGTTCAGTTTTTAATTCTTGTTATATATTTTTATCGTCTGTCTGTGTTAATCTGTGTCTATAAATAATTTATGCCTCTGCGTTCTCCGTGTGCTCTGCGGTGAATTTTAAGGATATGTGAAAATTGCTCTTTTTGTGGTGCAAAAGTGAAAAGTGACAGAATTGAATTGGTCTATCAATACAGAGGGAAGCTATATATCTTTCAGAACGTACCTGCTGGAGTCTGCCAGCAGCAGCGCGGGGAAAAATATCTCACTGCAAAGGTAGCTAAGGAGATTGAGCACAGGATTCAGACGAAAACAAAAGAGAAGTGGGATAAAACCATTTCTGTTCCCGTAGATGTTCTCCCTGAGGGAATTGCTGTGTGAAAAAATAAATCTGGGAGGATAAAGATAAGTTTATATCTATAGATAGGAGAAACTTGTTAGTGAGGAAACAATGGGAAACTACAGCGTTCTAAAAGTTGGCCGTTTGGTGTTTGAATGGAAGTACCATATTCCAACATTCTTAACGTTCCTATTTGACGAATCAGACTTCTACTCGAGGCCGAGGAAGCTGAAATACGAAGATGACTGGTATGAGGAGATAGGCTATTCGACCACCTGTGGGAAATCACTGGAAGTCCTCAACCGTTTCGGATACAACCTCGACTTCTTTGCTGAGGTGTATGACTCTTTTCACAATGACCTGGAAGCAGATCTTGTTTACGCTTTGGGAGAGGAGTTTGCGCAAGAAAGTAACCATGAACTGAGCAACAAGCAAATCGACAAAGCAGTTCAGGAACATCTCAAAAAGTATCCTCTGCAAAGTCGTACAGATGACCTGCGTGATTTTATCGCATTCCTCAAGGAGGCTATCGCCTCAGATTTCGGAGGTGATACTTTCAGCGAGCCTGTCACGTTGGAGATTAAGGGGGGGAAAAAATTGTCTGTGCCAGCCAAGGATTATCTTCAGTGGCGTCGGACTGATCTTGCTGATTTTGAATCCCTTCAGATGTACTTTTTAGATAAGGCAAGGCTTTTCCCCCCATCGGTGGTCAAAGTCTCCCAGCTGTTTGAGGAGGGATACCTGTTCGATTATCCCGAAATTATTTCACTGATGTATACACGGCTCGTTCTGGATGCAACTCCCCAAGATCAAAGGATTACTTTAGATATCAGCGATATCGCCGAGAGTGCTGAAGAAGTGAAACAGATGCATTCTCAGCTAGCTTTAAGCCTAGCCGAAAAAGTGCATCTTTACAATCGTGTCTTCAAAGTGCTGTCAGAACGCGAGGAAGATGTCCGTGAGCGATTCGCAAAGACAAAAGCACGGAGTTTGCTTGGGCAACTTTCCCATGCCCAGAGCAAAGGTAAGAAAGGGAAACTACTCGAAGAGCTGATGTCCATCATATTTGAGAGTCATCCTGGCCTTGATGTTGTCGAAAGAAGATACAGCACTGGTGATGAAGAGATTGATCTAATCGTCAAGAATAACTTGTCCAAACCCTTTTGGTTAGGTCTTTCGTCACCTATGTTTTTTGTTGAGTGTAAGAACTGGCAAAAAGCTGTTGGTGTTAAAGAGCTTAGGGACTTTGAATTAAAAATACAAAATCATCACCCACTAGTTCGGTTGGGTTTCTTTGTCGCCCCTGGCGGCTTCTCCCGCGAATGTATCACAGAACTTCAGCGTGCCAGTCGAGGCGAGTACGTAATAGTCTTAATTAATAGGAAGGCATTAAGCCAGTTTGTAGATAGTGGACTCAACGTGCCAGATTGGCTTGAAGAGAAAATATGTCGTCCAGTATAAAGGATATATGACCATAATAAAATCCCTTACGGAACTGACAGAACCAAAAACATCCGAAGTTGGGGGTAAAGGATATTCTTTAGCTGTGCTTATTAATAATGGTTTCAATGTTCCTCAAGGATTTGTTATCACATCTGATGTTTTTTTCAAATTCCTGAAGCATAATAACTTAATGAAAAAGATAGAAAAATTAGCATCGGAGATTGATGAGAATACCTTTGGGGAAAAGAGCAAAGAAATAAGAGATTTAACACTCGATGGGGACATGCCCGAAGATATAGCCTCAGAGATAGAAGGACCTATGAACAAGTTAAATTCGCAATATGTTTCTATAAGGTCATCCGCTATAAGCGAAGATAGTTTAAAAGCTTCATTTGCCGGTTTGCACGACACATTTTTGAACATAAAATCCGCGCCTGAGTTGGTTTCAGATTCTGTGGAGAAATGTTGGGCTTCTCTTTTCACTGAAAGAGCAGTGTTTTATCGAATAAGAAAAGCGATACCTCATTTAGAAGGTATGGCAGTTGTTGTCCAAGAGATGATACCAGCAGAGGTTTCTGGTGTTACTTTTACTGTTCACCCGACAAAAGAGAAAAGTTTATTAGTGGAAGCATCTTATGGTATAGGCGATATGACTGTGAGTGGGAATGTAGAGCCAGATGACTATGCCGTTAATAGGGAGACATTGGAAATCACGGAGAAGAAAATTGGATACAAGGATAAGATGAGCATTTGCCAAAGTGGACAGGTTGAAATTATTGAAGTTGAAAAAGAACTTGCGGAAAAGCAAGTTATACCTGATGAAAGAATAAAAGAAATTGCTAAAATATGCTTAAATATAGAAAAGCTTTTTAAGTATCCTCAAGATATAGAATGGTGCATTTCTGATAATAAAATATGGTTACTTCAATCAAGAGCGATAACGGGGGTAGTGAGATGAAAGAAGAAGATAAGAAAATTATTTTAAAAGGCGTTGCCTGCAAGCCTAGAAAATCTTAAAGGAAGAGCAAAAAATCTAATCAGACCTGAGCAGACTGGAATAACGCAAGAAAAAAAAAGAGCAAAAAAAGATTAAAATGAGATTATTTGTACCTACAAATTGGGACAAAGGATTGCTAGAAAGGTTATCAGATATGCCAGTCGATACACTTTATGGACAATTAGCAAGGGATATAACAGGGGGTGGGCGTCCTTCTTTCCTTTTACCCAAAGTATCAAAGGAGGATATTAAAGAATATATACAGGAAGTACATTCCTATGGGATGAAATTTAACTATCTGGTGAACCCCCAATGCTTGGGGAATATGGAATTCACCAGGGAATTCCACAATAAGATACTAAAACATTTAGAGTGGATTGTAAATATAGACGCGGATTATGTTACCGTTACTATACCTATGCTCCTTCAAATTATAAAAAAACAGTTTCCTGACCTTAAAGTAATCGTATCGGTTTTCGCTCATGTTGACACCGTAAGAAGGGCAGAATCTTGGGAAATGCTTGGTGCTGACATTATATCTTTTCCTGAATGTGTGAATAGAGATTTCAAACTTTTAAAAGAGATAAGTAAAAGTGTAAAATGTGATTTGCAACTTATCACAAATTTAACTTGTGTGTATGGGTGTCCTTTTTGGATATACCATACAAATATGGTGGGTCATGCTTCTCGTTTAGACGACCCTTCCCAAGGATTCTATATTGATTATTGTTTATTAAATTGCTCTCGTCTTAAAGTGGAAGATCCTACAGAATTGATCAAATCAAGATGGATCCGTCCAGAAGATTTAAAAATGTATGAGGATTTGGGGATAGATAACTTTAAAATCACCGAAAGATTTAGTAGCACTGAGACGCTAATAAGGACTGTTAAAGCATATTCATCAAGAAGATACGATGGAAACTTGATAGACATTCTTAATTTAAGGAGCAAAAAAGGTGCTCAGTTACCGGCTAATGTAGAATATTTAATTAGGCCAGAATTTGCTAATGTGAAACTGTTAGCAGATATGGAAGAAGTTTTATATTCTGCCGAAGGTGGTTGGTACATCGATAATAGAGACTTAGAGGGTTTTCTCGAGTTTTTTAAACATAAAGACTGCGATTCCAGTTCTTGTGTTGAATGTGGATATTGTAAGGAAATAGCTGAGAAGGTTGTTAAAGTTGATCCTAAAAAGAGGGATTTCGCAATTTCAAGACTTAATAAAAAGATAGATGACTTAACTTCGAGTAGAATCTTTCAATGAGTTGAGAGGCGGTCCCCCAATCAAAAATCCCAAGAAAAAGAAACCCAAATAGGGTTTTATATCGAAAAATAAGTATCCAATTCGCAAAATATCTAATTATGGGGCAAACTCTTGAGTCGGAAAAACTGCACCATGAATAGTGATGCTTTAAGTTTAATATATAGATATAAGAAAAGCCCAGTAATAGATAGGATAAGGATCGGTGGGGACGATGGGTGTTCGGGACTATTAGGCTTCGGAAGTACGGAAAAAATCAAAAACCTTTTTATACTCTTAAACTTAGATAATTTAATAAACAATATGAGGTGCCTATAAAATGGAAAAAATTAACGTCCCATTAGTACAACTAAAGGATAAGAAACCACGATGGTTTTGGACACAATTTGCATTACCGGAGCCAGTTGTCCTTTTGACAACGGTTGACAAGGAAGGTAGAGAAAATGCAGCACCAAAGAGTTGGATTATGCCCTGTGGTAGCAGCGACCACCCCATGTTAGCATTTGGATGTGATATGAGCCATGACACTGCGAAAAATATTATGGAAACAAAAGAATTTGTTGTAAACATACCCAGTATTGATATAATAAGGCAGGTAATGGTTTGTGATGAGCCATTACCTAGGGGCAAAAGTGAAATTAAAAAGGCAGGTTTAACATCAGTTCCAAGCGAAAAAGTAAAACCTCCAAGAATTAAAGAGTGTAAAGCCCACGCAGAGTGTAAATTGGAATGGTACAAAATTTTTGATAGTTCTGTTATGTTTATTGGTAAAATTGTAGCGGCATCAGTGGATGAAGATATATCAAATGCAGATTGTGCCACAAGGCAGGCAAAAATGAAGATTATGATTTGTTGGCCAGATGGTCTTACAACTATAACAAGCGCAAGGAACCGATAATAAAATTCTATCTTTAGCGTTTACCATATACTGGCAGTTGATTTTTTGATAGTATTTTCATTACAAGATGCAAAAGTTAGAAGTGGACAAAAGAGGCGGGGTACAAAAGTTTCTAGTTGTATGGGAAAATGAATTAGATAAAAATGTTATTTGGACTAGAGATCGGGCAATACCTCAACGTTTTACAGATCCGGTTCCCCCCATGACTTTTGCATTAATTAAGAGCATTTTAGGACCTGGTTGGAAATCGGTTATGAGAGAGTTGCCCATACCCCAGTTTAAACATCCGTTAGAGTTTAGGCTATTTAATTCATATCTTTATTGGAATATAGATTTTGAAGCAAAAATAAAACCTTCCTTGAGGTTACTACGATTTATAGTAGGTCTTTTTAGATCTGTGTATACTGGTGTAGATAGATGGGAAAATACGCTTCCTGTATATCTAAAAAAGGTCCATGACCTTGAACTTTTTGATATTGAGAATGCCTCACTAGAAGACCTTTGGCAATATTTTAATAAAGTGTGTGAACTTGAAAAAGAATACTACTTTTGGCAGGCATATATAGGAATGACGGGAGATATTTTCTATGATGTTTTTGTAGATATTATGGTTAGATTTTATGGCATAAGTAAAAGTGAAGTGGGTAGACTTATTCAAGGGCTACCTAACAAAACATTGGAGATGATGTCTAAACTTCAAGAACTTATTGAAATTGCAAAAGAAACAGATGTTATTTGCAAAAAATTACAGAAGGATAGTATCAACAACGCTTTATCAGTATTTCATGAAAAGAAAGAATGTAGTGAGTTTGTTGATAAATTTAATGAGTTTATATTGGAATTTGGTCATCGGTCAACCAAGATTGATTGGTTTTATCCGACATTAGGAGAAGACCCAGATAGTATTTTAAGCATTATTAAGCATCGAATTATGCTTAAAAATCAATATTCTGATCGTGAAAATATAGATCAAAAGAGAGAAGAAACTATTAGAATTATATCCGAAAGATTTAGGTATAAACCTATGCGGTTGATTTTGTTTAAGCATTTATTGAAATTGGTTCAAAAATGGTCTGCTCCAGCAGAGGATAGACAGCACTATTTCAAATATACGGATAAGCTATTAAGAAACACACTTCTTGAGTTTGGTTCTCGATTTGTTGATATCGGAATATTTAAGGTTGAAGATGACATTTTTTTTCTGACACCAGAAGAAGTATTAGATATAATCGAAATGGTAAAAAAAGGTAAAAAGCCACAGATTTATGATACAGTTCTTGAGCGACAAAAATATTGGAAACGTAACTTTAAATTAACCCCATTACCCAAGATAACAGGGGCTATAAGTGTTGAAACTAATTTAACAATAACTACACCTATAAGTGGGATACCTGCTAGTAGTGGTATGGTTACGGGAAAAGCAAGAATTATCTATCTACCATCTGAGTTTCATAAATTCAAAGAAGGGGAAATCCTTGTTACACGCACTACTAATCCTGCATGGGTTCCACTATTCAATTTAGCCAAAGGTATAGTTACAGACTATGGCGGTGCTTTATCACACTGTGCAATACTTGCTAGAGAATTTAACATTCCTGCGGTTGTGGGTACCGAGTACGCTACACGTCTAATCAAAAATGGACAATCCATCACCATAGATGGGACCCATGGTGTTGTTTATATAGATACACACAAACAAACTTTAAGAGAAATTATAAAATGATGAAATTTACAATTGATCCAATAACCCCGCATAATTTTGAACTTATGATGAATATGTATAAAGATATTAAAGGAGAAAGCGTAGATATAGTCTATAACGGTATTTATAGACGAGTTTTGAGAATTGACAATAAAAATGTGCTTGTTTTAGTTCAATCGGTTGGCACAGTAACCAAACCAAAATTAAGCGTATGTGTCTATCCGGAATCTGTAACTGGGAAACATGTTGAAGAGAAAATAAGGCATATGTTTAGTACGGATGTCGATCTCTCCGTGTTCTATTCTATAATAAAAAATGATAGAGTTTTATCAAAGTTAAAAGATAAACTATATGGTCTAAAAGCAAGGCGGACTCCATCTATATTCGAAGCTTTGATAATAGCAATACTTGAACAACAAGTAGCCTTATCATTTGCTGTTACCTTACAAGGTAGACTTGCTAGGAAGTATGGAGAACATTTAACTTTTAAGAGAAAGAAATATTATGCTTTTCCAACACCTGAAACCCTATCAGAAGCAAATGCCCAAGATTTAAGAAATTTACAATTAAGCGGGCGAAAAGCAGAATACATTATTGATATATCTAAAGGAATCGTTAATGGAGAAATAAATCTTGAAAGCTTAAAAAATCTCTCAAATGATGAAGTCATTAATACGTTAACAGAAATTAGAGGCATAGGAAAATGGTCTGCTGAGTATATTTTAGTTAGAGGATTTGGTAGGCTAGATGCATTACCGGCTGATGATGCTGGGCTTAAAAGGGCAATATCAAAATATTATTACAATGGAAAACAGGTAAGTACAGAAGATATCAGGGGTATGTTGAATAAGTATGGGGAATATAAAAGTTATGCGGCCTATTATCTTTTGTGTGCTGACAGACTAAATAATACAAATTCCAACAAATTTTTAAAAATATAGAAATAATTGCTTGCTCTTTTTGAAATTGAACTCTCGTGGATCCAAAAACTCCGTTCGCTTCCTTACACTGCACCGTTTAATTGTAATTATGTAGTTAAAGGGGAAGGGGGACTTTACTAAACACCTATCCCTTCCCTCTCCCTCCTACCATCTATTCAAGAATTCCCTAGATTTAACCACGGTCAGTCCTACACCGCATAATCCAACTGTGCATACACCTGCCTATCCCTGAAATTCTTCAGCGACATCGCGCCTGACGGGCAATACGAAGCGCAACTCCCGCACCCTATACACCCATCGCCGACCTTCGCAACCTTCTTTGTTCCGCATACTACCGTTGTCACACCGAAAGTAACCACAGGCACCAGCTCCTCTGTCAATTCTATCGCCTCGACCGGGCATATCGCTTCACAGACGCCGCATCCTGCGCATATCTCCTCGTCAACCACCGAAGTCATCGCCGGCGTCTCGAGGAAATCTTTCGCCAGTAGCACACATGCCCTCGACGCTGCGGCACTGCTCATTGCGAGGCATTCGTCTATCATCGCGGGATAAACTGCCGAACCGCAGATAAACACCCCTTCGTTCACCGTGTCAACGGGAGTCAGCACCATCTTTGGTCTCTCCGGCTTCTCCATAAAGAATCCCTTTTTCAATGGTATCTTGAACGTCTCGCTCAGTCGCTCGTTCGCCTCTGCAGGCATCGCTGGTGTGCTGAGCACCACCAAATCGGGCTTTATCTGTATCTCATCGTTGAATATCACGTCATAGACCGAAACAATCCCGGCTTCGTATTTCGGTGGTTTCTCCTTGTCGTATCGGAGGAATATCACGCCTTTCTCACGTGCATCCTTGTACA
>Ga0209986_10005876_pt1 | contig 10108 bp, 11 predicted proteins | sample BlataG_FD_183168 | JGI IMG/M metagenome (GOLD analysis project Ga0209986, IMG submission 183168) | Deep subsurface microbial communities from Black Sea to uncover new lineages of life (NeLLi) - Black_00105 metaG (SPAdes) (version 2) | ecosystem: Environmental > Aquatic > Marine > Oceanic >...
CTGTAATTGTGAATACCAGAATTAGTTTTGTTTTCATGCTGTTATTACACCTACCGATTGTTGTTTTTTTCAAAAAATAAAAAATAAAAAATAGAGAGAAGAGTCTGTTTTAGCCTCTTCTTCTCAATAGATATGCCACGGCGAATAATCCCGCAATTGCGAATACTGCTTCAAATGCCGGCGCCTTCACGTCATCTTTCGTCTGCACTTTTGGATCGTGCGGTGCGTAGTCATACTCGTCAGGAACGCCATCCCCATCAGAATCTATGTTCTCTGATGGAACGTCCTTCTTTGTTGCGATGTAAATCGTGCTCGATGCCTCGTATTCGTTTCCATCTGAGTCTTCGTATGTTACTGTCACTGGAACTGCCCTGTCTTTTACCTCTAACATCTTGAATGTGTGCTGTATAGAGTGTGTCTTTCCTGGCTCCAGCTCTCCACTCCACGTTACGATATTCCCTGTGCTATATGCACCACTTACGTGGCTCACCGATACACTTGAGGGTATGCTCTCTGACAAAAGGATATTCTTTGCCGTTGCACCTCCTCTGTTCAGCAGTGATACCTTTACCAATGTCTCTTCACCGACTTTTGGCTCTTCTTTTAGTATTGTTTGGCTGATTGTTAATAATGGAGCGTTTGTTGGTGCTGATGGTGGTGATGGCGTAGTTGCTGGATGGGTTGGCTTTGTTGGTGTAGGTGTAGCCGTAACTGGTGAAGACTCCAAGATTATCGTCATTTTATGAATGTACCCACCTTTAACCGTTATGGTCTCTGTATGGTCTTTATAACCTTCTTTAGTCAGTTTAATCGTATATGTGCCTGCTTTAAGACCGATAGGTTCAGGACTGTAATATTCTGTCTCGCCGTAATATTCGCCGTCTATGTAGAGCTTTGCACCTTCTGGCGAAGAGCCAATTTTAACCTGACCTACTTGGGCTCCTATAGGTGTTGGTGTAGGTGTTGGTGTTGTTATTGGTGCGCTCTCCAAAATAGCCCTTACATACGCCTTTCCACCAGACGGAACGGTTATTGCCTTGGTCCAATCCTTATAACCAGATTTCGTCAATTTAAGTGTGTGAGTCCCTGACGAAACTCCTATATTTGTCCACCACGAGTCATAGGAACTAGTAAACTCTCTTCCATCATCGGTTTCCCAAATATCTTCATCAGTCACTCCAAGTAGTTCATCATCTACGTAAATACTTGCACCCTCTGGGTCGGATTGTATCATGATCTTCCCCGTATCTGCCATTGCGGGTATCACTGCTACCGACAACAAAACCGACAAGACTATTGCGAGTAGTCCGATTTTTGCTATTTCTTTTTTCATTTTTTACCTCCTAATTTTTTTTATTTCCTTGCTATTCCAAATGCTGATTTATTATCTCGCTATCCATATTCCTAAATATATCCCCTCAACTTATAAAATATATTACAGATTTCATGTAACAACCAACCAAATTTTTATATCGCACGTTTCCTATAAACACTGTTCAATTGCTCCAGTATCTTATCCATGGTCTGACCACGCACATCGCAGATCCTTTTGATAATCAAACTACTTTCAATTGTAAACACCAACACCTTGCCCAATTTCACAATAGAATCTTTATAGAGCTTACCAGTCTTGAAATCCGTTTCTGTTATCCTGTAATCCAGTTCATCCAATATTAGAGGAACGTGTGATGTAACAGCAACCAGAACCACGTCCCTGTATCTTTTGTTGTACCAGTCCGCAGAAACAACCAGCGCAGGTCTCTTTTTAACAGTGCTTAGATCCGTGAAAGGAAATGGAACCAATACAATATCGCCCTGCTCATAGCTCGTCATAATAGGCGTCCTCTTCATTATCCCAGAACTCAAAAGCAGTCTCTGATAATTTCAACCAATCTTTATTTTCGTCGTTAACGTCTTCTTTGAACAAGACGATAACTTTCGTGGTTTTATGAACTGGAACATCTTCAAGCAATTCTACGACTCCGTTACGGTATATTCCTTCTACTGCATATTTCATCGCGTTCATCTCTATTCAGTCTTCAGGAAGCATGTATTTATTTTCAATCATACATACACACTTTCATTTAATAATGTAGTGTGAGATTATATATTTTTTCTCCTCTTTTTAATCTTTTTAATCTCTTCAATCCTCTCCAGCCCTTTTCTCATTTCCTCCCTGTATCATGCATCATGAACCCTTCCCCCTATCCCTCTTTTTTTTTCACGCCGCTTATCCCCTACCACCTCTGCGTTCTCTGTGAACTCTGCGGTTAACATGACAATGTCAAGTCACACTTGCGCCCCGCAACGCGGACAGAACTTTGCATTCTCCGGCAACTCCGCTTTGCACTGTGGACATTTGTTTGGCACTTTTGCCCCGCAATTCAAACAGAATTTTGAACCCTCCGGCAGGTTCGCCCCACATTTTGGGCATGTCTGCTCAACTCCTTCTTTTATTTCCCCTTCGCTACCAACATCTACGCTGGACCTGGTTGCAACAATGTCTTTAGCCAGACGAGCACCTGCTTCTACCACATCGCCACCTGATTCTATCTTCTTTGCTCCTTTCCCGATAATTTCCCCTATACTGCCAATATTGATTATCTGCCGTTGCGCAGACACTACCTCGTCTTCTTTTGCTACACTAATCCAAACAATCTCATGCAGTTTGTATAGCTTTCGATTCGCATCGTAAAAAGTCACATTTACGTCCATTGGTATCGTGCCAGCTTCATTTGGTCGAATTCCAATCGTTGTAATCTCCCTCTCTTCGCTATTTAAACTCGTAATTGGACTGCCACCTCGCACTACCATAGGACCAGAAAGTTTGACACCGATATCCTTCGCAACTCCTTTACCGCTATTCAAAACCGATATATTCAGTTTTTGAAAGAGATTAATCTTAAAAATCTGTTCTGTGGTGATGTTAACTAAAATATTCGGTCTTTCCGTGAGCACCTCTATCTCTTTGGAAGCAGAAACCCTTTTTGCATATTCTGATTTTGCAACAGCAACAATTTTCTTCTTCCCCGGACTCAAGCCTTTGAAACCCACTTTAACTTCTTTTTTACCTTCGAGTTTATCAATCATCAGCCGGTCGTCCGTCATTTCCAGTTCAACACCACTGACTACTACTTCCACACCTTCTAATACAACGTCCTGCGAATCTAACCTGACAACCGCCACGTGATTCTCTTCCACGTGAACCTTCTCTGGCACATCCGAGAACTCTATTCGCAGCGGATGACTCACTTTTATCATTGCCGTCGCTTCTTTCTCAATCGCTTCTTCAACAAGGTCTGAGGTTACTCTCACTGTCGCCGTGAGCGAATAATCACCGACAGATTCTGGTATCAATTCAAACTTGACCGTTTCTTTGTTAAATCCCAGCTCCTCCATAACTATTTCCGGCTTAGAGATTTCCCCGCAGGGTGTATCCACGCAAATATTTATGTTTCGAAGCTTAACGTTCCCTTTATTTATTAGCGATACATCAATCGGAACCTTTTCCCCAACAACCGCTTCATTAAGCGTGCTGACCATCACATCCAGATCACGACTTAACTCCACTTCTACAACCTCTTTACCCCCGGGCTCAAGTGTTACTATGATAGGCTCAATGTTACAATCTTTTGATTGAAAACCGATTTTTTGTTCCTTGTACATAAAATTTTCAAACTCTGCGCTTCCATTTACCAGAGTTTTGGTGACTCCATCAATAGTAACATACATATCCCCCGAAATCGCACCTTTTACCTGTTCTTTGAGTTTTACGCTTATTAATTCCTTTTTAAATAGGTATGTATGATTATCCCAACATCCGGCAACTAAAATATTACCTGCGATTAATACACTATTTACATTTGCCCCTGTCCCTGCACTGTAACTCCACTTTATTCTACCACTCTTCAAATCGAAAACATACACCCTGTCAGAGCCGGCAATAACCACATTTTCTGATACATATACGCTATTCACTCCCTGTCCTGTCTCATATTCCCAATTCAATCTTCCTGATTCTGCATCAAAGACATATACGCTATTATCTTGTGACCCGGCACATGCAATACCTTTTGACATGTGCACACTTCGTATACGACTTTTTGTTTTATAACTCCACTTTATTCTCCCGGAGTTCAGTTCGAAGGCATACACCTTGTCAGAGCCCGCAACAACTTCATTTCCTGATACATATACGGTGTTCACTCCAAGTCCTGTTTCGTATTTCCAATTCAGCTTTCCCGATTCCGCATCAAAGACATATACGTTATTATTGTGTGACCCTGCACAGACAACACCTTTTGACACATGCACACTTCGCACATTGTTCTCGGTCTCATAGCACCATTTTAATTCACCCGTTTCTAAATCAAACACATATAGATTGCCATCACTCGAACCCGCAGCTATTATATCCCCAAAGCCATGCACACTGAGTACATTGTCTTTGGTCTCATAGTTCCATTTTAAATTCCCGGTCTCTAAATCAAACACATATACTTTGTCCGAGCCTGCGATTATGATGTCCCTCAAAACAAATACCGTTGACACATCATTCCCGGTTTCGTAGCACCATTTTAAATTCCCTGTACCTAAATCAAAGACGTATAGCTTATCCGAACCTAATATAATGTCGGTCACAGTATCTGTTACCACAACTGAGTAAACTTTCCCATTAGCTGGGAATTTTTGAATTGGTTTCATGATATGATATTACAAAAGTTATCTATTTTTATTTTTATATGTTGTTGATTTCCCCCGTTATATTTATCTAAATAAGTAGAACAAAGTAAAAGGCGAGGAGGTAAAAATGAAAAGAAGCGAACTATTTGGATTTGCTGCCACAGTTTTACTTGCGAGCTTGGTGATAGTATTTTCAGTTGCAAGCGTTCCAAAAGTGACAGAAGCATATACTGACGAAAAAAACATTCTCAGACGCGGATTTTATAAAATGGGCGGACGATACGTTAGATATACTATGGGAGCATGAAAATGCTGGAATAGATGCCATGATAAACAATGCTTATAAAGAACAGGCATGCTCGTTTAGTTCATTGTATGATTATTGTAATCAAGCACTGGATGAAATGGACTTTTATGAAGTATCGCCAGATGTGCAGCCAGCAAAAGACGAGTTAAAATTGTATATCCAAGATTTAAAATGGTCAGCTTATTACTATGAGATAGCGGCAAGGTCTTTCGATGAAAAAGCTAAGGGGGAAGCTATGAGGTCTGGCGATAAGTATTATAAGAGTGCTGGGGAATATATATATAACTATTTTGAGTTGCTTTATCCAGGAGTTCATGCAAAAGCGTCTAGCACAACTCCAGTCACACCGCGGCCAACACTAACGTCAACACCAACGCCAACAAAGTCAAGTCATAGTCCAACATTTACGCCCACGTCTATCCCTACCCCATCAGCACCGGGTTTCGGTGCAGTATTTGCATTTTGTAGCTTATTAGGCTCGTCCTATTTAGCGCGGAGAAGAAGGGGATAAAAAGGGGGAGCGAAGGGGAAAAGGATGATGGTAATGATGATAAACCCTCAAAATCGAATAAGAAGGAAGATAACCAAAGGAAAGAAGGGGAGGGAAAGTGGAAAAGATAACATTGATTTTTCATCACAATAGATACCTTTAAATACTATCCCTTTCTTACAATATTGTGGAGGTAAAAAAATGGTAGAGAAAAAAATTACAAGTGAAGTCTATCGCCCTGCTATAAGATTGGTAATAGCACTGGTTATACTGGGGGTTATTGCATACATTCTTGGAGCGCTTCCTATGCTGAACGAACTTAGAGTGCCAAATACACCAATTTCCGCTGCGAACATTGGAAGCACCGTGATATACGTTGTGATGATCTCAATCATCTTAAACTTTGGCCGAGAGATTAAACCAACGGTGCAAGAATATCTTCCAAGTTTTCCAGAAGCAGCGACTGCATTGTCGTTAATACTTGTGCTAGTGGCAATATCCCTTGCGTACAGTGCATTCGGTTGGGTAAGTTACTTCTTTAGAGAATTCCATTGGCTCTATGCACTGGTATTTCTACTAATTGCAATCATTCCGCTGTACAGATTGGGTATGCTTCTTTACAGGAACATTGACAAGTTGACAGACATGATAACGGGGAAAGTTGCAGAGGCAACCGGGGAGTTGAGTGCATGCCCAAACTGTGGAGAGATGAACCCCAGTGATTCGGCATTCTGTAAAAAATGTGGTGCAACATTATCGCCATCAACAGCAGCAAAACCTAAAGCGAAGACTTGTCCAAATTGCGGTGCAACTTTGTCGGGCAATGCAGAATTTTGTAATGAGTGTGGCACAAAACTATAACTGGAAAAAGGCAATTCCAGTTATTTTTCTATTTTTTCATCTCAGAGAGACTTCTTATATTATTTTTACTTAGATGTGCGAGCAATAAAAAAAAATAAATAGAGGCATTCACCCCCTTTTCCCTATCCCCGCGCCGCAATTCGTGCAGAACCTCGTGCCAACTGGCAGTTCAGCATTACATTCCGGGCACATAATAACCTTCTTCACTTCTTGAACCGAGGATGCTGATGCCTGTGGTGCACCCCCCACAACAACCGGTTGCCCACCTCCTCCTGTCACAACAGTTGTGCCTCCCGGTGTCGCACCCTGCGCCCTCGTAGCAGCCGTAGCCCCCATCTGCTCGAGTGCTTTAGCAGCCATACGCTCTATCCTGTCTCCACCTCTATCCGCCATCTCCTGTATAGTCCGTGCAAGTGCATCCTTATCGCCAAGCCTGTCCTCGTATATCTTCATAATCTCCTCCGCACTCTTTGATTTGTATTTCTCCTTAAACGCTTCTGCAATTGCTGCGCTGTCTCTTGCCCCAAGTGCGAGTATCTGCTCGTCTGTAAGACCAGTAGCTAACTTCATTCTTGCCAGTTCGCTAAGATGTTCTGCCTGTTTGCCCTCCACCATAGAAATGAGCGCTTCATCCGTAGCTGCGGAACGTGCCTTAAGCCTATGTTCTTCAAGTTCTGCTTCTTTCTGCATCTTCTCAAGTGTAAGTTCTTGATAGCCCGCTATGTCCTCCCGTTTTCCCGCTCGCATTTTGTTGAGTAATTCAATGCCTATTTCAGCTTCTTTTTTATTTATATCGATTTCTCTCTTTCTTATTTCGTCTTCGTCTTCTGCGTCCTTTAGCCTCGTCACCCGTTCGTACTCGTCACGCATTCTCTTCAAATCCAATTCATTTTGCACATCAAGACGTTTGAACATCCACTCTCGTGCAAACGCTCCGTCCTCACGACTCTCCTCAAATATTCGTTTGAGCTCAATCATCTCGTCCTCTCGTATGACCTTATCCTTGTCAAGCTCATGCAAAAACTTCTCAAGGTCTTCCGCATTCTGCAGTTCATCCATCTTATCATCAGTGAGCCGTGCACGCATCCGTTCGGTGAGTCCGGATCGTTCACTTTCAAGAAGTTGCAGCTCGGCATCTTGTTTTATCCGCTCCCTCTTCTGGATTAAATCCCTGGCTGATTCACCTCGTGCCTCAATCAAATCTTTCCAGTAGCTTTCATCGTAGTCAAAATACGGCATATACACGAGTTTTAGACCAACCCTGCTCAGTGTCGTGTTCAACAGATGCTCAAAATCCTGTTCAAGTTCTTTTTTCAATTCGAGATTACCATACAAATCCTCGAACGAACACTGCTTGACCTTTGATTGCAGTAAATTCCGCATTTCATTCCTCAGCATAACTTCAATGTCTGTTGTCGCAGTGTGTTCCCTGCCTTTCATGAGATTATTGAAGAACTGTATCGGCTCCTCAATGTTTACAACTATCTTCCCTTTTACGCCGGCATCAAAGTTCTCTTTTGTTCTCAAACCGCCGATGTTGAAGTCAAGCCCAACATCTGAATCGTCCACAAGTATTACGGTTGCCTTTTCCGCAAGATTCAGCGTCTTTATCACCTGCGTCAGCCCGCCAACGGTGTATGTCCCGGGTGGTAGTTCTCCGAAGAATCTTCCTCCTTGCAGAAATATTGCCTTCGTTCCTGACATAACGGTTATCTTCTTGCTAAAAAATCCTTTGATGTCACTAACCTCAAATCGGTGCGCAAAGTCGTTCGGGTTCCTTTGCCACAACCTTACTTTACCCTTTTCTTCTGCTGGTGTCGCTCTGATTCTCTGCTCTGTAAGCTGCGTTATGGTTGCACCGCAGTTCGGGCAGAATTTGTAATTCGCTCCTATTTGCATACCGCAACTGCTGCATACTACTCCAGCTAAAGGGCTTCCACACTGTGCGCAGAACTCACTCTTTTTATCGTTTTCCGCTCCACAAATACTGCATTTTATTTTGCCAAACATTTTTTCTTTCACCTCACCACCAACAAAATATCCTTAGCACCCTCTTCTGGAGAGATAATCTCTCCCTTTCCCTCTTCAACCATCGCCCTGAACGCACCCACCACTATCTTCCTCGGCACATGGTATTTCGATGTAGCCTTGTCAGCCCTGAACTGTAGCACACCACCTTCTATCTCCTCTTCAAGCTTTGCAACCATATTTTCAATCTCCTCCTCCAACGAAACAGGAACGAACCACTCTACAAACAGCTTCGTCTTCTTATCACCGTCATTGGAAAACACTTTTCTTTCGCTTAAATCAACGAGATAAAGGCTGCTATTCATGCTCCTGATATTTTCCACCTTGTCAATGACCCATTCGCTCCATCCAGTTGGAGACACCAGCGTTAAGGCATTGAACGAATTCTTATCACCTTCACCTGCTTGTATAAAACCTGTAATCATATCAGATACATCTTTTCCTAATTTTCGATAGATAAATCCTTCATCGTCCTCCGGAACGATGAACTTGACGTCGAACCCAACAGAAATATGTTCCCGGATTATCCCTCTTGTAATCTTCGCAATTAGTTCCTCTTTCTCAACGTCAATCTTCCAATTTTCTCTACCGTATTCCTCACCAGTTAATGGATTAACCACTCCTTTACCGGCAAGACGCGATTGCATCAATGAGAAATAATTCAACCGCAAAAACTCAACGTCCTCTTTCGACAGTAATCTATCCCTTATCGTCTCCGCATCTTCGGTCAGAATGTTGTCAATAGCATTTTTTGTCTTTTCTACCTCAGCCAGCTGCTCCTCCACATTTTCTGAAATCTCTGAAATGCTCTTCAGTTCTTCATTCGTTCTTCCCCTTTGTTCAATTTCAAATTCATTTATTCTACTCTCAATCTTCTTCTCCGCTTCTAAAATCGCCTGCTGATGCACGGCAATCTCTTCTTCCCTCTTTTCCAACAGAACCTTCTTCTCATTCCATTCGTTCACCATGCCTGCAACTGTCCCTTTGAAATCCTCTACCGCTTCGCCAATCAATTCCTTTATGGCTTGCTTGTATCTAACATCCTCAACGTGTTCCCGATATTTGTCTACGGACTCTTTCTGTGATTGTATGCTCTCCTCAAGAGCTCTTGCTTCCTCCAAAAGTCTTTTTGCTTCGCTGAGCACATCCCCCATCTCGCCTTCATCCCTGAAAAGCATCGCTTCTTTATTCATTCAGGCTACACCCCCTTCACCTGTTTTTTTCATTAGAAAGCCCGCTCGGTCCGAGAAGATATTTCTTAAGTTGTCAACGCTTCTCTTCACTTTTCTTATCTGTAAAATAATGTCTGATGTCTCTCCCTTTAGCACGTGGTCATAAATGAGGTCCGTTGCCTTCGTTATCACTTCCAATTCATCGAACAGGTTTTTATCGAATTCCACCATTCTATCCAGTGTCACATCCGATACCTTATCCTGCTTAAATAATGGCGATAAACCGTAGGTGGCGTTCTCTATTTCGTTTCTGAACAGGTCTATGGTATTGAGAATGTCTTTGATATGCTCCACAACATCCCTTCTTCCGTCTTTATAGGCTAAGTCGCTGACCTCTTTCAATGTATTATACGACTTTTTCAATTCTCTTGATAGTTTGTCTCTTACCGCACGGTCTGAATTTAGTCTGTTTTTCTTTACTCGATAGTCGTAACCCGGAATGATTTTTTCTTTCAATTTTTCCATATCCCTATTATCACCCCTTTACCAATCTACTGTTAAGTATAT
>Ga0209986_10005877_pt1 | contig 10104 bp, 7 predicted proteins | sample BlataG_FD_183168 | JGI IMG/M metagenome (GOLD analysis project Ga0209986, IMG submission 183168) | Deep subsurface microbial communities from Black Sea to uncover new lineages of life (NeLLi) - Black_00105 metaG (SPAdes) (version 2) | ecosystem: Environmental > Aquatic > Marine > Oceanic >...
GGCCCATATGCCGCTTTCGCCCTGCCTTGCCGAGCTTAATATTCTGGTGGTCGGGATTACTCAACCGGCCGATTGTGGCCCTGCATTCCTTGCGGACCATCCGCATCTCACCGCTTGGCAAAACGATGGTGACCCAATTACCCTCTTTGGCCACAATTCTTGCAGCATCGCCGGCACCTCTAACCAATTTTCCACCCTGGCCGGGAGTCATTTCGATATTATGAATCTCAAGGCCGGCCGGAATGGATACCAGCGGCATCGCATTACCAGTCTTGGGCTCACAGGAGGCACCACTTTCTACAAAGTCTCCGGTCTTTATGCCCTGCGGTGCTAATATATACCTTTTTTCGCCATCGGCGTAGTGCAGCAGAGATATAAAACAATTTCTGTTAGGGTCGTATTCAATCGTTGCCACCTTCGCAGGGACACCATCTTTATTACGCTTGAAATCGATAATACGGTAAATTTTCCTTGCGCCGCCGCCTCTGTGGCGCGCGGTAATAATGCCACGATGGTTTCTGCCGCTGTTCTTCTTAATCCGCCTGCAAAGCGACTTCTCGGGGCTGTCTGCGGTCAGCTCTGCGTAGTCATTGACCGAGCTGTTTCGACGCCCGGGACTTGTTGGTCTATAAATTCGAATACCCATAATTCGTATCCCTTATTTCGCTTCGCACCTTACGTTTTCCTTTTAGAACAAATCTATGTGATAATCGGGCCCGAGGAACACAACAGCTTTTTTCCAGCTTGGCGTCTGACCAAAAGTTCTGCCTTTGCGACGATACTTGCCCCTACGGTTGGCGGTTCTTATCTTTAGCACCTTAACGCCGTATATCTTCTCAACAGCCTTTTTTATCTGAGCTTTATTAGCCTTCTTGTTGACCTCAAAAGAGTACGCACCTTTCGTATTCGCAAAGTGCATCCCCTGCTCTGTAATCAAAGGCCTAATTATTATGTTATAGTCGTCAACCATATGCTCTTAACCTTCACCTGCTTCTTCTCTATTCAAAAACGCCAAAAACGCCTCTTTGGTAAATAGCATCTTGCGGTGGCTACAGATGTCGCCGGCGTTCAATTGCGCTACGGGCATAATAGCTATCTTTGGGATATTTCTGGCCGACTTGTAAAGATTCTCATCATAGTCGCTAACTGTCACCAAGCAACTTCGCTCGATCTTCAAATTACCCAAAATGTCTGCAAAATCGGCGGTACGCGGCTTCTCAAAGCTCAGCTCATCTACTATCACAACATCGCCGCTCAAAAGTTTTGCCAGAACTGCTGAATCCCGGGCCAATCTCCTTTGCTTCTTAGGCATCTGCTTGCTGAAATCTCTGGCGACTTTGGCAAAAGTAACGCCCCCGCCGACCCGCTTGCCGGTTCTGATATTGCCGACACGCGCTCTTCCTGTTCCCTTTTGTCTGAAGAGTTTAACCGTCGAACCAGCTACCATACTTCTGCCTTTTGTTGCGGCTGTTCCCACTCGCTTATTGGCGTGATACATAACGACAGCCTGCTTAAGCAAGGGATATCTGACCGAGTCACCCAGAAATGACTCGTCGACCCTTAACCTATCGACTTCCTGTCCGTCTCTGTTGTAAACGGCCAAATCTATCATCTCAAAATCAAATATGAAAAATCAAAATGTAAAATCCTGCTCTATTATTTTCAAACTTTTAATTGTCACTTTGCATTTTTGTTAGCGGTACGAACTATGATATATCCGCCTGCAGGGCCCGGCAGGGAGCCTTTAACTATTAGCAAGTTGTTCCGCTTGTCTATCGCTACCAGGCTATGGTTTTTTGTTGTTACCCGGCGGTTTCCCATATGGCCTGCCATTTTTTTGCCTTTTTTGGGCCCAGCGCCGTGGCCCGCATCGCTGGCGAAACTCGATATTGACCCTGGTGCTCTGTGTTTTCGTTCAGTACCATGCGAGGCAGGGAAGCCGTGAAAGCCATGCCGCTTCATCACACCGGCAAAGCCCTTGCCTTTGCTTATCCCAACGACATCGACAAACTTGCTGTCTGCAAAGACCGAGACTGTAAGCGAGTCTCCAAGCTTGCAGTCAGGTTCAACGTCTTCCGGCAGACGCATCTCCCTGACAAATTTCTTTGGCGCCGTATCTGATTTCTGAGCATGTCCGACCTGGGGCTTTTTCCTGCGAGATAGTTTTACATCTTCATATCCCAGTTGGACGGCGTTATAGCCGTCTGTTTTCACCGCTTTGACCTGCATAACAGCGCAGGGACCTGCCTGTATGACCGTGACGGACAGTAACCTGCCAGAGTCATCATAGACCTGAGTCATCCCAACTTTTTTCCCCAATAACATCGCCATAATTTCATATTGCGTACTAAGTTTCCGGCTCCAACAATCAGTAATAGCTTGCCTTAGGCCTTTATCTTTACAAAGACTCCGGCCGGTACCACTAAGCGATTCAATACTTCGATTGTTCGTGCGTTCGCATCGTGAATATCAATCAGCCGTTTGTGCGTTCTCAACTCAAATTGCTCACGCGACTTTTTATCGATATGGGGACTTCGCAAAACAGTGTATCTTTCAATCCGCGTAGGCAACGGTATCGGGCCACTGACGCGTGTATTAGTCCTGCGCGCGTGCTCTACTATTTCCCTGGCAGACGCATCAAGGGCCCTGTGGTCATAGGCCTCCATTCTAATCCTTATTCTTTCGGTTTCGGTAACCATAGTTTTCCCACCCGCCGGAGGCATCACCACCGGCTGCAAGTTAGCATCTGAAAACTTATAAAAACCCGCAGTTTAATAACTTATGAGCCAAAAGCAAGATAAAAAAAAACCTGTGACAGCGAAATTCGCGTTTTTTCAGCTTATCTTGCTTGACTTTTGGCAGGAAAGGCCCTCTTATTGGTTTTTCTCAACTTGCACTAACAACCCACAATGCGATATTCAGCCAATAATTCGCCTTCCTTAACAGTTAGGATTCCGGCCTCCTTTGCGATATACGCAATATCACAAACTGCCAGTTTCCAAAACCGAACGGCCGGCTTTGGCACCTCCAAAGCCTAATAGAATTCTCAATAAACCATCCTTGACCGCCGAACTACAGATGTGTAACAGCCCAACTGGTAAACGCAAAGTCGTCCTTGACTATGCTCGCTTCGGCTGAAAAACCTTATATCTACCACACAAATCAAGAACCGTCAATAAAATGTCGGCAAAAATCTTGCCCCAAATACAAAAAAATCACGTCTTTTTCACAGGATGATCTTGCCGGCCATTTCTTCGGGGAGCCTCTCATAGGTTAAGGGCTCTATAGTGAAAGTTCCTCGTCCTGCAGTGGCGCTTCTGATTTCGCTGGAATATCCGAACATCTCAGCCAACGGGACCTTAGCATCAATAACGCGCGTATTTCCGTGGGTCCGACAGGCCGTGATCGAGCCCCTTTTTCCAAGCAAACCGGCCTGGACAGCTCCGAAACTGGCCTCCGGCACCACTGCCTGAAGCCGCATAATTGGTTCGAGCAAAACCGGCTTTGCCTCTCTGATGGCTTTTTCCACTGCTATCGTGGCAGCCTGTTCAAAAGCCAACTCCGAAGAATCCACCGAATGGAATGAGCCGCCAACCAACCTCACCCTAATCCCCACAACAGGATAGCCCCCCAACACACCGCTGCTCAAGGCGTCTCTAACCGCCCTTTCCACAGCCGGGACGTATTCCTTCGGCACCATCTGGCTACCGACCTTGCTCTCAAATTCAATAGCTCGGCTCCAATGGCCATCCGCAGTCCGAAGCGGCTCAACCGTCAGGACAACATGCCCATATTGGCCGTGACCGCCCGTTTGGCGTACGAATTTGCCCTCCACCTGGGCCAATTTGGTAATAGCCTCCTTATAGGCCACCCTTGGCCTGCCGACCCTGACATCAACGCCTTTTTCTCTTACCAGCTTGTGCTCAAGTATTTCCAAATGCAGCTCACCCATTCCACGGATGATGGTCTGGCCTGTTTCGCTGTTCACTTCGGATTCAAAAGTCGGGTCTTCGCGTCGCAAATCCGCCAGTGCGTCCGCCAATTTAGCCCTTTCTGCCCCGGTCTTTGGTTCAATCGACATACTAACAACAGTGCCGGGGAAGGTAATGCTGGGCAGACAGACGGGATTTTTGGGGTCGCAAATAGTATCGCCCGTAAGCGTTTCTTTCAGCCCCACAACTGCGACAATATCGCCGGCCCCGGCTGAATCCAGAATCTTTCGCTCGCTGGCATGCATCTCAAATATTCTGGTGATATTTTCCCGCCTGCCGCGATTTGCGTTCAAGACTCTGCTGCCGGACTTTAATGTGCCCTGATAAATCCTCAGAAAGTTCAAATCTCCGTGTGCATCGCTGGTAATCTTAAATGCAATCGCAACCAAGCCGGCATTTCGGTCGCATTTAACCGCTACTTCTTTCTTCACGTCGCTCGGTTTATGACCTGGGCCCCATTTCGCCATCTTTCGCGAAACGGGAACCGACCCAACTATATCAGGTTTGTCCAGCGGCGAGGGCAAATAAGCGACAACAGCGTCAAGCAGTCTTTGGACGCCGATGAATTTTAGGGCTGAACCAACAAAGACCGGATTAAGCCTGTTGCTTAAGGTTCCTTTTCTGATGGCTTTATTGACCATTTCAGTACTGATAGGCTTATCGTGAACGTAAGCATCCATCAGATGCTCGTCAAACTCGGCTGCGAGTTCAAGCATCTGATTTCTCTGGCGTTCTGCGATTTGGCGTAGTTCTGAGGGAATCTCAGTTTCCTCAAAGGCAGCGCCGAGCTTTTCGGCCTTGTAGAAAACCGCCTGCATCTTGATAAGGTCTATTATTCCTGCAAAGGAGCCTTCCATTCCGATAGGCAGTTGCAACAAAATCGGGCTGGCTCGGAGCTTATCGCGAATGGATTCGGCGGCCATCTCGAAATCGGCGCCGGTTTTGTCCATCTTGTTCACAAAGCAAATACAGGGCAAATTGTATTTTTGTCCCTGTTTCCAGACGGTCTCGCTCTGTGCCTGCACACCCTCGCTGGCGTCGAATATGGCCACAGCGCCATCGAGCACTCGCAGCGACCTTTCGACCTCCGCGGTAAAATCGATGTGTCCCGGTGTATCAATAAGATTAATCTGGTAACCCTTCCAGGGACATCGAGTTGCGGCTGAGGTAATAGTAATGCCCCGTTTTTGCTCCTCCTCGAGAAAGTCCATAACTGCAGTACCATCGTGGACTTCGCCCATTTTGTAGGTTTTGCCCGTATAATAGAGTATTCGCTCCGTCACTGTGGTCTTGCCGGCGTCGATATGAGCCATAATTCCAATATTTCGTAATTTTTCCAAATTACTTGGCATCTTACTTACGGAAATAGGGTTTTAAGTATAGAAAAATAGGGTATAGCCAAAACTATACCCTATACACTATCTGCTGTTTCTTACCAGGCAAAATGGGCAAACGCCTTATTTGCCTCAGCCATTCTGTGGATGTTCTCTCGGGTGGTCATCGCGCCGCCGTGTCCGTTATAAGCATCTATCAATTCAGAAGACAGGCGCTCGTGCATAGGTTTGCCCTTTTTGCTCCTGGCCGATTGCATAATCCAACGAAAAGCAAGCGATTGCTGGCGCCTGAAGTTCACCTGCATTGGGACCTGATAACTGGCGCCGCCGATACGTCTGCTGCGGACTTCAAGTAACGGTTTTACGTTATTAACAGCAGTTTCAAATACCTCAAGCGGCTCAACATCCTTGACCTTTTTGGAAATAATATCCATAGCATCATAGAAAACGCGTTGGGCAACGCTTTTCTTGCCCTCCCACATTAAACAGTTAATAAACTTTGAAACGAGCTTGCTATTATAGGTTGGGTCTGGCTTTAACGATTTCTTTGAAGCTGTCCAACTTTTCATATTTTGTAGTCCCTGATTTGGGGCTGAAGCCGGTTCACGGCTAACCACTCGTGTTTCGTGAATCGTCGGTCGAATCACGATTCACTATGCACGATTCACTATTTTGATCTCTTTGCACCATATTTACTTCTACCTTGTCTGCGGTTCGCCACGCCGGCACAATCAAGGACACCGCGGACGACATGATAGCGAACGCCGGGCAGGTCCCTGACCCGGCCGCCACGAATGCAAACCTGACTGTGCTCCTGCAGGTTGTGGTCGATGCCCGGTATGTAGGCAGTAACTTCCTTGCCGTTAGTCAGTCTAACACGCGTGATTTTTCGCAAGGCGGAGTTCGGCTTCTTGGGTGTTTGCGTCCTTACTATCAGGCACACCCCTCTTTTCTGCGCCGAGCCGCTGATGTCAGAGACCCGTTTTGCGCCCTTCGTCTTTTTCCTCGGGCGTCTGACCAACTGGTTTATTGTAGGCATAATCAGCTTCCGATTTTAATTTTCAACTTTCAATCACAAACCGTCAGTTAATTCCCAAGGCTTCTTTTATGGCGGCGTCGGCCCTTGCTCTGGCCTCCTCGGCCTCTCTGGCCTCAACTGCAAAGACCTTCGGCACCGGAGCTACGCCCAGGTGTTTTACCTTCATTTCCAGATGTGGTTTGAAAGCCGTGCCGGCAGGTATCAAATGCCCCAGTATCACATTCTCTTTCAAGCCACACAGTTCGTCAATTCTACCGGACAGCGACGCCTCAGTCAAGACCTTAGTTGTTTCCTGGAAGCTGGCTGCTGCGATAAAGCTTTCCGACTTCAAGGAAGCCTTTGTTATACCTAAAAGCAAAGTGTTGGCGGTTGCAGGCTTTGGTTTTCTGCCCTTTGCCGGTGTCCCGCCGACTGCTTCCATCTTTTCATTGATAGCGGCAAGCTCCTCCTTGCTGATAACTTGGCCTACTTCCAAATCAAGGGCATCGCCGACATCGGTAATCTTAACACTATAAGCTAATCTCTCATTCTCTCTTCTGAAGTGGAATTTATCAACAACCTCGCTTGGGAGAAACGTACTGTTTCCGACAGATTCTATCTCAACCTTGCGCATCATCTGAGCGCAGATAATCTCAATATGCTTGTCGTTGATATTGACGTTTTGGGAACGGTAAACGTTCTGAATCTCAGCGATTAAATATCTCTGCAAAGCCTCCTCCCCTTTTATCCGCAGAATATCGTGCGGCACGAGTGGGCCATCAGTCAAGGTGTCACCGGCTTCGACTATATCAGAGGTATGTACATTTAGGTGCCTATCTCTCGGTACGTGGTGTTCTTTCTCCATCCCTGATTCGGCGTGCACTATAATTGTCATTTTCCCCTTGCGTTTATCGGATTTGAGCTCCACTCGTCCGCTAATTTCAGCCATTGCGGCAGGGCCTTTTGGTTTACGTGCCTCAAATACTTCGGTAACTCTGGGAAGACCACCGGTGATGTCCTGGGTACCGCTCGTGGCTCTGGGTTGGTGAGCAAGCAATTGGCCTGCCCGAACATCTTGTCCCTCAAAAACTTCAATCCTGACTCCCGCAGGCAGATAGTGAACATCCAGTATTTTGCCGGCAGAATCTTCTACGATTATCTGCGGATGCTTATCACCCTTGTGCTCGATCACTACAGGCCTTCCAACCTGGCCTTTTCGCTCTTCCTCGATTCGAATTGTTTCGCCTTCGAGAATATCTACAAATCGGATGATGCCGGGCACTTCTGCCAGGATCGGCACACGGTGGGGGTCCCACCAGACAAGCCGCTGGCCCGCTTTAATCTTTTGCCCGTCGTTTACCACAACGTGAGCACCATATGGCACCTTGTATTTGTCAAGTTCGCGCTTCTTCTCGTCGAGAATTGCGATTTCGCCGTTCCTTTTCAGAGCCACCCAACCTGCTCTGACCGGCCTCTCAGTCGCCTCCTCATCTCTTCTTTTGATTGCGCCAACCGCGAAAGGTTTCTCTCTTCGATCCACAAAATCTTCGGGCTCTTCAACGGGGTTCAGGTCACGGAACTGGATGGTGCCTGCCGCTACGGCCCGAATCTCAGACTCAAGAATTACCCTGGAAGCCACCCCGCCGGTATGGAAAGTGCGGAGCGTTAACTGAGTGCCGGGTTCACCGATGGACTGTGCGGCAACTATGCCGACGGCCGAACCTTCCTCAACTAACTGGCCCGTACTCATATCCCAGCCATGACACTTCGCACAGATACCAAAGGCACTGTCACAGGTCAGGGGGCTCCTGACTCTGACGGCATCAAGCCCCAGTTCTTCAATCTTCGCAGCCGCCTGCGGAGTAATAACTTTGTTCTCGTGCACAATCATTTCATCGGTAATCGGGTTGCGAATATTGTCTCTGGCTGTCCTGCCGACAATAAGCTGAGAAAGCGGCATGTCAATCTGCTCGCCTCTGCTAACCGCACTTTTTGTAATGCCCTGTAAGGTTCCACAGTCACGCTCAGTGATGATAACGTTCTGGGCGACATCTATCAGTTTACGGGTAAGGTAACCGGAATTAGCAGTCTTCAAGGCAGTATCAGCAAGACCCTTACGTGCTCCATGTGTAGAGCTAAAATACTCAAGAACGGTCATGCCCTCGCGGAAGTTCGATTTGATAGGCGTTTCAATAATCTCGCCACTGGGCTTTGCCATCAACGCCCGCATACCTGCAAGCTGCTGAATCTGGTCGACACTGCCTCTGGCGCCGGAATCGCTCATAATATATATAGGGTTCAAATACGGCGAGCCGTCCTCCTTGGTGTCTTCTTTAAGGCTGCGCATCATTTCGTTGGTAACTGCCACGCGAGCATGCGTCCAGGCGTCAATAACCTGGTTATATCTCTCGCCCTCCGTGAGAACTCCCGCCTGATAGTTCTTTTGTATGTTGGCGACCTTCTTCACTGTCTGGTCGATAATCTCTTGTTTCTTGACCGGTATTTTCAAATCCGTAATGCCAAAGCTCAGCCCTGCAAGCGTCGCATATTTGAAGCCCATATCTTTTATTCTATCAAGCAGATTTATCGTTTCGGCACTGCCGGTGAAATTGAAACAGTCTGCAATTACACGGCTCAAAACCTTTTGAGACATCCTCATATTATAAAACGGCATTCTCTCGGGAAGCATATCATTGAATATACACCGGCCGACTGTGGCCTCAATAACCTCGCTATTTGCAGCTGGTGACTCCTGAGTCATATCCGCTCCGAAAGTCATCAACGAAGCATCAGAGATGACCGGTCTGTCGATGCGCACTCTAATCTTTGCCTGCAGAGCGACTTTGCCTAAGTCGTAAGCCATTATTGCTTCGAAACTATCCTTGAATGCCATTCCTTCACCTTTTTCGCCGGGCATCATACAGGTCAAATAATAATTGCCCATCACCATATCCTGTGACGGTCCGACCATAGGAGAGCCATTTGCAGGCGAAAAGATATTGCCGGTAGTCATCATCAGGGTGTGGGCTTCAGCCTGCGATTCGATACTTAGCGGCAAATGCACAGCCATTTGGTCGCCATCGAAGTCGGCATTAAAGCCCTTGCAGGATAAGGGATGTAGCATAATAGCATTTCCTTCCACTAAGGTCGGCTCGAAGGCCTGAATGCCCATCCGATGAAGAGTAGGCGCGCGATTAAGCAAAACGGGATGCTGATGAATGACTTCCTCGAGAACATCCCAGACCTGCTCATCACGGCGCTCAATCATCCGCTTGGCACTTTTAATCGTGTCGGCAAGGCCATGCTGCTTGAGCTTACGAATAATGAACGGCTGATACAGCTCCAATGCTATCCTCTTCGGCAAGCCACACTGATAGAGTTTTAAGTTAGGCCCTACGACAATGACCGAACGAGCGGAGTAATCCACGCGTTTTCCGAGCAGGTTCTCGCGGAATCGCCCCTGCTTGCCCTTAATCATATCGGTCAGGCTCTTCAAAGGCCGATTATTACTGCCGAGCACGGGTCTGCGGCACCGTCCGTTATCCAGCAGTGAATCCACGGCCTGCTGCAGCATTCGTTTCTCATTACGGATAATCACATCCGGAGCGTTGAGGTCAATAAGCTTTTTCAAACGGTTGTTACGATTGATAATCCGTCTGTAAAGGTCATTTAAATCGCTCGTTGCGAAGTTGCCACTTTCAAGAAGAACCAAAGGCCGCAAATCCGGCGGAATAACAGGAATAACTTCAAGTACCATCCA
>Ga0209986_10005879_pt1 | contig 10101 bp, 11 predicted proteins | sample BlataG_FD_183168 | JGI IMG/M metagenome (GOLD analysis project Ga0209986, IMG submission 183168) | Deep subsurface microbial communities from Black Sea to uncover new lineages of life (NeLLi) - Black_00105 metaG (SPAdes) (version 2) | ecosystem: Environmental > Aquatic > Marine > Oceanic >...
TCGACTGAGCGGCTCGACTGAGCTCGCCGAAGGCTCGTCGAAGTCTCAGTTGAACCGTTAGCAATTTAAAAATGATTTTTCGCAAATCCATTCCATACGGATCCGTAGAGACGGGTCGTATGACTGTGGTTTTTTCCATATCCATATGGATGCTGTGCACGGATCCTTCGGACATATTCTATTTGATACTACCACGTTAACGAAGACTGTCGCTTCTTATAAGTGACTCAATAAATTGAAGGATATTTCTTCTTTCCTCATTGGAAATTATACTATCAATCATTGCAGTATCAACCACTGCAGCAAGACTCTTTAACTTATCTTGCCTAAGCATTCCTTTCTTAAAGGCAGCTACCAATTTGTCCTGTAAAAGTATAATCCTTGAACTATCTTCAGGGGATGCGTTGACAAGGAGTATATTTGAAAGATTTTGTGTCCCTTGTTTGAATAGATTTATCGTAATCCTGTTACCAAATAAAAGAAACAGAAATAAAAGACAAATAATAACAAGTAATATTATTGCCAATTTCATGCTATGTAAAAACCAAAATCCCGACCACAATACCAACGATATCTGCAAGAATATCTTTGAAACTTGGATTTCCTCTATCTACAAGGTCGTATAACTCTTTTGATATCCCTATAGATAGGGCAATCCCAATTCCAACTTGTCTTGCACTTGCATCGGATTTATTCAATTCATTGCGATATAGACAGTACGATGAACCCAAAAGGAACGAGGAGAAAAATATATGTTCAAATTTATCTTCTGATAGCCATCTATCCTGCCTGCCAATCTCATATAAAGAATCTAATGGCGTAGACACAAGAAAACATGCTAATATAAAAGCCATAGGAATATAGCAATATAATATATTTCGTTAAGTCTCAATATATACTTGTATACTTTTCAACCTCCCAGTTTGAGACCTGAATGGAATATTCATCCCATTCCCCTTTCTTTATGCTGTAATACCTTTTTGTAAACCCCTCCCCCAGCGTCTTCTTTATAATCTCTGAATTTGCAAGTTCTTCCAGTGCCTCAAATAAGGATCTCGGTAAAGCTGATATCCCGCTTAAAGACTCGCTATCTAATTCGAAAAGATTATCCTCACGCGGCGGTGGAGGAGTTAGTTTCCTATCTACACCATCTAACCCTGCCATGAGAAGAGATGCAAATGCAAGATAGGTATTTGCAGTAGGGTCAGAACATCTCATTTCGAGTCTCGCTGAATCCAATTTTCCCTTGCTCATTCTCGGCACTCTTATAAGAGCAGAGCGGTTCATCTGTCCCCAGCACACATATACAGGCGCTTCGAAACCTGAAACAAGTCTCTTGTAAGAATTGACAGTCGGGGCGAGAAGTACGCATATCTCTCTGGCATGTGTGAGCTGCCCTCCGAGAAAATTATAGGCAAGTTCGGACAATCCATATTTGTTAGTCCTATCTGCAAATGCATTTTCACCGTTTACAAAGATACTCTGATGAAGATGCATTCCATTACCGGGTTTACCGAAAACAGGTTTAGGCATAAATGTTGCAAGTGCTCCGTGTTTCTCCGCGACACGCTTTATCACTGCCTTTGCTGTTATTATATTGTCAGCCATTCTGAGCGCATCTGTGAATTTAAGATCTATTTCGTGTTGACCTGTTCCTACTTCGTGATGCCCAGCTTCAACATCAATTCCAATGGCTTCAAGGTCCTGTGTAATCTCTTTTCTCATTTTTAAGGCAATATCGCCCTCCAGATCGAAATATCCTACTCTATCGTAAAATAAGGGAGTCATCCCTTCGTCTCTCAAAAAGAGATAGAATTCCAGCTCCGCTCCAACATTATAGTGATAGCCTCTCTCTAACGCAATTTCCAGTGCTCTTTTAAGAACATATCTTGGGTCATCAGGGAATAGAGAATGGTCTGGTGAATACACATCACATATTATTCTCGCTGATTTCGGTTCTTCATCCCCAAGAGGGACAAACGTATCAATATCTGGCATAAGATACATATCACTTTCGCAGATTCTACCAAATCCCTCTATAGATGAACCATCAAACCAGACTCCTTCCGAGATAGCCTTTGAAAGCATTTTCTTCGGAATTGATATATTTTTGATGCATCCCAATACATCTGAAAACCAAAGGTCTATAAATTTTATTCCTCTTTCCTCTGTCTCTTTCAATATATCCTTTTTAGTTCGCATAACTCCTTCCAGCTAAAGATAAACGGAAAAGATGGGGTGACCACAGATGCACGCAGATTATATATTCAGACTGAAGACTACAGACCGAAGACCACAGACTAAAATAACAAACGAATAGACGAGAGGATATAAGAGGTCTTATGTCTTTGGTCTTGTGTCTCTGGTCTTTAACCTCTTGTGCTAATCTTGTCCATACGGCTCGTATGAGATCTTGAGATGGTTTATTAGCTCATAATCCGAGATATTTTCAATTAGTATATTATACCAGATTTTTTCTGATTTGTCAACTTTTTTTTTGAGAAATTGTTGAGAAAACCACAAAGACACCAAGATTTTTAGACAGGTTTTTTATCTCTTAGGTTCTCTTTCCTGCCTACCGTCAGGCAGGCAATCCCTGTTAAATCCTTCCTTTTTTTGACAGGGAACTAAAGAGACCTGTGGTGAACAAAATGAATCCATAGAAAGAGATTCTTATTTACAAAAAACATCTTTTTTTCTCTTCTCTTAAGTTCTCTTACAGTCCCTGTTAAATCCTTCCTTTTTTTCTTGACAAAAATATAAATTCGTGTTATAATACTTTCATTATGAGACTTGGAGTAAATATAGACCATATAGCCACACTCAGATCGCAGAGAAACACCCCTTACCCTGACCCTGTTGACGCGGTTCCTATTGTAGAACTCGCAGGAGCAGATGGAATAACCTGCCACATCAGAATTGATAGAAGGCATATAACCGAAAGAGATGTAATAATTCTACGAGAAATTACAAAGACATCTCTAAATATTGAATTGTGCACGGACTCTGATGTAGTCAGCTTTGTATCCAGCATAAAACCTAATCATGCCTGTCTTGTTCCTGAAAGGGAAGGAGAACAGACGACAGAAGGCGGACTTGACATAGTGACACACGGGAAAGAAATTAAAAAAACAATTGATATCCTTAAAGATGCCGGAATAATACTTACCCTCTTTGTTGAACCTGACGAATCAATTATGGAGACTGCAAAACAACTCGGAGCAGATGCGGTTGAGCTGAATACAAAGGCTTACAGCGAAACTCCAGACAAAAGAAGAGAAATAGAGAGATTGAAAAGGGCATCAATTGCTGCACATGAAATAGGCCTTGAAGTCCATGCAGGTCATGGTCTTGGATACCATAATATTGAAGGAATTCTTTCTGTTCCCCATATTGTAGAACTCAATATTGGCCATAGTATAATATCACGAGCAGTATTTACAGGTCTTGAGGAGGCAGTTAAAAGAATGCTCAATCTTATGGGGAAAAACATCCAATAACGAGAAGGAGGTCCGGTATAATGAACATTATACCTGAATAGAGCTATGACCAGAGCTCTCATATTGTATGCCCCTGGCATAAATTGCGACCTTGAAACGAAAACTGCATTCCAAATCTGCGGCGCAAGTGTTGATGAAATCTCTATAAAGAAACTTGAAGAGCAACCTGCAAGACTGCTCTTTTATGACATACTTGTTCTCCCGGGCGGTTTTTCTTATGGAGACTCTATATCAAGTGGAAAGATACTATCAGTATATATAAAAGAGTTTCTCAGAGAGACCGTATTTGACTTTTTGGAACGAAATACCCTTGTTCTCGGGATATGTAATGGCTTTCAGGTGCTGGTGAAATCTGGACTTTTGGGCCAGGGCATAACACTCACAGAAAACGCAAATGGCAGATTTGAGGACAGATGGGTAAGGTTGAAGACTATAGATTCAAAGTGCATTTTTACAAACGGGTTAGACATTATGGAGCTACCAGTCGCCCATAGGGAGGGAAGAGTTGTCGTGAAAGATGGCAGAGTTAACAAAGTTCTCGCATATATAGACGGGCAAGATAAACCTACGATGGAATATCCATATAATCCAAATGGAAGTATAGATGCAATTGCTGGCATATGTGATGATACTGGAAGAATATTTGGTCTGATGCCACACCCAGAAAGATTCTGTTTACCTGTCCAATATCCAAGGATATGGAAAAACGGTATTCCCTACGGAATGAGGATCATAAAAAACGCAGTTGATTGGGTTAAAAGCCACAAATAGCGAAAATTTCAAATTCACAGTAAACTTACCAAAAAAGTTTGGCTTATGACCATTTAGTGTGGTAAAGGGTGTGCGTTCTTTTGCACAGCATTCTTCGAAGATATTTTAAGCTTGACAAGCACCACTTAGACCTTTATAATCTCATAGAGATTATGAGGAAGGATAGATATTCAATACTTTCAAATGTTATATTAGATACATTGAGGCAATATTATACGGAATACAGACCAAAGAAATGGTTATTTGAGGGTGAGATTAAAGGAAGACATATCACGATAAGAACTGCCCAAAGGATATTTGAAACTGCCTGTTGTAGAGCAAATATCAAGAAGGAGGTAGGAATTCACAGTCTCAGGCATAGTTTTGCAACTCACTTGTTAAAGAGCGGGGTAGATTTAAGGTATATCCAAGAGCTCTTGGGTCACAAAAGCAGCAAAACGGCGGAAATTTATACCCATGTTAGTAATAAATCTTTGAGCAGTATAACAAGTCCTTTGGATAACCTAAACGAAGGAAGTAATATGGAAGATAAGCATCATCTATGGTGGTATATACGACACTATGTCACATATACCGCCAAATTGGAAGTATATACGACACCATGTCATATATAAAACGTTATACGCAATCGGCTTCGGGACGCCACGAATATATGAAAGGAAGTGATAAAAAATGAGCAAAAGAAATATAATGATGATATCCATCCATGGTGACCCTGCAGCAGAAATTGGATCAGAGGAGCAGGGTGGGCAACCTATATATATAAAAGACATATGTAGATTGCTATCTAAAGATTATCGAATAGATATTTTCACAAGAAGGAAAAATAAATCTGAGGAGGAAATTGTAGAATTATTTCCTGATGTTAATGTTATCCGGATAGAAGCAGGGCCTCTTGAATTTATTCCAAAAGAGAAAATTTATCTGCATCTAAACGAGTTTTTCATGAATACAACGCGATGGGTAGAAAAGAATAAAAAAAGTTATTCATTGGCACACTCGCATTACTGGTATTCTGGCAGTGTAGCGCTTAAATTAAAAGATTATTTAGAAATTCCGATGGTGCATAATTGTCATTCTCTTGGGAGAGTAAAGTATGATGTTCTAGAGGAAGAGAAACCACCATTTGCAGATATGAGATTATTAGAAGAAGAATTGATTTTAAGGAGAGCTAATGCCGTAATTGCATCAACACCCCAGGAGGTAAAGAATATTTTGGATCTTTACAATGTCACAGGAAAAAATATTGATTTGATTCGGGCTGGAGTGGATGAAAGATTATTCAGACCTATTGAAAAAACAGATGCAATAAAAGAGACGGGTTTAGACTTTGAAAAAACCATTTTATTTGTAGGTAGAATAACCAAAGCAAAAGGATTAAGAATACTGATTAAAGCCCTCAAAAAGTTGAAAACAGATTTTAATAAAGAGTTAAAACTTTTCATAGTGGGCGGGGATATTTCTGGTGTTATGCATTCGGAAATAGAGAGCAGAGAAAAAAAATACATAAAAAAACAAATAAACGAACTAAATTTATCTGATGATGTTATTTTTTTAGGACCTGTAGAAAGAGAGAAACTTCCATATTATTATTCGCTTGCAGACATTTGTGTAATCCCTTCTTTATACGAATCATTCGGACTCGTGGCAGTGGAAGCTATGGCTTGCGGCACTCCAGTGATAGCCTCAAAAGCAGGCGGTCTTGCACATACAGTAAAAAACGGTTATTCGGGCCTTCATTTTGTACCCGGAAGATCTGATCATTTAGCTAAAAAAATATTAGGGATTATTACAGATTCCGAAAAATTAAGAGAAATGGGAATAAATGCTCGTATAAGAGCATCTATAGAATTTGGATTAGAAAGGACTGTTAGGCAAATAAAAGAGTTGTATGTGTCTTTGATTTTCTGAGGGACAATGATGAAATACCTACTCACCTGTGATTTAGATGATACATTAATTGGAGATAAAGAGGGAATTGCGGTATTTAATGAACTAATGTTGTCTAAAAAGAAAAAATTCTATTTAGTCTACTCAAGTGGGAGATTTAAGAAATCTATAATATCTCTAATAGAAGGCGAAAAATTAATACAACCAGACTGTATAATTTCAAATGTCGGTACTGAAATATACTATGCTCCTGATTGGAACGTAGATGAAAAATGGAAAGAAACAATTGGCAAAAATTGGGCTAAGACTAAACAGAGAATTATTTCGATTCTTGATAAATTCGATTTACAACGTCAACCTTACGAAAAAAGATTTGTGATACCATATTATATTGAAAATAGAACTGTAGTAAGAGAAATAAAAGAGATATTGCGAGTATGCGAGGTTAAGGTCATATACACTAAAAAAAGATGTTTGGATATCATTCCGAAAAATGCTGGAAAAGGAAATGCGGTGGAGTATATTGGAAATAAAATGATTTTGCCAACAATTTGTTGTGGGGACTCTGAGAATGATGTTGATATGTTAGAAAAGAGCAAATACGGAATATTGGTCTGGAATGCGTCTACTAATTTAAAAAATGAGTTGGCAAACCGTTCCAATATTTATATAGCTAAATCCTGCTATGCAAAAGGTGTAATTGAGGGGTTAAAATTTTATCACATAATTTGATGAACATACTTGAAAAAGTCATCATAGCTATAAAATCAAGCGTCCCTTCGCCGACAGCGTATAACACGGTGTATGCAGTTTGCTACGCTCACCCAAATGCTCGGCTCCGCCTCGCACTTCGCATACACCGGAACCGTTAGGCGACATATCCTGGTTGGAGGTCAAGCATCTATCAATGCAAGAGATCCGTAGGAGATTGCATGTCTGAATATATAGATTACGCTGAATATTATGATTATGATACGAAGATTAAAGAGGATATTCCTTTCTATTTAAAATACGCGAAACAAACAGGTTCACCTATTTTAGAAATTGGGTGTGGAACAGGTAGATTGTTATTTCCTCTTGCCGAGGCAGGCCATTTCGTTCATGGGATTGATTCATCTGAAAAAATGCTGGCAATTGCTAAACAGAAACTTACACGAATCAATAACCCCGAACATATCTCAATAACCCATGCAAATATGGTGGATTTCAACTTGTCAGAAAAGTCATTTAAATTAGCTATTGCTACTTATAGGACATTTATGTATTTGCTTACACAAAATGAACAAATTAAATGTTTGTCATGCATCATAGAGCATCTATCTCCAGCTGCTTTGTTCATTGTGGATGTATACTCTCCTGTCCCTACACATCTTGCCGCACCGTGCGACCTCGAGTTCAAGGTTTATAAGGAGTATAACCTCCCTAATGGTCATAAGGTAATAAGAAAGGATAGGTTCATAGAAAAGGATTTTCTTAATCAAATTAACAAAAGTGAAATGCTTTTTGAAGAATATGACAGAAACGGAGTACTTGTTCAGTCGAAGATGGTTCCAGTGGTTATGCGTTACTCGTTTCGCTTTGAACTGCAGTTGCTTCTTGAGAAGGTAGGGTTTAAAATTGATTCATTGTTTGGAGGTTATGATGAAAGACCATATGATGGCACAGGAGAGATTATTTTTGTAGCAAAAAAAACCTTAGGTTTGTAGGTATGTTTGAGAGTTGGATACATCGCCTAACACGGTGTTTGTGGTTTGCTTCACTCACCCAAATTTTGCTTCGCAAAACTTCACAAACACCGAGACCGTTATATGAAATTGCGCCCCATAAGAGATTGACAAACGAGGAGGAATTAAAATGGCGAACAACGGAATAGAATTACAATACAAAGCCAAGGAAGATTTGAAAAGAGTTATTACCACTGCACCTTCTGTTACTCTCAAGGAGATCAAAAGTTTTGGTCAGAATAGGATTGATGGGTGGAGCAATATGCTAATCTTTGGGGATAATTTGCAAGTGTTAAAAACCTTGATAGGAGACCCAAATATCAAGGGGAAAGTCCGACTGGTATACATAGACCCCCCATTTGCTACCAATCAAGAATTTAAAAGTGGTGAATTACGGACTTCAACAATAAGCTGTAGTCCTGAGGATGAGAGAGCATACGAAGATAAACTTGTTGGCGCAGAATACATTGAGTTCCTGAGAAAGAGAATTATCCTGCTTAGAGAAATACTGGCAGACGATGGCTCAATATACGTTCACATCGATTGGAAGATGGGACACTATGTTAAGGTTTTAATGGATGAGATTTTCGGTCAGGAACGTTTTATTAACGATATTACAAGAATAAAATGTAATCCTAAAAACTTTGAGAGAAAAGGCTATGGCAACATAAAAGACATGATTCTTTTCTATTCTAAAACTGAGCGGTATGTATGGAGCGAACCGCGAGAAGAAATGACAGAAGAAGATATACAACGGCTATTTCTTAAAGTAGATAAAGAGGGTAGGAGATACACGACAACACCACTCCATGCACCTGGGGAAACCCGTAATGGTCCTACAGGTCAACCATGGAAAGGGCTTAAGCCTCCAAAAGGAAGACATTGGAGATATTCGCCAGACGAACTCGACAGATTAGATGAGCATGGTTTGATTGAGTGGTCTTCCACCGGAAATCCTCGAAAAAAAATTTATGCTGATGAAATGCTTGCGAAAGGTAAAAAACGGCAGGATATTTGGGAATTTAAAGACCCACCTTATCCAACATATCCTACTGAAAAGAATCTTGAAATGCTCAAGGTTATTATTGAGGCATCATCAAATCCAGATGACTTAGTTCTGGATTGTTTTGCCGGTTCGGGAACGACTTTAATAGCTGCAGAAGAATTGGGGAGACGATGGATTGGAATTGATAATTCTAAAATAGCTGTAGATGTAGTACAAAAAAGACTTTCATCGATTAAGGGGTTGTCAGCCTTCGCATTATACAAAATACAGGAGGAGACCGAATGAACGAATGGGTAAGAAAGAGTATTGAGATAGCAAATTCGGCAGGCTATTTGGATAAACTACAGGAAGTTTATCCCGTATTTCAGGAAACCGAGAGGGAAATAGACCTTGAAGTCAAAAAAGAATTAAAACAAAGTTACAACGGTGGAGATGATATAACTTTAATCAAGAAGTTATTGGAGTTACCAAAATTTCCCGTTAAGGACCCCTATGTAGCCTTTTTACGAAAGAACGATATTTTCCTTGAGTATAACCCACAAACTGTTAATAGAATTGCCGAAAGAATAAGAGCCATGGGTTTTGAGGCGATGATAGAGTCCATTGAAGAACCAAAAGAATTTAACAGGCAAATTGGGACATTATTCAAGAAGTGGATCCCGAAAATTGGCTATCCTATACTTCCCGAAGCTGAATTTGAAGACTACGATAAAGGAATAGCGTTCCTTCAAGGAGGAGATGCACAACTAAAGGATTTTGCAAATAGAAGAGTTGGCTGTAATCTTGACAAAGGACCTGATTTTCTTGCCAAAGCGCGAGAGATTTATGTTATCGGTGAAGCGAAGTTTCTTACTGATTACGGTGGTCATCAAAATGCACAATTTGAAGATGCGTTGAGGTTGTTAAGAGGGAAGAAAGGAAAAGCTATTCGAATCGCTGTTCTTGATGGCGTTGTATGGATCAAAGATGGAACAAAAATGTATAGGACAATTTGTGAGTTAGAAGATACAGCTCTGACAGCTCTCTTGTTGAAAAGATTCTTGGAGAGTCTAAAGAGAGGATGAAAACCGATGGCGCAACTTCATATAACACAGCATAAAAGGTTCGTGCTACGGCACTTACCCAAAAAATTTCTGCTAATAACAAGGCAGATTGGAGACTTATTGTGAGGAGAAGAGAAGAATATGAATCTATGGAGGAAGAATTTCTT
>Ga0209986_10005880_pt1 | contig 10099 bp, 13 predicted proteins | sample BlataG_FD_183168 | JGI IMG/M metagenome (GOLD analysis project Ga0209986, IMG submission 183168) | Deep subsurface microbial communities from Black Sea to uncover new lineages of life (NeLLi) - Black_00105 metaG (SPAdes) (version 2) | ecosystem: Environmental > Aquatic > Marine > Oceanic >...
TTGCTCATTTCTTCCTCCTCCTGGCGGCGCATAAGTGTCTCCACTGCACGGCGAAAGAACTGACTGCGGCTCTCCCCACTATTCCTCCGTTCCCGTTCCACGGCGACAAGCATCCCCTCAGGAAGGCTGATAGCAATCTTAGCTGTCTTTGGCATGATATCATCTCCTCATACTATATTCATACTATAGTATGAATTATATACTCTCGTCTGTCAAATTGCCCTTGGCATCAACCGTTCTGCTCAGAATATTTGATTATAGTCATTTGCAAAAATCAGCATAATTCTCCCTCCCCTGGCGGGAGGGAGTTAGAGGGAGGAGGACTTCACCCTTACCTTAGTTCCTTCGCTGACCCTTCGCTACGCTCAGGGCTTTGGCTCAGGACAAGCCTCACCTCCCATCAAGGGAGAGGAACTTTATACGAGATTATGCGGTTAACTTTAAGGCTCGGCATTTTACTGACATCCTATATTTCGACAGGTACTTGTTCTAGAAGAGCTTGTCCAATAGGGATTTCTTTATTTTGCTGGCGATAGGCTAATATCATTTTGCGTAAAGCGTCCTTGAGCATTTCCCGGCAGTCTTCTAAAGTTTTTCCCTCGGTTATTACCTCTGGCCATGCCACAAGCTGCCCCATATAACCAGAGCTGATTTTCGTATATTTAGCGGTATAATTGCTTAACATAGTATTACCTCCCTATATCGCTTATTTTACAAATATTTTTTGAGCTTTGCGGAATTCAGTGAAGTTTACCAGCCAGCGCTAAGCCGTTCGGAAGGCTTTTGATGAGGGAAGTGGGATTTAATCAGAGCGAGGAAATTTAAGCCTCCGACCTCAGCGTCCCGAACGCTGTGCGCTGCACCCTATGGGCTGAATCTATTATGAGTGCCTTGATTATTGCTGCCAAGGCAGCGTGCGTGTTGTCCTCAAGGAGCCAAGCAAGCTATAATGAGCAAGGATTGGGGCAACAAGCGAAATTGTTTTAGGGGGTGAAGAAGATGAAACCATGGTGGCAAATTGCTCGCCCAACGATTATATAAATGAGGGAATATACGGTGAATAGGGAACTTGAAGGAGTCATAGAAACTCTCAAAAGCTTAGAGGAGCAAATAAGAAAGGAATACAAGGCAGAAATCATTGGAATGTTCGGTTCCTATGCCAGGGGAGAACAAAGGGTAAGTAGCGATTTGGATATTCTTGCCAGGTTCCTTGAAGGAGCTACCCTGTTCGACTTTGTTGGTCTGGGAAATTTCCTCGAGGAAAAGCTAAATTTGAAAGTAGATATCGTTTCAGAAAGGGCGGTAAGGGAAGAGCTGCGAGAAGGCATATTTAAACAGGTTGTGAGGATATGAAGAGGGATTACCGGCTCTTCATAAGGGATATAATCGCAGCTATGGAATCCATAGAGGGGTTTGTGGAGGGTATGAGCCTTGAGCAGCTTACACAGGATGATAAGACTGCCAGTGCTGTCACCAGAAAATTTGAGATTGTTGGAGAGGCAACAAAAGATTCTTGCCGAGCTTGAGGGAAAGGGTAAAGATGAAGATGGGTGATATCCCTTCGGTATTTTAGCGTTAGGCAGAATTGCTCTAGGGGGTGAAGGAGATGAAACCATGGTGGCAGGTTGCTAAACCACACAGGATATACGCGAAGGTAAGCCGGATGAGGCAGTATTCGCTGCTGACTTAGGAGACGTACTTTTACAAGGAGGACCTATTGACTATCGGGATTCCGAAACCTTTTTTACCAGAACTTATCTTACCAAAGGGCTGACCAATCTCCTTTCAGGCATAACTTCAAGGCTGTGTGGCGAGAAGGGAAGTGAGAGCGTTATTCAACTCCAGACACCATTTGGTGGTGGCAATACCCATGCTCTTTTGGCCTTCCACCATTTGATAAATAGCATTCAGAAGACTTGGCTTCATAATCAGCAGCTTCGCGAAGATTCATAGCGTTCAGAAGGGCGCGTACTATTTGAGCTTCTAACAGATTCTCATCTATGAATAATGCCCGCAATGCTACGGCAAGGCAATAATGGCTTTTCTCACGGTAGCCGCGAGAATAGATAAGTGCTCTAGCAGCATGGAACATGGCATAGTAGGCTTGGATAGTTGACCATTTGTATCGCTGATTATCAAAGCCCGCTTTGGCATCTGACAAATCGCTTTGAGCGATTGAGAGTTCCTTCCTGACTAATTCCTTGCCCCTCGGGAAAGTGATGATTTTTTTGTTCTCAAGACATTGTTTAAAGTCTTGGTTCATTTGCTGCTCTTTCCCATAAGATGATACCCTGTTCTACTTCGGCAAGGAAAGCTTGCTCAGATTTCCCCGCCTCCAGGAGTTCAACAGGGCTCTTAATTACTGCTTGGATATGAATATCCTCAAATCCTGGCGCGAAGCTGAAGCTATCAATCGCTTGCATCGCCCGTTCTCTGTCATCTGATACGATGAACAAATTCAAATCACTCTGGGAGGTGTCATTTCCCTGGGCGCAACTCCCGTAGAGCACTATCTTACTGGTCATATCCTTAAGCTTTTCGGTCAATGGCTCAATAAGTATCATATTTATCAATTTCTTGAACTCAACAATTGCTGCGTTGGAGGAGTCCACAGAGTAGAAATACATCTTGCCCTCTTGTCTTCTCCTGATAGCGCCGGCGGAGTATAGGTCATTCAAGGCACGATTTGCTGAGCCATAAGCTATACCAATTCTCTGGGCAATTTGTCTTTCATAAAATTCTTGGTCACAGAACTTGGCAAGAAAGCTGAGAATTCTTTGAGCGACTGTGCTAATAAGGTATGTGCTAAGCATTATATCTTCACTCGGAATATTGAGTATATACTCATTCGTCCTCAGCATCCTGAACGCTGTGCCCCTTCCTCCAAAGCTACGCCAAAATACTCACGGATAAGAATGTCGCTCATTCCAACTATCTGTTTCTAGGGATATCGTCTTTATTGCAAGCTTTGCAACCGTGGGCTCATGCGGTATTTTCGGCAATAATAATGGCTTGAATTTGGAAAGTCCGACCGTTTAGCTTGTTCTGATGGCTGGTTGTGATACAGTCCTAAGCTATTCCAACAACGCTCTATTTTATCGTCCTGATAATTTCCGTGGCAATGGAGAGAAGCAGGGCATGAAGAGTCGCACTACGATTGACGGGGATTTCTTGAGATTGCTTCGTCGAGTTCCTTCGCTTCGCTCGGGACAGACCTCGAAATGACAAGGAGGAAGCAGTTCGCAATGACAAAGGGAGAAGCAAAGTTGGCTGTGATATCAAGATTTATTGACTCCGATTACCAGTATGATATTCTAGGCCATCAAAAAGAGGAGGTGAACGATGAGTTGGTTTAGTGCTAAGGTGGAAAAGGTTAGACAGGTACCGAACCCCTACTTCAGCATGTATATCACCGGTAAGTTTCTCTTTGGTGTAGGCCTGGGCCTGCTGCTGGCTGGCTGTTTGCCAATGTGGACTGGGTGGATATTCATTGCTGCAGCTTTGGTAATAGCTATTCCAAGTGCTAGAATTGTTCTTCGGAAGTGAATATACTGAAAAGATTTTTCCAGGGGCAGTTCTGCGCACTAAAAAGAAATCGAAAAACAACACTCATTCTGGCGGCGATATTCTGTGCGCTGGTGATAGCTGCTATTCTCGCGGCAAGAGTTGAAGAAGTTTCTAATCCTACTGGGAGCATCAATTGAAAGCCTCTTTGTCTTCTTGCACAACGCCTTTTATGCTTTGGGCATAATTACCAATCACGTCGCTGTATTAAGCCGTTTGATGGAAGCCCTTAGTGTGGTATCCTTCTGCATTGCTGTTTTCCTTTACCCGCCTGCTTTTCTGGTGGGAGCAGTGGCAGCATAGTGCTGACCATCAAGAGGCAGAGGAGAAAGGCGGTTGGTTAATCTAGGCGATTGTGGTTCAATAACGGCGTTTGCTACAATGGCTACCAAAGATTAAAGAAGGAGGGCATATCGATGGAATTTGTGGATCTGGAAAAGCTCATCAAAGGGCGGCGTTCTATCCGCTGCTGGCAAGACAAGGGAGTCCCCGAGGAGTTGTTGACACAGGCTGTCAAGCTGGCCACGTGGGCGCCTAGCGGGGGCAATCAGCAAAACTGGCACTTTTACGTTATTGTTAATCACGACACTATCACCGCTATCGTCGATGCGGTTCAGGCCAGGGCTGAGCAAATAGCCTCTTGGCCAGAAGCTGGTAGGTTCGGGGATGTTGCTGCCAGAATGCGAGAGAGGGCGAGTTTGTTCCGGAATGCGCCGGCAGCTATTGCGGTGGCCGCGCGGCGGTATCAGTCAGAGGTGGATAAGATTTTAGCCATCCGGGAGAAAATTGACCCCGAGGCAGGCCAGATGCGTGAGTGGCGTAACATAGCTAACACCCGCATCCAATCTGTAGCTGCATCTATTGCCTATTTGCTCTTGATTTTGCACCAGATGGGTTTGGGAGCACTATGGATGACCGGCCCCATGCAGGCCAAGGGCGAAATAGAAAAAGTTCTCCGTGTGCCTCCTGAGATGGATATCATCGCTTTCATACCCGTTGGTTATCCGGCTGAAAGTCCAGCTCCCAAGGAGCGCCGGCTGTTTGAAGAGGTCTGTGAAGTTGTCAGGTAGCAACTGGGTGGTCAAGTCCTAGGTTATTCCAGAAGCAATGCTCAAAGGTAGCCGGGGCAAAAGGGTTTGAACCTCTGCCCTCAGTATTTAAGAGATATATCCGTCCCTGATAAGGAGTTCAGCTACAAGAACTGCGCCTTTAGCAGCTCCCATCTTGGTGTTGTGGGACACCAGAAGATACTTGATGCCATTTTCCAGGACAGTGTCCTTCCTGATTCTGCCGACCACGGTGGCCATGCCGTCTTCGGCATCACGGTCTAGCCGTGGCTGAGGTCTGAAGGGGTCGTCGAGCACGATTATCATATGCTTCGGGGCTGAAGGCAGGTCAGCTTCAGCGGCTGAGCCGACGAATTCCCTCATTGCCCTGGCGACATCGTCTACCTGGCAAGCTTTTTGGGTAGAGGCGAAGACCGATTCCGTGTGTCCTTCTCGTACGTTAACACGGGTGCAGGTGCAGCTTACATCGAATCTCGCCGGACTGATTGAATTGCCTTCAAAACTGCCCAGGATTTTCTGTGTTTCGCGCTGCACCTTTTCTTCTTCTCCGGGAATGAAGGGAATGACATTGTCCAGAATATCGAGGCCTAACACTCCAGGGCTTCGACCTGCGCCTGATATAGCTTGCATGGAGGTCATTACGACAGCGTTTAGACCAAAGGTCTGGTAGATTGGCTTTAGTGATATTGCCAGGCCGGTGGTGGTGCAGTTGGGAATGGGTGTAATGAAGCCCTTCCATCCCCGCGATTTCCTTTGAATATCAAGCAGTTTGATGTGTCCAGAGTTGATGCCTGGGATTAGAATGGGCACATCGTCATCATAGCGGAAGGCTGAAGCGGTGCTTATAACCGGTTTGTCACTAGCAAACTTCGGTTCGAGGACCTTCGCCGGGGCGGACTCTATAGCGGAGAAGACGAGGTCTATAGCGGAGATATCCATTTCGGCGGCGTTCTGGACCGGCATTCCCATAACTTCTTCTACCGGCGGCTCCTGGCAAAACCAGCGCAGGGCTCCGGATTGAGCCTCGGTTATGGCCTCTTTATAGCTGCGGCCGGCTGACCTCTCGGAGGCAGCGAGGGCGGCAATCTCAATCCAGGGGTGGTTTTTCAGGGCGACGAGAAATTGCTGACCGACGATGCCCGTGGCTCCCACGATTGCGGCTTTTACCATAGTTTCTCTCCGTTCTCTTGGTCGGGGCGAGAGGATTTGAACCTCCGACCTCAGCGTCCCGAACGCTGCGCGCTACCACACTGCGCTACGCCCCGGTTGTTTATGCTATTATAAGATGATTTAATTATTCCTACAACATTTGGCTGGATGAAATACTGTATTCTGATAATAGATGGTGCCGCAGGTTGGCCATTGCTTGACCATGGTGGCAGGACTTGCCTTGAGCTGGCATACACTCCAAACCTGGATGCTATGGCCAGGGAAGGCATTGTCGGACTTGTTCGTACCGTCCCAGAAGGGATGGAGCCCAGCAGCGGCTGCGCTTGCATGTCAATACTGGGCTATGACCCCAGGGTCTATTATCGGGGCAGAAGCGCCATCGAAGCCAGGAGTATGGACATTCCCATTGGTGAGGGTGAGGTTGTTTTTCGCTGTAATTTAGTCTCTATTCGTGATGGCACAATGCGAAGCTATAGCTCGGGCTTCATCAAGAGTGAAGAGGCTGAGGTTCTCATCGCTGCTTTAAATGAGAAACTTGGCAGTGATGAGATCCAATTTTATCCTGGCGTCAGCTATAGGCATATATGTAAAATAAAAGGACGAGAGGATACTCTTCTGGCTATTTGCACCCCTCCGCATGATATCCCGGGCAAACCTATCAATGAGTTTCTTCCCCATGGCCCTGGGAGCGATTTATTAAGAGACCTCATGGCAAGGTCGGAAGCTGTGCTGCGCAATCATCCCGTGACTATAGCGCGGAAATCTCGCGGCGATATCCCAGCCACAATGATTTGGCTTTTCTGGAGTAGTGGTAGAATACCTGATATGCCCGTTTTCAAGCAGGTCTGTGGTCTTGATGCTGCGATGACATCGGGAGTTGACCTTTTACGGGGCTTGGCTAAAATGATAGGTATGAAGATATTAAGCATTCCCGGCGTGACTGGTGATCTGGGCAATGACTGTACTGCTCAGGCAGTAGGAGCCCTGGAAGCGCTTAAAGAGCATGATTTAATAGTTGTACATGTGGAGGCACCTGATGAGGCTGCTCATGCTGGCTCTATCGAGGATAAAATAGGGGCTATCCAGAGAGTGGATGCCGAGATGGTGAGCCGAATCCGTGGTTGGGACAAAGATTCTCTTCGGGTGCTAATTATGCCTGACCATCCAACGCCAATTAAGATTCAGACCCATATTGGGGAGCCGGTTCCGTTTATGCTGTGGGGGTCGGGGTTTATGGCTAACGGGGCGGAGAGATTTACCGAGGCTGAAGCTAAAAGTACCGGCGTTTTCATTGAGCAAGGGTATAATATAATGGCTAAACTAATAAGGTAGAGAATATGGCGCTGATAGTACAAAAGTATGGTGGTAGCTCGGTTGCTGATGGCGAAAAGATCAAAAATGTAGCTCGGCGTATAGCTAAAGCTAAGGACGAGGGAAATCAAGTAGTAGTCGTTGTCTCAGCAATGGGGGATACCACTGACGAGTTAATCCGAATGGCTCAACAGGTTAGTGAACAGCCAGACGAGCGAGAGCTTGATGTGCTACTTTCTACCGGTGAGCTAATTTCCAGCACTCTTTTGGCTATGGCTCTGGAAAGCTTGGGCTACAAGGCAGTCAGCCTCACCGGTGCCCAAGCAGGTATCCAGACTGATTCTAGCTACAGTCGAGCTCGAATTCTCCGTGTTGACCCCCAGCGCATTCTCGGTGAACTAGAGAAGGGCAACATCGTCATTGTAGCTGGATTTCAGGGTGTTACTCAGGATATGGATATTACCACTTTGGGTCGAGGTGGCTCTGATACTACGGCTGTTGCTCTAGCTGCCAGCTTGAATGCTGAGGTATGCCAGATTTATACTGATGTTGAAGGAGTCTATACTGCCGACCCTCGCTTTGTGCCCGAAGCGACTAAATTAAAGGAGATTGGTTATGAGGAAATGCTGGAGCTGGCTAGTTATGGAGCAAAGATACTGCATCCTAGAGCGGTGGAATTAGGCGGGTTGTATGATATGCCTATATTGGTGGCTTCCAGCTTTAGCGATAGCCCAGGAACTCGCATTTGTAAGGAGGCATCTATGGAAGTAAGAAATAAAGCTAGGGGTATTGCTCAGGATACCAATGTGGCTAAAATTACTGTAATCAGTGTTCCTGACCACCCTGGCATTGCTGCAGCAATCTTTGAGCCCTTGGCTAAGGCGAATATAAGTGTAGATACTATTGTCCAGAACGCCAGTATTGAGAATATTACTGATCTTACCTTTACAGTGGCACGAAGCGACTTGGTTAAAGCGATGTCCATTGTAGAACCGGTGATAAAATCCATTGGAGCAAAACGATGTGTTACTGATTCTAGATTGGCTAAGGTTAGCATTGTAGGCACTGGCATGCAAAATACGCCGGGCTATGCTGCCAGGATGTTCCGTGCCCTTTATGAACAGGACATTAATATCCAGCTAATCACTACTTCAGAGATAAGGATAACCTGCATTATCGCAGAGGATAGGGTTAAGGATGCTGTTCAGGCCTTGCATAAAGCCTTTGAACTTGAAATTGCTTGATGGCTCTGTATGTGACTGGTGACATATTAAAAAGCACTAAATACTAATATCTAAATCCTAAAAAATTAGGAATTGGGATTTTGGATTTGTTTAGAGCTTAGAAATTAGAATTTAGGATTTAAGTTAGGGGATGGCTTATCAGCAAGAAGAGGAGCGAGCTAGACTAGGACGGCGATTAAGTGAGGAAGCCGTAGCCTTGGCTATTCAAGGTAGGTGGGAAGAGGCTGTGGCAGTAAACAGAAGTATAATTGAGAGGTTTCCTAGTGATGTTGGGGCTTACAATCGTCTTGGCAGGGCATTGGCAGAGTTAGGGGAGTTTGCCCGGGCTAAAGAGGCGTATAGCAAGGCTTTGGAACTTGCTCCTAACAATGTTATTGCGGTAAAAAATTTAGCTCGACTAGCTAGTTTACCGGTGGCTAAAGCATCCTTAGATAGGGGGCATCGTAGGGTTGTTCCTGAGCTCTTTATTACTGAGATAAGCAAGGCTGGTGTGGTCAACCTTTGTAATTTGGCCCCAACGGAGGTATTAGCCAGGATGGGTATTGGTAATCAGGTCTGTTTGAGAGTAGAGGGTCAAAGCTTAGTGGTAGAGAATGACCAAGGGGAATATTTGGGGGAAGTTGAGCCGAAACATGGGTTACGACTTATCAAGCTGATAGAAGGCGGGAATAGATACGCTGCAGCCATCCACAGTGTAGGGGAGGATGGAGTGCGAGTAATTATTAGGGAGGAATATCAACATCCTAGCCAGGAGGAGTATCCTTCCTTTCCCGTTAAAGCTACTGAGCGTTTGCGTTCCTATGCTAAAGAATATCTCCTTAGGCGCGACGTTAGCTACCGGGAAGGCGAAGAAATAAAGAAAGTTGAAGGAGATGAAGGAGATGAAGGAGATGAAGGAGAGGCTGGAGATTCCGAAAAAGAAGGCGAGGAAAAAGGTTTGTCGGAAGGTTTCTCCATACTTGGGGAGGCTACTGAAAGCTGATAGCTGACAACTGACAATGGAAATTGGGAAAGTAAGGCCTGTTGATATTGAGCAGGAGATGAAAAGCTCCTATCTGGACTATGCTATGAGCGTTATCGTCTCTCGAGCATTACCGGATGTGCGTGATGGCCTAAAGCCGGTGCAGCGGCGTATTTTATATGCCATGGATGGATTGGGACTACATCATAATGGTCCGCACAAAAAGAGCGCTCGAATTGTTGGTGAAGTTCTGGGGAAATACCATCCCCATGGAGATGCCCCCGTATATGAAGCTATGGTGCGCATGGCACAAGATTTCTCCTTGAGATATGTTTTGATTGATGGCCAGGGTAATTTCGGCAGCATTGATAATGATCCGCCGGCAGCGATGAGGTACACCGAGGCTCGGCTTGCTGAAATCGCTGGAGAGATGCTGGGTGACATTGATAAAAATACTGTTGCCCTCGTTTCCAATTTTGATGATTCCCTCAAAGAACCAGCTGTCTTGCCGGCTAAGTTGCCTAACTTATTAGTTAATGGTTCCTCAGGCATAGCTGTAGGCATGGCAACTAACATCCCACCGCACAACCTGGGGGAGGTATGCGATGCTATCGCCTACCTAATTGATAGCCCACAAGCCACCACAGATGAGCTAATGGAGTTTATCCAAGGTCCTGATTTCCCTACGGCAGCCGTAATTTTGGGGAAAGAGGGGATAAAGAATGCTTATGCTACCGGGCAAGGAAAAGTTGTAATTCGTGCTAAAACCGATGTAGTAAGCA
>Ga0209986_10005882_pt1 | contig 10097 bp, 8 predicted proteins | sample BlataG_FD_183168 | JGI IMG/M metagenome (GOLD analysis project Ga0209986, IMG submission 183168) | Deep subsurface microbial communities from Black Sea to uncover new lineages of life (NeLLi) - Black_00105 metaG (SPAdes) (version 2) | ecosystem: Environmental > Aquatic > Marine > Oceanic >...
ACTTCATAACATTTTGAGCATATGCAAGGTCCCAAAAGTGCAAATAATAAGGATGGTTTTATATCTAAAGAGTCTACTATCTCCAAAACAACCTTTTTTGTAAATTTTCTGATTACTCCTTTCCAACCAACATGAATAGCAGACACCACCTTCGCTTCTTTATCAAAAATTAAAATTGGTAGACAATCTGCTGTTTTAACAGTCAATAAAATGTTGGGTATAGTAGTAATGAGAGCATCACCCACTAATCTTTTACTATGTACTTCTTTTAAGAAATGAAATTTGTCAGAATGAATTTGCTTTAAAGAGATAATAGAAAAATTCTTTAAATTGAAATTCTCAATAAGAGCTTTTTTTGTCCAATTCTTAGTTGTGAACCCATAAACTATTGAATCAATATTTCTCAATTTTGGAAATGTGAAAAAACTTAACTTCTCCTTTTCTTCTAAAAAGTGACTAAAATTGTTTTTCATTTTATCTTTAAACTAAAATTCATCAAAAAATTTAAAAATCGGGACTGTGTTATATTTTCTGTAAAATTGTTCTTTGAAAATTTGAATGGGTCATCAAAATCCTTCATAATGTTTTAAAAAACATTTAAAAAGGAAGGTGAAAAGATGACCCAAGTAAATATTACTAAATTAAAAGAAATTTATCAAGAAGCAGTTAAGATTGCTAATATTGAGCCACCCAAAAAGCTATGAAAAAAACCATGTAGGGGATAATTTAAATTAAACAAAATAACACAAAGAGGTTCAATATCTATAATTACACTAGATATAAATAGTGTTGGAAAATCAAAAATTTTAAAAAGCAATATCCCAATCAATGAGCTGGGCCCCCAATGAAATGGTGTTAAGGGCATAAAACTATCCTTTTTTAGCTAATCTATTTTGGATTTTTTCACTTGTTAATTCACGAATTGCATCTGAAGCAATCCAACGAGCTACGTTTGAATCCATTTTTTGAATTTCCTTTGCAGCCTTTACGACAACCTTATTCAGGTTGAGATTTCTTTTCCCTATATTCCTCAGAGCCCAATTGACAGCTTTCTTAACAAAGTTTCGCTCATCAGTTGCCCCACTCTTTATTATGGGAATGAAATTAATGAATTTTTCATCTGATGATTCCTTGTCATGCCATGCCAAACAAGCAATTAGAGAATATACTGTACGTTTGACGAACTCCCCGTCATGCTTTGACCAATCCTTTATTTTCTTTATAATAAATGGAACTTTCTCAAAAAGGTTCATGCATAACTGATCACAGACATCCCAGGAGTTAATGTCCTTCACCCAGTCCTCCATCTGCTGTTCTGTTACTTTCTCAGGATCATCCACCATTGAAGCAAGTATCATAGTTTCAGGTATTTTTCTACTCCAGAGCTTAAGTGCAAGCTTGTGATCCTTGCCAATTGTTTTAGCCATCCTTCTAAGTTCTGGGATTGAAACTCCTATCCTCTTTTCTCCTCTTATACCAAACTTTGCCATCCCTTCTACTGCCCTGGGATCTGACAAAGACTTCAGTTCTTTTATAACTTCATTTATTTTTTTTGTTTCACTCATATCCTTAATCCTTTATTTTGTAGGTTACCTTAAATTATTTTTAATTTATCACGTTTCCTGTAAAAATATGTTGCTTAAAATTTTATGAAAAAAAGTCCAAAAACAGTTTTTCTTATGATAGGTTAGACTATGTGAACTACCCCTGTGTTAAGGAAGGAGTCTTATGCGACCAATTCAGAAATAAATTCTACTTATAAATAGTAAGCAGGAACAAATAAAACTTTTGTATTGTTTTTATTTAAATATCCCCAATAATTTTTTGTCAAAACAAGTGCCTGTTCTGGATTAAAAGACTTAATGAAACTCATTAAACTTCGAGGGGTTTTATTTGAGTTGAAACTTGTATACTTCACTTCAACAGGAACAATTTTACCTTTTATATGTAGAATAAAATCCACTTCTGCTCCTGCTTTCGTTCGCCAGAAATTTATCTTACGCATTTCTTTACTTAATTCATTGAACCTTATAAAAACAGAATTCTCTATAATCGCTCCTGCATCTGAACGCTTATCCAATTCATTCATATTTTCCATAAGATTGTTCCTAAAACCCATATCCGTAAAAAATATCTTGGGATTTCTAGAAAGTTCTTTTTGCCTATTTTTGAAAAATGGTCTGACTGCTTCACAAATGAAAGTTTCTTCCAAAATACTGAGATGCTTTTTAAGTTTCCTATAATCCAATCCAGAGCCTTTGCTCAGATTTTGATAAACCACAATATTGCCAATTTGTGTTGCTAAATATTGGGATAATAAAAAAAGATTTCTCTCAGTTGCTAATTCTAAGAGAGTTTTTATATCTTTCAGAATATAGTTATTATAAATATCAGAAAGAATTTTATTACGTTCAAGTTCACTTTTAGTCAACACTACCGAAGGATACCCTCCCCATATACAAAATCTCTCGTACTCTTGAATAAATTCCTCTTCAAAAATATCTTTTCCTCTCTTTACTTCAAACTCCTTTTCTTGAAAGAGCCATTCTACTATCTGATTATTATGTTGAGTGTATATTCTCTCCAATCTCTTATTATTTGCTCTCAAATATTCTTTAAAATTAAACGGATAAAGATAAAAACTTAAAATCCTTCCTACCATAAACTTTCCAACTTTTGCCCTTATATCTAGAGATGAGGATCCTGTGATAAAGATCTTTATATTTTTTAGGGTATCGTATATTAGTTTCAATTTCTGTCCCCCATATTCAGCATATTGAAACTCATCTATCATTAAATAAAATTTTCGCTTATTGCCTTCAATAAGATAAGAACTGATGAAAGAAAGAGGGTCTCTTTCGAATTGCATAAGTATTCTTCTATCCTCAAAGGTAATGATACGAATTAAATCTCTATTTATTTTTAACTCTTCAGTTAAATAGGTATTAAGTATCCCGAAAAATGTAGTCTTGCCCGATTGCCTTGGACCAGTTATTGATATAAACTCTTTTCTATTCAAAAATGGTTTAATTGTTGAGAGCAGATCTCTTTGAATGATCATGTTTTTCCTTACTATTTATGCATATTTTGCAATTATAGTATAACTATTTATGTAAATTTGTCAAGTTTATTATCTGTCTTTATCTCCACAGTAATCTTACTTATGTCTGGAATATAAATGTTTTAGATATTCTCTAAGTTAATTCTGTGTTTAGATATTCTTTCGATCTTGTTTGAGTGAACTACCTCTAGCTATCGCAAGGGGACTTCTCGGCTATGGAGTTAAAAGTTATTTACTTTTATAGGGTTAAAAAACAGTTATAATCTTCATCGGGAATAGGAGCTTAAAATATTTTTTCAATTTCTTCATATGTATTGAAATTTTAAATAATAATCTTCTCTTGTTCAATAGGTAGATTTCGTAATGAAAAATTTATAACATCATCAATTTTTCATAATAGGCTGAAGTTCCTGTTTCGAGAATCTCCGATATAATATTTTCTGTTGTTTTGCCTACCCCTTTTATTTTTTGCAATTCTTCTTTCATAGTTGTCAATGGCTGTTTTAACTGTGAGATGGAAAAGGCAGCATAACCATAAGGTGATCTCTTACCTTTTAGTTTCAAAAGATAATCGATATGCTCTAAAATAACAGTCACTAAATCATTTTCACTTAATATATCTTTATAAAGAGCAAGTGGTATACGCTTTGGCATCTTATATTTTGTCGCAATTTTGTTAAATCTTGAATTTATTAAACCATAATATTTATCTGTTGCTTCTCCCCACTTTTTTCCTTTATATATATCCTGATATTTCTTGATTAGTTTTGAATTATACTTATTTAACACATTGAAAAAGTAATCTTTCTGCTTACCCTCTTTTAGAGTCATTCCTCCAAAGATTATAAAGTCCAGATTTATATCCTTTGCTTTACTTATAGATTTTTCCATTAATTCTAATGTATCAGTTATAAAGGGAATAACAGGAAGTAAAAACATGCCGCATGCTATTCCTTCATCCTTGAAAAAGGCAAGTGTTCTTAATCGCTCACTTGGAGCTGGGACACCGGGTTCAAAGATTGTGCTTATCTTATCATCTACTGAAGAAAAGCTAAAACTTACTATTACTACACTTTGTTTATTGATTTTTTTAATAATATCAATATCCCTTTTTACGAGTGTTGATTTAGTAAGTATATGCACTGGAAAATTGTATTCATACATTAGTTGAAGTGCTCTTTTGGTTAGTTTATACTTCTTTTCTACTGGTTGATAAGTATCACCAACTCCACCACCTAACATAATTAAACTTCTTTTAAAAGGAATCCTTTTTCTTTTTGGATCAAGTTCCCTATTTAAAATCTCTATAGCATTTATTTTTACAGTAACTTCCTTACCAAAATCTCCAACAACATAATAACCTTCTGATTTTCCATCACAGTAGGTACAATTATGAGCACATCCTCTATACAGATTCATTCCGTAATGGGAGATAAACCATGAATCAATTTTTTTATATTTCCTTAATATAGATTTCGCTTCAATTTCTCTGATAGTCACTTCTTTTATATATCCTTTTTTTGTATTTTTTTCTTAACTTTATTGAAAAATTTATCATCATCCTGGATTTTTGTCATAAAATCATCCATTACATTTTGTTTTAGTAGAATTAGAATGTAGAATTAATTTATTACATAATTAAGAATAAAATAAGTCATCTTGAAATTCTTTTTATGTAATTAATATTAAGATAAACATCTTTTATTTTTAAATTTTGATTGCATTCTTTGGGCACGCTTTTATACATTTCATACATCTAATGCATTGGCTTTGTTGTGAACCTCCTAAAACATCTATTTCCATTGGACAAACTTTATTACAAATGCCACAATTACTACATAATTCCTCATCTATTTTGAACTGAAATGCACTTACCTTATTAAATAATGAATAAATTGCTCCCAATGGACATATAAAACGACAAAAAGGTCTTGATGTAAAAACTGACCAAACTAAAAAGAAAATTAAAATTACAATCTTTAACCCAAAAAGCCAGCCAACTAATTCACGGAGGTCTGGTTGCAAAATAAGCCAAGGAATCCCTGCCTGTATTGTTCCAACAGGACATAGCTTCGAAAACCAGGGTTCAAAAGTTAGGTATGGAATAATTATTACAAGTATTATTAAAACTGCATATCGTAACCATCCAAATCTGTTAGAAAGTTTTAACTTGTATACCTTTATTTTATAAAGAATGTCCTGTAAGAAACCAAAAGGACATAGCCAGCCACAGCTCATTCTCCCTAAAAAAGAGCCAATTAATCCGAGGATGCCAATAGTGTAAAAGGGGATTTCGCGAATTATAATAAAATGTTGTAATGTACCTATTGGACATGCAAAAACTGCAAAGGGGCAAGCGTAACAATTAAGCCCAGGGCATGGAAGAATCTTTAGACCAGGGAACAAAAATGAATTCCAAATTCCAAAGGTTACTAACTGAATGACCCATCGCTTTATTTTTAATAGAAAATTCACAATATATTTCATCTAAAATTTATATTAATAATTCTCCCCTAACTCTATTATTAAATGAAGATGATTAATAAAAACAAAATAATATAAGCTATTTATAATAGTTACCGTCATTCTAAGCCCATACAAGATAAACAGAGTGTTATTGCATTTGAGAAGACTGTTTCAAATTCTTTACGAAATAAGCCAAAAATTAATAGACAAATAAAAATGAGCATAATAATATGATACTTTTTTAATTTCATTTGCTTATCTCTACGCTTTCTTGATTTTATTGAAAAATCCATAATCTATAGATGTAAAAAATCATTATTTTAATTTATGAAATGGTGTTTTTCAATTTTATTTGCTTGTTTCTTCTAACAACTTCTCAATCTCATTAATCAATTTTTGTTCACTGCCTTGGCGGTAACCCAATTCTGTATAACGAATAGTGCCTTCCTTATCAATCAGTACAACAAATGGAATGGCGTGTGCACCATAATCATTTGATACAGTCTTATTTCCTATTAAAACAGGAAATGTATAGTTATTTTCTTCAATAAATGATTTTATTTTTTCTTCCTTTTCTGAAACATTTATTGCCAACACAACAAGACTTTCCTCACCATACTTTTCATGTATAGATTGAACGTAAGGTAGTTTCCCAACACATGGTTTACACCATACTGCCCAGAAATCAATTAGTACTATGTTCCCTTTAATCTGGCTCAATTCCACATCTTCACCATTAAGGTTCTTTAAAGCAAAATTGGGAGCTTCAATACCTGTTTCAATAGATTTGGTTCCCATAATAGATGGGAATTCACTAAATTTACTTAGAATATTCTGTATAAAAAGGAAACCCAACACAAAAACTACAACTATAAGAATTGCTACAATTATTAATATTATTATTCCCTTTTTTCTGTTATCCATTCCTTAAACTCCTCGTATAATTTTAAAAGCTGTTTTAACATTCTTTTTCTGTATTTAGTATATAGATATTCTCATAATCTATAACCATTCTCTTTTAAAATATATTTCTTCTAATATATATTTCTATTAACAATTTACTTTATTTAAAAGAATTGATTTCCCCAATATATTTGTATAGAAGTTTTACAAATATTTAGATTTGAATATTCCATATTATACAATATCTCTAATTTCATACAAGACCACTCTTTATAAGTTGCTCATTTAAAAGACAAAATTATAAAAAATGAATTTAAATCCTTCTTTTTTGTTTATAAAAGAGGAACCATAACTAAGTATATTTTTTTAGGTAAGTATATATTTAATTGCAAAAACATATCCAAGGCTTAAGTTTATATACTTTACATATTTTTACAAAAACAAGATTTTAAAAAATTCACAGTTATTAATTTTTAAATGATAAAATTAAAAATAATAATTATTTATTTACAATAAAAAAGTAAGAGGAATTATTATTTATAAGAAAATATAGTTAGAAGAATTATTTATTTACAATGAAAAATTAAAAAGGGGCTATAAGAAATGAATAAATCATTGAAAAAAACATTAAATTTTAAGGAAGTTCCAGTTGAAAAGCTAAGACGGAGATGTGACCCGAAAAGCTTGGGTTTCAAATCAACTGATGAGCTTAAAGTTCACAAAGACATAATTGGTCAAAAAAGAGCTGTAAATGCTCTTCGCTTGGGTTTGGATATTAAAAGTGTAGGATATAACATATTCGTTACTGGACTTGTAGGAACTGGTAGGAAAACTGCTATAAATTACTTGTTAGAGGAGACAGAGCGTATAAAAAACATACCTGATGATAAGCTTTATGTTAATAACTTTAAAAATCCTGACATGCCAAGACTCATCAGACTACCAGCTGGACAGGGTAGAAGTTTAAAGAAAGACATGGATGGAATTGTTGAATATCTGTTAAAAAATATACCATCAATTTTTGAAAGCAAAGATTACAAACAGAGGAAGAAGGAGGTTGTAGAAAGTCTTAAGAATAAACAGAAAGAATTAATTGCTGTTTTTGAAAAAAAGATTGCAGAAGAAAAATTTACCTTAATTAGACTTCAGTTTGGTGTTTTTACAAAACCAGCCATATTACCTCTAATTGATGGTAAACCTTTAAATTTTGATCAACTGACAGTTATAGTAGAGAAAGGTAAATTTCCAAAGGAGGAATTACAGAAACTTAAGGAAAAACATTCTGAACTCACTGATAAGATGGAGACTGTTTTCAAAGAGATGAGATATATTGAAAAAGAAATTCGAGAGAGATTAAAATCTTTGGATAATGAAGTTGTTACTCCCCTGGTTGAACGAAGAATTAATGAGATAAAAGAAAAGTATAAAAATGAAAAAGTAGATGAATATTTAGATGAGGTTAAAGAAAATATTTTAGACAACCTTGATAGATTCCAGAAAAAAACTGAAAAGGAATCTATACAATTACCGGAAATATCAGCTCCTTCAGAAGATGCATTTTTAGAATATCAAGTGAATCTTCTTGTTGACAATTATGGAGCAAAAAAAGCACCAGTTATATTTGAAACATCACCTACTTATCGCAATCTCTTTGGTACTATTGAAGTAACGCCGGGTAAATTCGGAAGCTGGCAAACTGACTTTACAAAAATAAAGGCTGGTTCCCTTCTTCGTGCTGATGGAGGTTTTTTGATCATAGAAGCCCTGGATACTTTGATAGAACCAGGAGTTTGGCAAGCACTAAAAAGAACATTAAGAAATAGAAAGATAGAGATACAAAATTATGCTCCATTCTATATGATATCAATATCAGCTTTAAAACCAGAGCTAATAGATTGTGACATAAAAGTAGCAATGGTAGGAGATGCTTTTTTATATCACATACTTTACAATCGTGATGAGGATTTTAAAAAAATATTTAAGGTGCGTGCTGATTTTGATTCAGTTATGGATGTTAAGCGTGAAAGTGTTATGCAATATGCTAACTTTGTAAAAAATATAGTTACTAATGAGAAATTAGTACCTTTTAACTGTGATGCTGTAGCAGCAGTGGTTGAATTTGGAATGAGACTCGCAGGTAAGCAGAAAAAATTATCCACTCAATTCAATAATATAGCAGATGTACTGAGAGAGGCCAATTATTGGGCTCATAAAGAAAAAAGTTCACAAGTTACTGAAAAACATGTAGAAAAAGCAATTGAAGAAAAAATCGAACGCTCTAGACTTACTGAAGAAAAAATCCAGGAGATGATAGAAGAAGGTACAATTATGATAGATACTAAAGGTTTTGTAGTGGGTCAAGTAAATGGTCTTTCAGTATATGATACAGGTGATTATTCTTTTGGTAAACCTACAAGAATAACTGCTAAGACATCAGTTGGTGGATCAGGCATAATAAATATTGAAAGAGAGGCTGAGCTTAGTGGTAGAATTCATAGTAAAGGAGTGTTAATACTTGCAGGATATCTTCGCTCAAAATATGCTCAAGATAAACCTTTGGCAATGAGTGCCAGTCTTTGTTTTGAGCAGTCATATTCAGGTGTAGAGGGTGATTCAGCTTCTTCAACTGAGGTTTATGCATTATTATCAGCTTTATCTGATTTACCGATAAGACAGGATATTGCAGTTACTGGTTCTGTCAATCAGAAAGGCGAGATACAACCTATTGGAAGGGTAAATCAGAAAATAGAGGGATTTTATGATGTATGTAAAACAAAAAAATTTACTGGAACACAGGGTGTAATGATACCACATCAGAATATTGATGATTTTATGTTGCGCAAAGATGTTATAAATGCAGTAAAGCAAGGTAAGTTTCATATCTATCCAGTAAAAACTATTAACCAGGGAATTGAGATACTAACTGGGGTTAAATCAGGAAGAAGAAAGAAAGACGGTACTTATGAAGTGGGAACAGTAAATTATCTGGTAGATAAGAAGCTGAGAGAGTTTGCTAATAAATGGAAGAGTTTTAAAATAGGTAGTGAAATTCAAGCTGGTTTTTAAAGGCAGGAGACAAACCATTGATTCAATTTGATATAAAAGTAAAAAAATAGAGGTAAGAGAGTATTATAATATTTTTAATTTATGAAAACCAATAATTTAAAGGGAGGTAATAATGGAATTAAAGGGGAGTAAGACTGAGAAGAATCTTTTAGCTGCTTTTTCAGGAGAGTCTCAGGCACGGAATAAGTATAGCTACTTTGCTAGTCAAGCAAAAAAAGAAGGATATGAGCAGATAGCTGCTATATTCCAGGAGACAGCTGATAATGAGAAAGAGCACGCAAAAAAGGAGTTCAAGTTTTTAAAGGGAATTGGTGATACAAAGGCAAATCTACTTGCAGCAGCTGAAGGTGAAAACCATGAGTGGACTTCAATGTATCCAGAATTTGCTAAAGTTGCTAGAGAAGAGGGATTTACAAAGATTGCAAAGGTATTTGAAGAAATCGCAAAGGTAGAAAAAGAACATGAAAAGCGATATAAAAAATTACTAAAAAATTTAGAAGAAGGAAAGGTTTTTAAAAAAGATAAACCTATGAAGTGGAAATGTAGAAATTGTGGCTATATCTATGAAGGAACTGAACCACCTAAAATATGTCCTGCTTGT
>Ga0209986_10005883_pt1 | contig 10096 bp, 8 predicted proteins | sample BlataG_FD_183168 | JGI IMG/M metagenome (GOLD analysis project Ga0209986, IMG submission 183168) | Deep subsurface microbial communities from Black Sea to uncover new lineages of life (NeLLi) - Black_00105 metaG (SPAdes) (version 2) | ecosystem: Environmental > Aquatic > Marine > Oceanic >...
TAAATATTTTAATTAAATAACAGACTAACAGACTAACCGAGAAACAGACTAAACTTATTTTAATGTCTTGCCTTATTGTCTTGCCAGCAAGGCGTTGTCTTGCCCTTTAGTTTGTCTTGCCTGTCATGACGGGGGGAGACAAACTTAGATAAACTTAAATAAACTTAAACAAACTCAGATAAACTTTAAAACATATGTAAAGTAAATTTACATCTGGAAATTTCGTTTATTCGGCTGAAAATAATCTAACGTATTCATTATAATAAATTTAATTATCTTGTGGGTTGGTACAAAATTTGCTTTTAAATTAATAATTATCTATGATTAGAAGCAAAATGGCAAAAATATTCAGCAGGGTTGTCGTTATAAACATCATCTTTCTTATGGCTCTTTCAATTCCGTTGTTTAATTATTGGGAAGAGCAGGAAAAAATAGAGCAGAAATACGGCGGCGATTTTCGCGTGAAATCCTTTGAGAGAGAGTTTAGTACACAGCTCGATCCAGCAAGCCCAGAGGCCCACATTTTTGTTATAGAGCAAATCTATGATGGATTGGTCAGGGTGGACAAGAACCTGAATATTGTGCCGTCTTTAGCAGATTACTGGGAAATCTCTCCGGATGGAAAGAAATACACATTTTATTTGAGAAGAGGAGTTAAGTTTCATCATGGTGGGGAACTGGCGGCAGAAGATGTAAAATATTCTTTTGAGAGGCTCTTTGATGAAGAGATAGACTCTCCCAGCTTCCAATTATTCCTTTCAAGAGTGGAGGGAGCTAAAGATTTCCGAGAGAGAAAAACAGGAGAGGTGAAAGGATTTAAAGTATTAGATAAATACAAATTCGAAATTCACTTGGAAAAACCTTTTGTATCTACGCTTTATTTAATGAGTATGCATTTTTGCAAAATCCTGCCCCGTAATCTTGTCCTCAAACAGGGAAAAGGATTTTTTTCAAAGCCATCAGGTACTGGACCTTTTATGTTTGACTATTGGGTGAGGACTACAAGATTGGATATTGCCGGCGTGAGGCTAAAAAGAAACGAGGAATATTTCGGAGCGAAACCCCGTTTAGAAGCGGTGGAATTCTGTCCTCTTTTTACGCTTGATAATTTTTTAAAGGGAGAAATAGAATCCATTCCGGTCCTTTCAGATAAATTGCTTAAATCAGGTTATCAGATTTTCCAAGATGGCTCTCTTCACCAGATATTTCTGGGGATGAGCTGCCATATTCCTCCATTTGATAGGCCAATGGTCAGAAAAGCCATCTCATACGCCCTCAACAAGAGGGATATTGCTCGAGATACATATGATATGAGGTATGTGCGTCAGGTAACAAACAATTATATCCCTCCCAGATTGACAGGTTTTTTCCCTCGGGATGATGAAATGAGCTATGATCTTGAAAAGGCAAGAAGGATGCTTCGAAAGGCTGGTTTTACAATCAGGGAGGAATTCCCTTCTCTTACCCTTTTTCTTGATTTTCCGAGATCGGAGTTAAAGAATAAAATTTACAGAGCACTAAGAGAGCAGCTTGACTCTTTGGGAATAATACTGAGAACAAGTTACTATAAAACTTTTGAGGAGATAAGGAGCCATAAAAAACCCTATTTGGTTTTATTAGGGAGAGTGATGAACTTTCCTGACCCTGAGGATATCATCCGACCTCTTTTTCTCTCAAATTCTACGTTTAATGTTTTTGGCTATTCCAATCCTGAGCTGGATAAGCTTTTACAGGAAGCTGAAATTGAACGAAGCTGGACTAAGAGGATAGATCTTTTCCATCGAATTGAAAAAATTCTATTTTCGGATGTCCCTGCTGTTCCTCTTTTTTCCCATCAAAACAGAATTGTTATGCAGTCCTATGTCAGGGGTATTGAGGAGCCTCCTTTAGGTTTCCATTATTTTGATGTAAAAAAAATATGGCTGGATAAATAAGAGCAGAAAAGTGTTACAACGTATGTCCCTCCAGACAAAATTCATGGTCTATGTGGTAATATTGTTGATTGTGCTTGTAGTGTTGATTCTCTATATTATTGAGCATAGAGAAAGAATAGCGATTTTTGAAGGACAGAAGAGTAAAGGTGTATTAATAGCGAAAAATATTGCTCAATTGAACTTGCAAGCTTTTATTCAATGGGATGAAGAAGGAATTGAAAAAAATATCGAAGAGCAAATAGATCAAAAACTTATATATGTAGTTTTTTATGGTCGCTTCAATAATCCTTTTGTGGCCTCTCGTTTTATAAAAGATTATGAGGAGATTTATCAATACAGCCGTCTGGGGGAGGATGTTGACGAGGAGAGTTACCTCTTTGAAACGAAAAAGCTGGTGGACAGAAACTCAGGAGAAGTTATGAGGATTCTTGAAATTGAAGTTCCGATTTTTGTTCCACGTTCTCAGAGGAGGTGGGGTTCAATAAAAATTGGCCTTTCTATGAAAGATATGCTGGCAGAAAATCGGAAGACCCGGCTCATGATGGTTTTAATTGGCTGTGGAGGACTTATGATAGGCATTCTGGGAGCAACTCTGCTCGCAAAAAGAATAACTGACCCTATAAAGAAATTAGTGGATGGAACAGTCAAAATATCCAAAGGAGATTTTTCTCAAAAGATTGATATTGATTCACAGGACGAGATCGGAAATTTAGCCCGAAGTTTTAATGAAATGAGCCGCCAGCTTCAATTAGCAAAGAAAAGGATGGAAGCGGCTAGCAGGAAGTTGATCCAGGCTGAGAAATTGGCTTCCATAGGCCGTGTTTCTGCAAGTATTGCACACGAAATAAGAAATCCTTTGACTTCTGTCAAGCTGAATATCCAAAAGCTTCTTGAGGGCAATCGGTTGGATAAAATAGAAAGGGATCATTTAGATATATCCCAGGAGGGAATAGGTCAGATAGAAAATTTTATTAAAGAGATGCTGAATTTTACTCGTGTTTCTGAGCTGAATTTGAACAGATTTTCTATCGAACAGATAATGGATGAGTCTGTAAAAATGATGACTGATTCTTTGGAGTTGAAAAAAGCCGTGCTAGAGAAAAATTATCAAGAAGGTTTGCCTCAACTGCGGGTGGATGGGGACAGGTTGAGGCAGGTTTTCTTGAATGTCCTTCGTAATGCATGTGAAGCCATAGATGAAGAAGGGAAAATCAATATTTCGATCTCTCTTTTAGAAGAACGCCCAGGAAAAAGTATCAGGATCGAAATATTTGATGATGGTTGCGGGATTCCAGAGAAGGATTGGGAGAATATTTTTGAGCCTTTCTATACGACAAAATCTTCTGGAATAGGGTTGGGTCTGGCAAATGCGAGAAAAATTGTCGAACAGCATAAAGGCTCCATCAGAATCAAGAAAAAAGAAGGAAGAGGGGCTAATTTTGAAATTATTATTCCTTGTGAGGAAGAAACATGAAATCAATATTGATCATAGATGACGATCCTCTAATAAGAAAAACTCTTACTTCTCATTTTTCTAAAGAAGGCTTTGAAGTTCTCTTGGCCGAAGATGGAAGTGAAGGACTTCAAAAGTATGAGGAAAGTTTTCCTGATTTAGTCCTCCTGGATATTCGCCTTCCTGATATGGATGGCCTTGAAGCATTGAGAAAGATAAAGGAAAGGAAAAAAAATGCATGTATTATCATCATGACTGCTTATGACGATATGAAAACAACTGTAGAGGCAGTGAGGTCGGGGGCATTTGAGTATTTGGTCAAGCCCCTGGATTATGTTGAGCTGGATTTAACAATTGATAAAGCCTTTCAGATGAGAAACCTTGAGGATAAACTCAGTTATCTTGTAGAAGAAAAGCAGAAAGAATACACTATTGATAACATAATCGGGCACTCTCCCCAGATGAGAGAGGTTTTTAAATTAATTGGGTCAGTGGCAGACACGAGAACCAACATTCTTATTCAGGGGGAAAGTGGGACAGGGAAAGAATTAGTGGCAAAAGCTATACACTATAACAGTCCTTACAGTAGAGAGCCTTTTATTGTCATCAATTGTTCTGCCATTACTGACACCTTGTTGGAAAGCGAGCTCTTTGGCCATGTTAAGGGCGCATTTACAGATGCAGTTTATGATACCAAAGGAAAATTTGAGATAGCTGGGAAGGGGACCTTGTTTCTTGATGAGATTGGAGACGTTTCAGCAAATCTTCAGTCAAAGCTGTTGCGGGTGATCGAGACAAAAGACTTCATGAAAGTCGGTGGAGAGAAAATCGTAAAGACTGAAGCTAGAATAATTGCAGCAACCAACCAGAATTTAAAACTCTTAATTGAGAAGGGAACATTTCGGGAAGACCTCTACTATCGTTTGAAAGTGGTCGAAATAAAATTACCATCACTTCAAGAGCGAAAAGAAGATATTCCAGAATTAGTCGGCTATTTGTTAGAGAAGATAAACCGCCAGCTCCGAAAAAATGTAAGGAAAATTCCTCCTCATGTGATGAAGCTCCTGATGAATTTTCCCTGGAATGGAAATGTTAGGGAATTGGAAAACGCATTAACTAGAGCCACCATACTTGCAAAGGGAGATGTTATCCTCGATGAAAATTTGCCTATTGAGAGAGGAGAGAAAAAATTGTTGTCCAAAGAGCATGTTTCCTTGAAAGAGATTGAAAAAAAATACATCCAGCATATCTTAAATGCCACAAAAGGCAACAAGACACGAACCAGCCAAATCTTACAAATAAGCCGCCCCACCCTTGATAAAAAAATCAGGGAATACAAGCTTGACATTTAGAGTCTTGCTGTTTGATAGAACTTACAATGGTTCTTAATGTTTGAGGCTTTTTATACTAGCGCTGATTCTATTCGTAGCATAAATATCGAGTAAAATATGGGACGTATTCGATGGAGATAAAAACTTTAAAATTAGCATTGTTTTTATTTCTCTCTCTTTTTTTGATTTTGCCTTTTCTGGGGAATGATCCCAAGGCAGAAATTCATTCGGTAAACTCAGAGGAAAATTTAATCAAGAGCGACTCATTCTTTGCGGTCGGAATAGAGGGGCAAGAAAAAGCTTCTGAATCCTGGATGGGAATTTACATGGAGGGAATAAAGATTGGTTACAGTTGTAATAAAGAAATGTTCTTCTCAAAAAATGGAAAGAGGTTTAAAAAAAACACCAGCGAATCATGGATGAAAGTTTCAAGATTAGGAGGGAATCCGATTGAGATAAGGACAATGCAAGAAGCACTGTGTGATACAAACGGAAAGCCTTTGGAAATTCAAGTAAGTACAAAAATGTCGGAGAGCGAGACCGTAATGAAGGCAGAAGTAAGACCGGATAAAATTGTTTTCAAATCAGGTGAAAAAATTATTAGAAAGCTTCCCTATGAAGAAGATTTTTTCTTTGGAATTCCCGTTGAGAAAATTATTGAAGAAGGGGGATTATCGCCAGGAAAAAGTTTCGATTTTAAGATTTTGGATCTTCTCTCTTATTCTCTGGTCGAATGCCGCTTTAGAGTCATCGGAAGGGAAGATGTTTTAATCCTAGGCGAGAAGATGAATTTGTGGCATGTGAAGACGGAAACTACCTTTGTTATTCCGATTACTATAGAGGAATGGATTGATGAAAGCGGGGAAAGCTGGAAATCCATAACTAAGACAGGTTTTTTAACCTCAACATCTATCCGCATGTCAAAGGAGAAAGCTTTGGAAATTTCCGATGAAAACTTTGATATTGCTTTTTCCTCGATCATTCGATCCAACATGATATTCGAAAATCCACAGCAAGTTCAAAGAGTCACATTTAAGCTCAGCGGGGTTCCACCTGAAATAATAGAAAATTTTCCTTTTGATGATGAAAGCCAGGAGATTTTAGAAGTCAGAGGTGATTCTACTCTTATTCAAACCTCTTCTGTTATATTCAAAGAGAAGGATGCTGTTAACTTTCCGACAGGGGATGAGAAATTTCGCGAATTTCTGAGAGCAACTGTTTTCTGTCAATCGGATGATCCTGGCATAAAAGAAGTTGCCAAAGAGATTGTTGGCAACGAACAGAATTCATGGCGCGCAGCTAAAATGATTGCGGAGTGGGTCAACAAAGAGATAACTCCAAATTATGATGTAGGCTTTGCAACAGCTAAAGAGATTTTGAGTAATCGAGAGGGCGATTGCTCAGAGCACACTGTACTAATGGTTGCCCTATGTAGAGCCATAGGGATACCGGCGAGGGCTGCGGTGGGAATCATGTATGGAGGGGGCATATTTGCTTATCATATGTGGCCTGAAGTCTATGTAGGGCATTGGATTGGGCTTGATGCCAAATGGCTGGCTGTGGATAAAAACAGCGGTGAATATTATACTGATGCCACTCACATAAAATTCGGCAGGAGCAATCTGGATGAAAATATATTCAAAGAGATGGTCCAGGCCGTCTCTGAGATAATAGGCAAGCTCAGGCTAGAGATAATCGATTATTATCAAGATAAATAACGTGGTAATCTCATCCTGTCTTTATGTTAAAAAATGGCTGTATTTATAAAAATATGAACAAAAAGATAACATGGTTCATTGTTTCAGCCCTTCGGTTATTAAGCTGATCTGTAAAGTTTAGTATATTTTTTTGAAAGAATATCCTTGTTTTGTGTGATAAATGGTATAATCGTTTAGACATGCAGAGAGGAGCTACTAAGTACTGTTCCATTTGTGGGGCTGAGTTAAGAATAAAGAGAGTTGAAGACAGGAAAAGGGTGGTCTGTCCAAGATGTAATTGGATAAAGTATGAAAATCCTTTGCCCAGTTCTGCCGCATTTGTAAGGAACAAAAAAGGAGAGATTCTTCTTGTCAAAAGAGGAGTTGAGCCAGGCAAAGGGAAATGGGCCTTGCCATCCGGATTTATAGAGATTGAGGAGACCCCTGAGCAGGCTTGCCTCAGGGAGCTCGAAGAGGAAACAGGGCTTCGGGGGAAAATTCTGAGGTTGATCGGAGTTTATGCACAAAAGTCCTTGATGTATAAGAATGTTCTTATTATTGGATATGAAGTGGAAGCCAAAGGGAATCTCTCGCCAGGCTCAGATTCCCTGAGTGCAGAGTTTTTCTCTTTGATGCAACTGCCGGAGATTGCCTTCTCAAGCCACAGTAGAATGATTAAAGATGGAGTAGAGTTAGAGAAAGAATGAAAACCTATCTAGATTGCTATCCCTGTTTTTTCAGTCAAACCCTAAAAACATCAAGGATGATTACCTCAGATGAGAGAAAAATAAGGGAAATTTTGACTGAAATCAGTTTATTCCTCCCAAATATTTCTTTTGATGCCACTCCACCTGAAATTGGCCGGGAAGTCTACAGAATTATAGCTGAAATGACTGGGGTTAATGACCCGTACAAAGAAATTAAAGAAAAATGTACCCGGCAGGCACTCTCTCTTTATCCAAAACTGAAAAAAAGGGTTCACTCCTCAAAGGATCGATTGATGTTGGCTGTCAGGGTAGCGATTGCAGGAAATGTCATTGATTTTGGCGCCAATGCTGATTTTGATTTGAAAAGTGATGTTAAGACTATCCTGTCCCAGGATTTCGCTATAAATCATTATCGGGAATTTTGTGAGGCTATCGATAAGGCTAAAAAGATTCTCTACTTAGCGGATAATGCTGGAGAGACGGTTTTTGACCGGCTTCTCATCGAAGAGCTTCCAAAACCTGTTATCTATGTTGTCCGCGAAAAACCAGTGATTAACGATGCTGTTCGGGAAGATGCCATTGCTGCCCGGATTGATGAAAAGGCTGAAATAATGTCTTCAGGTACTGATGCACCGGGTACTATTCTGAATTTATGCTCTGAAGAATTTTTAAAGGTTTACCGCTCATCGGATCTGGTCATCAGCAAAGGCCAGGGGAATTATGAAGGGCTTTCAGAGGAAAATAAGCCTATATTTTTTCTTCTGAAGGCGAAATGTCAGGTTATCGCTCGTGATATCGGAGTCGAATATGGGGACATCATATTGATGAAAACAGATAAAAATTAGTATATCGCAACAAATAGTATTAAAGTTTATTAAAAATGGAGGGTTTTATGGCAAAAAAAATTGGGAGAAGAGAATTTGTCAAAAAAAGTGCAAAAATTGGGATTACAGCCGTATTAGGAACCGGTGTTGTTTCTCAGATCATTGAAGGCTCGGTGCGTGTTTTTGAAGGAGAGCACATTGACATTGGAGTAGTGACAGGTAGCGATTATTATTCAAGCACTATCAAGGCTGTTGATCTTATTGGTGGGATAAAAAGGTTCGTACCGAAGGATTCCAGAGTCGCTATTCTTCCTAATGTACAGAGATGGCATCCTGGGACATACACTAAGCCTGAAATTGTCCGTTCTGTTATAAATATGTGTAAAGAGGCGGGGGCAAAAGAGATAAACTGTCTCTCCTGGCTGGATAGAAAAAACTGGGAGGCAACTGGCTTAGCGGCCGTGATAAAAGAGGAAGGCGCAAACTTAAAATTAGTTGAAAGGGAAGAAGCCTTTTTCAAACCTGTAAAAATTCCCAAAGGAAAAGCTTTAAAAGAAGCATGGATCATGAAGGAGTTTTTTAACAATGATGTCTTTATTAATATGCCCATTACAAAGGACCACGCAGGCAATAAGTTTACCGGGACAATGAAGAATTTGATGGGTTTAAACTTCAGCACGAGTAATAGGTCCTTCCATAAAAAAGATTGGCAAACGGATAAAAATGCTATCGAGCATCTTGACCAGTGTATAGCGGATCTGAATACGGTCATCAAGCCAACTCTATGCGTAGTTGATGCCACAGAATTTATCATCACAAATGGCCCTATGGGGCCTGGAGAGATCATAAAGCCTCAGAAAGTTGTTGTTGGAGTGGACAGAGTGGCAGTTGACTCTTACTGCAAGACTTTATGGGGGATAAAAGATGAAGAGATATTTATGATTAAATTTGGATATGAACATGGACTGGGAGAGATGGATTTGAACAAAGTCAAGATCAAAGAGAAGAAAATTTAACTGTAAAAAAGAGAATAGCTTTGAAGAGAAATATTAGCTTATTTTTAATTCTAATCCTGTCATGTTTGCTGCTTTTGTTTTATTCTTCTGAAAAGCTATTAAGTGCCCAGCAGGATCTAAATAAATGCCTGCCTGACGAAGGCATAATGAAGGGATGGAAAAAGGATGGCTCTCTTCAGCAATATAAGGGCGAGGATTTATATTTATACATTGATGGAGGTGCTGAGATATACCATGAATATGGATTCAGGAAGGTGATCATACAGGATTATATAAATAAAAACGAAAAATCGATCTCATTAGAAATATTTGAGATGACAACACCTGAAAGCGCCTATGGAATTTATACATTTAAGACCAGTCCTGAAGGAAAAGAATTAGACTTGGGCAACGGAGCGCAGCTTGCAGATTATTATCTGAATTTCTGGAAAGGAAATATTTTAGTAACCCTGACAGGGTTTGATGAAGACGAAGAGACGATAAACGGATTGTTAGAGATTGCCCGTGTTGTGGAATCAGAAATTGAGATCAGCGGGACTAGACCTCCTTTAGTTTCTCTGCTGCCTAAAAAAAATTTAGTACCACAGAGCATAAAATATTTCAAAGGGAACCTGGGTTTATACAATAGCTATTCATTTTTCACAAAAGATGTGTTTGGTCTTAAAGAAGGGGTAAAAGGCGACTATAGAGATGGCTACAGCCTTCTGCTAATTTCCTACGAGGATAATGTGGAATGTCAGAGGAAGCTCAGCGAAGCAAAGAAAAGCTTCCGAAAAAGCCCAAGATATAAAAACTATAAACCTTTTGTCGAGAAGGTATTCCAAGTCAAAAATGACAGAGGCCAATTTATTTTTATTTCTTCTTTTGATAGATATATATTGATTGTTGTAGGGATTGTCACTCAAGCTCAGGTAAAAAAGATTTTTCTCAATTTTCAAGAATATATAAATAATAAAACGTAGACCTCTCTGAGAAGTTTAGTCCGTTATCTCCGTTTTTCTGGTTTTTCTGGTTATTATTCAATTTGACTAAAGAAAAAGATTGTGAATAAAATGAAGCGAATTATATATAAAAGGAGAGTATTGATGCATAAAAACAAACAAAAAGATATTTTGAAACAATTTGAGGGGCTTT
>Ga0209986_10005884_pt1 | contig 10095 bp, 5 predicted proteins | sample BlataG_FD_183168 | JGI IMG/M metagenome (GOLD analysis project Ga0209986, IMG submission 183168) | Deep subsurface microbial communities from Black Sea to uncover new lineages of life (NeLLi) - Black_00105 metaG (SPAdes) (version 2) | ecosystem: Environmental > Aquatic > Marine > Oceanic >...
CGAGCAGCCGGCGTGAACTCTGCCGTGGCCTCGAAATATGTCTGCGTCCGCTCGTAACCGGCCGGTTGCGGCAAGGCCTTAAAGAAGGGATTCTCCGGCTGATGCCGGGCCAGTTCCAGAGCCCGGGTTGCAGTGCGGACCAGTGCTTCCTCTTCCAGTGTATTGACCGTGACCACTCCCAGCCGCTTCCCCTCAGCCACCCGCACATACACCCGGGTGTCCTCCTCGGACACGTTCTGGTGGATTGCCGACTTGGTATAACGTGTCAGATCACTCCGCCCACCCATATACACTAGCTCCGTCCCGTCTGCCGGGGAGCGACCAACAACACGCCTGAGTACTTCTAGAATTCGCTCTTCGCCTATCATTTTTTCACCCCCACTTCGACGTTTCTGAACCTGGCCGGAGCCACGCCGTGGGCCACATGCATCGTCTGCGGTGGCTCGCCTTTGCCGCAATTGGGAAGTCCCCAGACTCTCCACTCGCTCCTGCCGCAAATCGCGTCACACGAGCCCCAGAACTGCGGCGTGATCCCCGTATACACGGGATTCTTGAGCATCCTCACACGCTTCCCGTGCTTTATCTCCCAGGCGATCTCGCAACCGAACTGGAAGTTAAGCCTGAGGTCGTCGATCGACCATGATTTGTTGGTGGACACGAGGATCCCATCCTTCGTATCGGCTATCAAATCGTCCAAGGTGAGCTGCTCCTCTCCCGGTTCCAGGTTGATGTTGATCATCCTGATTAGGGGAATATGGTTCCAGCTTTCGGCGCGCATCGCCCCGCTGCTTTGTCTTCCCAGAATCGGCGCAGTCTCCCTGGAAGTAAGGTAGCCGACGAACACTCCCTCCTCGATGATGGGGAAGCGTTGGGCTGCCACTCCTTCATCATCATAGCCGAACGACCCGATTGAACCGGGTATGGTGGCGTCGCCGAAGATATTGACGATCTTAGACCCGTACCGAAACTTGCCCAACTTGTCCGGCGTGAGGAAACTTCCTCCGGCATAGCTGATCTCGGTTCCCAGAGCTCGATCGAGCTCAGTGGGATGGCCGCAGGACTCGTGCACCTGGAGGACAAGTTGCGAAGAATCGATGATCAGGTCTCTGTTCCCCGCTGGACAAGGCTCCGCCGCGAGCAGAGCCAGCGCCTCCTCCCGCATCCGCTCGGCGTTCTCTACCAGTTTGAGGGATTCCACAAACTCATAGCCATGAGCAGCGAAGTCTCCGCCCATGCTGGTGGGATAGGACCTCCGTTGAACATCGCCTCCCTCGATAGCCGTGGCTTCAATGCCCGCGCCGCTCTCCAAGATGCTCTGTGTAACCTCGGCGCCTTCCGTGCTCAGGAAGAGCTTCTCCGTTCGGTAGAAGCTCATTGCTCCTTCCGCCACGGCAATCCGTTTGTCCTGCCTCAAGATCTTGAGTGCAGCAAATAGCAGTTCTAGTTTCCTGTCCAGGCTAACCGCGAAGGGATCGACCTTGAATCGGGTTCTATAGCGTCCGACATGTGGCGGCGATTCGTCGAGCCTCACAGGCTGACGCTGAGTCAAGTAGCTCGCCCTGGCGACCTCCAACACCCGGCCGGCTGTTGCCGTTACGTCGGCTTCGGTAAGCCGGGCAGAGGCGGCGAAGCCCCATGACCCCTTATAGAGGACGCGGATGCCGAAGCCGCAATCACCCTTCCGCGAGAGACCTGCCACCTGCTCGTTCCGCACCGTTATGCTCTCGCTCTCGCGGTCCAGGTAACGCGCGTCGGCGTAGTCGACACCGGCCCGGCTCAAGTCATTCAGAGCCGCTTTAAGCCATTCCTTTGTCTCCATCAAGCCTCCTTTCGCCGTGAGTTTAGCAAATATCCGCCGGGAAACCAAGCCTGTACTGGAAGGCAAGATGATGGAAGATTCTCCTCATAATGCCTGCCTTCACAATCCCCGCATGCCGGGATGTGTGGAGGAGGAATCGCATGATACGGTTGCCGGTTTTGACGAAAGACTGGAGACAGCGTATATTGTTGTCACCTATAAGCCAGGTTTGGGTACATTTGTGGCCGATTTCAAATGGCAAGCGAGTAACCATCCTTGACTGATAAGCCGCGCAGTGCCCTAAGGGCAATCTCAATCCAATGAAGCTCATTGTCGGGCTGGGAAATCCGGGCAGGGGCTACGCCCATAATCACCACAACGTTGGTTTCCGGTGCCTGGATTACTTTGCCAGGCTTAACTCCATTCGCCTTGACCGCAGACAATGCCAGGCAAAAGTAGGCATGGGCGAAGTGAAAGGCGAGAGGCTGCTCCTGGCCAGGCCGGCGACATTCATGAATCTCAGTGGCAATTCGGTAGCCTGCCTGGTACACAAGCACAGCATTTATTTGAGCGATCTCCTGATAATACATGACGACCTCGACTTGCCTCTGGGCAGGATTCGCCTGCGTCAGAATGGAGGCTCGGGAGGACACAAGGGCATGAATTCGATTATTGCCGCCCTGGGCAGCGAGGACTTTTCCCGGATCAGGGTGGGGATCGGCCGACCCCGAGAAGAAGAGCAACCGGTGAGCGAGGACGCCATAATCAATTATGTGCTCAGCGATTTCTCACACCACGAAGAAGCAATAATCCGGTCCACAATCATCAAGGTAGCTGAAGCCATTGAGTGCTTTCTTACCCGGGGAATAGAAGCGGCCATGAACGAATTCAACTAACCGCTGCACGGCGATTCTGCAAGGCGACAGGCCTACAGCTCAGTTCAACCCAGCCACCCTGGAGACAGCCACCGATCCTATACTCCGTAACCTGTGCGTGAACACATCGCGCCTGCGTTGACATCTACATACAGACCTCCTCGACAAAGCGAAGGGATACACTCGACAGACGCTGAGCTACCTGCACGTATCTTGCTCCACGAAAAGGAGAAATCGACAGCGTACGACACATTGTCATCGCTCATCTCTACCACATCATCTACTGGACAGCGACTTTTGACAATTCCCACATGGGTGATACAATATCACCTCAAGGATCATGTCAGGTGCGCGGTCAGGTGTACGTATCGGAGGGTTGCACCGGTCTGCCCTATGCTCCACCGGGCACGTAGTTGACATACGGTGTGTCCCGGCGGTGTTCACGGCATCAGCAGGCTATTCCAGCGCGAGGGCCGTTGCACGAAACAGCAGCAGAGTGTATCATCTCGGTACCATGGGTTTGGCCGAAACAGGCTGAAGCAATACAGGAAAGATGCGAGAGCATTTGAGATTGCCCTTCCTCGCGCAGAAGCTAGCAGACCAGTCTAGGAGGTGAAAGAATGCTAAGAAAAGTCATACTTCCTGTGGTCGCGGTTATAGTTGTGGTAGTTGTGATACTGCTGCTCCGGGGCGGTAACGGGACGCCTCCTGAGCCACCCGAGGTGCGTACGACGGGCCCCTGGGTAGACACAATTCTCATCAGCGAGGAAACAAGCAGATCCGTAGCTGTGATGAAGCTTGAGGCGGGGGACATCGACGTCTGGTGGACGCAGCCCATAACAGACCCAGACCTCTTCAACAGAATGGCACAGCACCCCGACATCCGGTACGACCTCAGCTACGGCAGCTTCACCGAGCTTATGTTCAACGTCGCCGGACCGCTTTTCCAGGATGGAACCTTCAACCCGTTCTGGGACGCCCAAATCCGCGAGGCTTTCAACTGGCTGATCAACCGCGACTATTTCGTAGGGGAGTTCCTGGGAGGTATGGGGAGGCCCATCTATGCGCTGCAAGGCCGGGCATTCCTAGAGTATGCCCGGTATCCAGACATCTTAGCCGCTATCGAGGATCACTACGCCCATGATCCTGATAGGGCCAAGGACATCATCCACGAGAGGATGATGGTACTGGGCGCCGAGCTTCAAGGGGGAACCTGGCACTACAACGGCGATGAGATCATGATCAAGTTTATCATCCGGACCGACCTGTTCCCACCCCTGTTCCCCGCGGGAGGAGAGTACATAGCCGACTTGATGGAACAGGTGGGGCTCAAAGTCGAGAGGATGCTCCTGCCACTATCGGCGGCCTTACCTTTCGTGGCGTCGGATGATCCGTTTGGCGGTACCTACCATGCCACTGTTTTCGGGTGGGCTAATCCAGCCATCCTGCGGGACCAAGGCGAACGCTTCTATGGAAGCGATACGAGGTTCGTGAATTCCTGGCCCCGTTGGCTGGTTCTCGATCCGCCGCAGGAGTACCTGGAGGTAGCCGAGAGATTGTACAACCGCGACTATGCAACTCTGGCAGAGCGGCAGGAGCTGTTCGAGCAAGCATTGTGGATGTGCATGGAGTTCTCTCCACAGGTCCTGCTCGCTGACATCGGCGGAGCTAATCCATGGCGGAGCAATCTAAACGTCCGAACCGACCTCTCGTACGGTTTCGGCTGGGGAGCGCCGCAGACTATCCACTTCCTGGATGAGGACGAAGAACCCGTGATTGGCGGAACCGTGAGGGGCGAGCAGTACTTGGTGCTTCTCGAGCCATGGAATCCGGTAGCTGGCTCAGCCGCGGTCGCTGACCTGAACGTCTTCCGCAACATGTTGCAGGAACGCGCGCTGATGCCGGACGGACGCGACGGGCTCTTACACCCCTGGCATATCGAGTCGGCCGAGGTTACCGTCAAGGAGGGGCTGCCGGTGACCAAGACCCTTGACTGGCTCACTCTCAACTTCGAGGCCGAAATCCAGGCCCCCCTCGATGCCTGGGCCGACTGGGATGCAGTTACCCAGAAGTTCATCACCGTCGGACAGAAGATGGATCCAGGGTCTCCGTACTATGATGAGGACTTCGACCCCTCCGCCAATGTGAAGTCGGTCGTCCACTACCCGCCTGACTTCTACGATGTCCCGATGCACGATGGCAGCACCCTCTCCCTGGCGGATCTCATCATGAGCTGGATCATGAGATTCGACAGAGCCAAGCCGGAGAGCGCCATCTACGACGAGACCGCCGCGCTAGGGCTCGAGGTATTTATGACGAATTTCAGGGGGGTGAAGATCATATCTGAAGATCCGCTCATCATCGAGAGCTACTCCAACCAGTGGTCCCTGGACGTCGAGTGGAATGTCTCGACCTGGTTTCCGGGTTACGGCTTGTATGAGCAGTTCGCTCCCTGGCACGTCATCACCATCGGCAAGTTGGCGGAGGACGACTTGGCACTGGCCTGGAGTTCGAGCAAGGCTGCCCGGCTCAGTGTGGAGTGGATGGACTATACCAAGGGACCGAGCCTGGCCATCCTGAGGGGCTACCTGGATGACGCGAATGCCGAGAACTACATCCCTTACAAGCCGACGCTGGTGAACTACATCACGGTTGCCGAGGCGGGCGAGCGCTACGCCAATCTCAAGGCCTGGGATGCAAAGGTGGGCCACTTCTGGACCACCACCGCGCCGTTCTACCTGCACGGCGTTCACCGGGTGGCGGGGATCATCGAACTGAGGCGATTCGAAGACCACCCGGACCCGATAGACAGGTGGATGTTCCTCCTGGAGGACCTCTAGAAGCGGGACAATCTGCAGGAGCTTTGCCGCGTAGGCAGGCAGAGCGGTCGTCTGGGCCAGATCCGTGACTTAGCCTGTTGTATTGCGGGGAATGAACACTGACGAAGCCTCTTGGCTTCTCGGTGGCGGCGAAAGACAAGGGAGAGTACAGACATGAGAGAGAAAAAGAGCCTGTCAATCAGGGTGATCTCCTTCTTCATCGCAGTCAGCTTAGCGTTGTTGGTCTTTTCAACCTTTGCTGGAGCGTCTCCCTCCACCGATATATGGGATTGGTATGATTTAGATGCCGTTAGAGACAATCTGGGCGGTAACTACCGTCTCATCAACAACCTCAATGCAACCACTGCCGGTTACATGGAGCTAGCGAGCGCGACGGCCAATGAAGGGAGGGGCTGGCAGCCAATCGGCACCTCTACTGACGCCTTCACAGGTAGTTTCAATGGCCAGGGACATGAAGTCACGGATCTGTTTGCCCGTCGACCTGCCGGCAAAGGCGCAGGGCTTTTCGGCCATGTAGGTCTGGGAGGCGTCATAGAAGCCGTGGGCGTGATGAACGCCTCTGTGACCGCGGATTCATACGTTGGTTGTTTGGCTGGATGGAATGAAGGCACCGTGAGCAACTCCTATTCCAGCGGCAGCGTGACCGGCGATACCAGTGTTGGCGGTCTGGTGGGGGTTCAAAACTATGGCAACTTGAGCAACTCCTATTCCACAGCTAGCGTGATCGGTGTTGCGGCTATTGGCGGTCTGGTGGGATGGAACAACGGCACCGTGCACAACTCCTTCTCCGGTGGCTACGTAAGTGGAAATAGCAGTGTTGGCGGCCTGGTGGGACACAATGTCGGCGATCTGCAAGGAGGCATTGTGAGCAACTCCTACTCCGCTGGCAGAGTGACTGGTGAATCACGCGTCGGCGGTTTGGTCGGGTACAATTTGAGGGGCACTATAAGCAACTGCTTCTGGGACGTGGAAGCCTCGAGCGTCTCAATCAGTGCCGCGGGCACGGGCAAGACCACCGCAGAGATGATGCGCATCGCCACCTTCACAGACACCGCGACACAAGGGCTGGACCAGCCCTGGGATATGGCCGCAGTCGATTCTGAGGAGATAGATGACTCCTGCACCTGGAATATAGTTGACGGCCAGACCCTTCCTTTCCTGACTGGCAAACAGCTCATCCGATACAGCCTCACCATATCTAGCAGCGAAGGCGGGCACGTAACCACACCCGGCGAAGGAACTCCTGCCTACGATGCCGGCATTGTAGTCAACCTGGCGGCCGAGGCTGAAGAAGGCCATCGTTTCATCAGCTGGACCGGCGCTGTGGATACCATCGACAATGTCAACGCCGCCGTGACCACCATCACAATGCAGGGCAGCTACACAATAAGAGCCAATTTCGAAGAGGCCCTGCCAGCAGCAGCTAACCTGCCGCTCATCGGCGGGATTGTTGCGGCGCTGGCAGTAGCGGGACTGCTGGTTTTCCTCAAGCGCAGAAGCAGACCTGCCCCGACTAACAAGCGACGCCGAACTTAGCTAGCCCTCACAGCTTAGGTTTCGTAACGAGGCCGGACTGTCGTTTATGTCTGAACGTCTCAGCATTTGCAGTGTCCCGGCTATGGCCGGTATTGTGGGACCCGTCCTGTACTCTGTCGGGGATCTCGCGGCTTCCCTATCTACTCCGAACTACAGCCTGGTCAGCGATTCGATCAGCAGTCTGGCCTTGACGCACATAGGCTGGCTACAGACGATCGGCTTTCTGGCCCTGGGCCTGCTGATGGAGATCTTTGTAGCAGGGCTCTTCTTCAGTGTTCGTAGAGCACGGGGCTTCCGTCTAAGTATTGGACTGCTTCTCTTGTGCGGGTTCGGCATGCTGATGATCGGCGCCTTTCACATGGACCCGTCTGGAGCTCCGCATACTATCGAAGGAGCAATCCACTCGGCAACAGCCTATGCACTTGCACTACTATTCCCTATTGCTCTTCTCTTGCTCACACCAAGCCTCAAGAGCGATCCGAACTGGAGAGGCATCTTTGTGTACACCTTGGTTGCTGGCGTTCTGGCTTTAACTCTGACGATCGGACTACTATTGCTGCCTAGCCTCGCAGGCTGGTTTGGTCTGTACGAGCGGATTATAGTGGCCAACGTGACAATCTGGATGGCAGCGGCCGCAATCCATCTTCTACGCCTGTCACTGAAACGGGCGCCGAAGCCTGAGCACTCTTGAGATGTGTGCGTTCTACAGAGCCCGGATTCCAGTTTCGAGGACGAAACACCGATTGATCCTGACGATTTCCGGACGGGGACAGGCCCGCCTCTACGGATAGAAAAGTCCTCTGTGAAACGCCCGGACGGATCCAGGCAGCTCTCAGGCCAGAGAGGCCTATTTTTCAAAACCCGGCTGATTGCTTTATACTATTCGACCGTTGAAGTCGCGATGATTGTACGAGCGACTCAGGATGGCCAACTTGGATGACAGAGATTTAGAACTGCTCGAATTCCACAAGGTACGGGAGATACTCGCCGGCTTTGCGTCATTTTCGGCCAGCCGGCAGCTTGCCCTTGACCTTAGTCCTCTCTCGGATGCACAAGAGGTCTGCCTGCGGCTCAGCAAGTCGGCCGAGGCGCGCCGCCTGCTTGCACTCAGTCCGGACATCGATATCGGCACAGTTCTCGATATCCGGGAAGTGGTTAAGATGGCCGCCCGCGGCAAAGTGCTGGAGCCTCAAGCCCTGCTGGAGATTCAGAAGACACTGGAAGCTGCCCGGAGGTTGCGAAGGCAGATCACAAACCTGTCGGACGAGCTTCCGTTGCTGAGCGGCCTTGCCCGAGACATTGTGGAACTGGACCAAGTGCAAAAGGATATTAGTGAGTGCTTGAGTCCGAACGGCGAATTGCTGGACACTGCCTCGCCCAGGCTGGCGTCGGTGAGAGATAGAATCCGGGAACTGCGCCAGCAACTGCTCACCCAGTTGGAAGCCATAATCAGGTCACCCAGAAGACAGAAGATAATCCAGGAACCCATTATCACCGAAAGGGAAGGGCGGTATGTAATCCCCGTCAAGGTGGAATGGCGCCGAGAGATAAAGGGCATTGTCCACGACGTCTCAAACACCGGCGCCACCCTGTTTGTCGAGCCCTGGACAACCCTGGATATGGGGAATGAAGTGCGCGAGCTGGTCATGGAAGAGAAGCATGAAATAGAAAGGATACTGGCCAGGCTTAGCTCGGCAGTGGGGGCACACGAAAGCGAGATTTCGCGCAATATAGACCTGATTGCTGAAATCGACCTGGCCCTGGCCAAGGCAAGATATGCCAAAGAGGCCAGGGCCACTGAGCCCGTTATCGTTTCGGCCGGCATAAAAGCTGAAGCCGAAGGTGATGAACCGCCGGGTGTGTTCAGGCTGGTCGAAGCCAGACATCCCCTGCTCACCAAGAAGGCGGTGCCGCTGTCTGTCGAGATCGGACGGGACTTCTCCACCCTGGTCATCACCGGACCCAATACGGGTGGAAAGACCGTCGCCCTCAAGACCATAGGACTCCTCAGCCTGATGGCACAGGCCGGCCTGCCCATCCCCGCCCAGCCTGAAAGCCATATCCCTCTTTTCGATGGCGTATTCGCCGACATAGGTGATGAGCAGAGCATCGAACAGACCCTCTCTACCTTCAGCTGGCACATAGGCAATATTGTGCGTATTATCAACAGTGCCACGTCAAGGAGCCTGGTGCTCCTTGATGAACTGGGCACCAACACCGACCCGGGCGAAGGCTCGGCCCTGGCCCGTTCTATCCTAATCCACTTCACATCGCAGCGAACGATGACGGTGGCTACCACTCATTACACCGAGTTGAAGGCGTTGGCGCACACTGCCCACGGCCTGCAGAACGCTGCTCTTGACGTTGACCCGGTTACCATGACGCCCACCTATCACCTGACGGTGGGCATTCCGGGCGGCAGCAACGCCCTGGCCACGGCATCTCGCCTGGGATTGCCTGGCCACATTGTCGCCGCCGCCAGAGATATGCTTGCCAAAGGCACTCAGGAACTTGAGACCCTTCTTACCCATCTGATGACCGAGCAGCAAAGTGTTGAGTCTCTTCGCCGTGGCCTGGAGAAGGAAAGGCATGAGGCACAGCAGAGGAACGATGAACTGGGAACCAGGCTTCGCCAGTTAGAGGAAGAGAAGCGAAGGATCATCCAGGCCACCCGTGACCGGGTAGTTCGGGAGGCCTCTGAACTACAAAGCAAACTCCGCGAGGCCGCATCAGAACTGCGCAAGGAGAAATCCCGAGAGAGAATCGAGCAGGCAAAAAAGGCGCTGGCAGATGTACAGAAGGAACTCAATTCCGAAGTGTGGCGCCCGACGCCAATGGCAGAAACAGGCCAGGGCGAGGCTGAGGCAGGCTCGATCGCAGTCGGTGATACGGTCTGGCTGAGAGAGGCAAGCTCGCCAGCAACAGTGCTTTCGATCTCTCAGGAACGAGGGCTCATCGAAGTCCTTGTCGGGAAAGCGAAGATGACTCTCAGCCTGGACAGCGTTGAGAAGAGGGCGTCGGCACCCGGGGGCACAGAGCGGAAGGC
>Ga0209986_10005887_pt1 | contig 10094 bp, 10 predicted proteins | sample BlataG_FD_183168 | JGI IMG/M metagenome (GOLD analysis project Ga0209986, IMG submission 183168) | Deep subsurface microbial communities from Black Sea to uncover new lineages of life (NeLLi) - Black_00105 metaG (SPAdes) (version 2) | ecosystem: Environmental > Aquatic > Marine > Oceanic >...
GGCTGAGGCAGGAATGAGGCTAAGCTTCGGAGAAAAGATACGGCTGGACATCCTTCACCCGCCGCCGCGATTGCTGGCGAACACAGACTCGGACACGAACAATGACTTCGTGGTCGTACGCCTGAGCTATGGCAGGTTCTCCCTACTACTGACCGGTGACGAGCAACAGGAGGGAGAAAGAGCCTTGCTGACGTTGGGCTCAGCCATCTGCGCCGCGGTGGGTGCTGGTCAATATCCCACCTTGGCTGAGGCAGCGGAGCAGATGGTGAAGATCAAGACTGAGGTGGAGCCCGATCCGGCCAACAAAGAAGTGTATGACTTCTACTTCCAGAAGTACGTGGCCAGCTATCCCGGCCTGAAGGATCTGATGCACGAGGTCTCAACCAGGGTTCAGAGCCAGGACTAAAGATCCTATCTCGTGAGGGTAAGCATGGGGAAGCCCACTCCCAACCGAGCTAGCCGTTGGTAAGTTGGCGCCGTGGTAAGAGCGCCTCGATATCCCCGCCCGTGAACACGCCGGTCTACGTTCCACCTCGAGTCGTTTCTGCCATTGGCAGTTCTGTCAACAGCTCTCCAGGGCACTGTAGTGGAGAAGCAGAACGCCCGCGCGCAAATGAACACGGCCATTTGCGTGGTGGCGCCGAGAGACAATGACGGTGCACTGGAACTGAGACCATGTGTGATGCAAGAGACCTCTTGCGGCGCGCTGTTGCCCAGTCCTTGGACAAGACAGTGCCCGCTGCCCTGGCAAACCCAGTGGGGTTGGGTCCCATCACGCGAGCCATCTATGATGGCCTCCATCGCGGTCACCTCAGCTTTCACCAGCAAAGCCAGCTCACGTGTCTGGGTCAGTGCGCACTCCGGCGGGCTCGGATTCTCAAGTAGCCGTGACCCACGACGATGGTGAGCACCAGGAGAGTTCCCTGTTCCAGCCTGAGCTCTGTGATTCAGGGGGCGTCCTCGAATCACCTCTCCGCATCACTAGGGTTGTGATTGCCGAGCGATTGCAACACATCCTGAATCCAAGAGATGCCCTCAGGGTGTAGGCCAGGTTGCCGATGTGTGCGCCACTGTGTTGACAGCGCTGTCGGAATGGGGAATAATCGGCTGAACGTGGCCCCAGTGGAGCCTCGAAGGGATCAAAGCATTGTTGGGGAGGGTACGTAAGGGGCTTCCAAACCCTCGCTCCGTGTTTGACATCCATCCAGGACCGTGCTAGCATATGCCTCTCTGCACAGACTAGAATACAATCTAGAGAGCGAGGTCGTAATGATGAGTAGGAAATGGTCGATTTTCATCTCGATGCTAGTCACAGTCGTTCTGCTTTTGCCTGCATGCTCGGGGCCGGCCACGGCGACACCTGTGCCGCCCGCGTCAACAGCTACCCCACTACCGGCTACGCCCACAGCTACAGCAGTGCCGCCTACGTTCACAGCTACACCAACCCCCACACCCACGCCTCCTCCTTCGGGCGCAGTTCCACCCACACCAGAACCTCCTGCAAGCCTGTGTGCTGGCTTGAGTGGAGCGATTGAAGTGCGCGTCCTGGTAGGCCCGGCAGAAGTTGTGGGGCTGGAGCCGTTTGCGGTGGGCAACATTCCTTTTGCCGTTACTACTGGCGAAGAACCTTACGTTGTGCAGGGAGGAGGCCCCATTTCATACGCAGATGTCCTGGTTGCGGAATGGGGCACGTATGAGGTCACGCTGAACCTGCAAACGACCATCAACGGAGAGTGTCTGGAGGGAGCAAGCGGCGAGGAACTCCAAATGACCTTGGAGATGACTGGGGAGCAAATGCTTGAAGTTACAGCGGAACACTTCCACGGTGAGTATCCGTGGGCAGGCGCGGTTTCTTTGGACGTGAGCTTCCCGCTCGTGGAGGGTGCCACAGTGCAAGGTGAGGGCTGGGCTTTTGTGCTGCATCCGCACAGCCGATAGGTGTAGGGAGAAGGCTGGTCCAGGTGTGCCAAGCGGTTGACAGATTCCCAAATATGGTATGTACTGTTCGCGGAGTTAGCGAACGTACCTACGTTCTGCGGGGAAGGAGGGAGGTGTAGGGACATCCTCGCCTTCGAGCCACGCACCATCTGGTGGGTGGCCTTTCCTTTTGTGGATCGAACTCGTGACATCCCCGACCTGCCATTGCTAGCGGCCGCCAGTCTCCTCGGCGGAAGAGGCCTTGCTCGCCTCAAGCCAGCCTTTGAACAGCCTGGTCCTGAAAGTACCTCATCATGGCGGCGACACCTCACTCACACTGCCTTTCTTGCAAGCGGTCAATCCTCAATTGGCGATCATCTCCGGCGGAGCCGACAACGGCTTCGGCCATTCCGATGAGCTCACCCTGGAGACGTTGGAGAACACCCGCACGTATCGTACCGATCAACACGGGAACGTAGAGGTGGTAAGCAACGGTGAGCGATACTGGGTCCTGACCGAACGATGAGCAGCATTGGAGCACTGCGGTGTTTGAATCCAGACCCGTTGCATGACATGCTGGTGTCGGCTATGATTGCGATAGCGCAGTAGAAATGGATACAGGACTTGTCGAATCCTCTCAGGAGAAAGGTTCTCTCGCTGCCTAGAGCGGCGTTCCCCACTCTTGCGGTTGTGGTACTCCTGCTTGGACTGCTCTTCCCTGCTCCACCTGCAAGAGGACAAGTTACGGCATCATCTGACCCACCGCCGCAACCCTCGTCGCCCTCGGCATTGTTGCAGGACGGTTTCCCGCGGGTAGAGGTTGTGACTTCTACCAGCGAGGAGATAGTGCTGGAGGTCACCATTCCCGTGGTGACACAAGAGGAAGCCCAGCAGGACGGCACGGCCTACCAACGGCTGTCTCTGCCCAATAGTGGCACAACCACCGAGATCGGCAACCCTGAACTGCCGGCCTTTGGACGCTTCGTGGCCGTCCCCCGCGGCGCCGACCTCAAGGTCGAGGTACTGGCGGACACGGTCGAAACCAGCACCGGCTACCTGGTCTATCCAGCTCAGCAACCGCGCATAGATCAGGACGGGGAACCAGACTTCGTCATTGACCTGGCCTCCTACGAGCGAGACGAGTATCACCCGACCCAGATCGTCTATCTCGAAGAACCGGTGATCATCAGAGGGGTGGAGGTAGTGCTGGTCAGGTTCTACCCCGTACAATACAACGCCGCCCGTGGGCAACTCAGGATCCACACGCGTTTTGGTGTGCGGATTTCCTACTCGGGCGGAGCAGGGACATTTTCCGATGAACGTCTCCGGTCCCCCTATTTCGACTCCCTCCTCAGCAGCGTGCTCCTCAACTACTCGCAACTGGGGCCTCCTCCCGGTCCCGGGGGTGGATCAGGCCTGGCGGGCACCAACGGAGGTGATTTCCTGATCATCACCGCGCCTGCTTTTCTGACCCACGCCAATCGACTGGCTGACTGGAAGATCCTCAGGGGCATCGGCACGGAGGTGAGGACAACCGCGCAGACCGGCTCGACGGCTTCGGCCATCCAGAGCTACATCCAGAACGCCTACGAGACCTGGAACCCGCCTCCCTCCTTCGTCCTGTTTCTGGGTGACGCCGAGTTCATCAACACCAACTACATGACTGTTCATCCCCAGCAACCACCCGGAGAAACGCTGATTGGCACAGACCTGTACTACGCCACGGTTGACGGGAGCGACTACTTCCCCGACATCAGCACCGGCAGGATCTCTGTGGATAGCGCCTCCCAAGCTCAAAGCCTCATCAACAAGATCATCAACTACGAGCGAAGCCCGACCGCGACAGCCAGCTTCTACTCCAACGTAGCCTTCGCTGCCTATTTCGAAGATGACGATTCCCCGTTCACCTGGGAGGACCGTCTGTGGGTCCGCACCTCCGAGGAGATCGGCACCTACCTGGGCAACATCGGGTATGACGAACAGCGAATCTACTATGCAGAGCCCGACGTCAACCCTTTGAAATACTCGGACGGGAGTTCCCTCCCCCCCTACCTGTGGAGAGCCAACGGTTTCCCGTGGATCGGAAACACTGCGGAGATCGTCAATGCGGTCAACGATGGACGCTTCATCCTCAATCACCGGGACCACGGGGTGCGCTGGATGTGGGTGCAACCAGAGCTATACGTGTGGGACGTTGAAGGCCTGACCAACGGCAACAGGCTGCCTGTGGTCTTCAGCATGAACTGCGAGACAGGGTGGTTCGACAACGAAACTGACGACGAGGGGCATGGCACGAGTTTCATTGAGACTAACTTCGCGGAGGCCTGGCAGCGCAATAGTAATGGCGGCGGCGCGGGGGTCATCGCCGCGACGCGTGCGAGCTACGGCGGCTACAACGACGATCTGAACAAGGGGTTCTACGACGCTATATGGCCCGATTTCCTGCCCTACACACCGTCTTCTGGTCCCTTCTCCAACCCCCAGTTCAGGATGGGACAGGTGTTGGACTACGGCAAGCTATACATGGCCACCGTCTATGGTGAAAGCACCTACAGGAAGATCACCTTCGAGATGTTCCACTACTTCGGCGACCCCACGATGGAAGTATGGACTGCGTATCCACAGGACTTGAGCGTCTCTCACGACACGGAACTCGAGTTCGCTGCGGCTTTCTTCACGGTGCACGTGACCCAATCGGGAGCGATGATCTCTTTGGTCAAGGATGGCCGGATCCTGGGCACCGCCCTCTCAAGCGCGGACGGCACTGTGGTCCCCCTCTCCGCAGTGGCGGCTCCGGGCACAGCTCATCTTACGGTGAGCAAGCACAACTATCGCCCGTATGAGGGCACAGTCACCGTGACGGACTCCCCGTATCACCTTTATCTTCCAGTCATCGTCGCTGGATAGGCATTCAGACCGGTCTTCCGTCTTCTGACTGAGCGCTGTCCCGCGCCATCAACTTGCACCGTGATCCAATAGAGTTGTCACTAGTACCATTTACCTATTCCGCAAATGGTGGGCGTATGCTATAATGGTCATTGAAGAGGCACAACCGCCACCCCGCGTTTCGCCGCGGGCGTGGCCGCTTGAGACCCGACTCTCTGCACCACCAACTGCGATCAGACGGCCACACCCACAAGCATCGTCAACAGCATTCAGCTATGGCAAGCAGACTACCAAGACGTCTCAGAATCGGTAGCCTCATCCTCCTGGCCCTCGCGCTGGCGCTGACGCTGTCGTCGAGCGCCCTCTCGGACTCACCTCTGCAAGGGCCTCCGCCTCCCACCGAGGTCAACGTACGGGGAGAGGATGATGGCGCCCGTATCCAGCTCAGCGAAGGTCAGATTCTGGTCATCAGCCTGGAGAGCAATCCCTCCACTGGCTACACCTGGGAGGTCGACCATGCAGGCGCGCGGGTGGAAGGACGGCGGATACTCCAGCAGGTGGGTGAGAGCGAATTCAGGCCGCAACCCGCTGCCGTCGAGACCGCGCGCAGCCGGGAACTGCCGCACCTACTTGGTGCTCCAGGAACACAGATACTGCGCTTCGAGGCGGTGGAAGCGGGACAGACCACTCTCAGGTTGATCTATCGTCGTCCCTGGGAGCAGGATGTCGGCCCGGCAAGAACCTACTCCCTCCACGTAGATGCGGTTGGCAGCTTCACTTCTGCTGGCAACACGACTGTCACTGGTCCAGGTGAACCCCCTGCTGAGACAGTCGTGCTACCCCAGGATCACCTTCCACTCGGACTTCCGTCTGCCTTCAACTGGTGCGATCTGGGAGCATGCACTCCCGTGAAGAATCAAGGCACTTGCGGAAGTTGCTGGGCCTTCGGCACGGTTGCCCCCCTGGAGTCCAACATTCTGTACTATGAACGCGTGGCGAGAGACCTCTCGGAGCAGTACCTGGTTTCGTGCAACACTGATGAGTGGGACTGTGGCGGCGGTTGGTTTGCCCACGACTATCATCAGTGGAAGTACCCGTCAAGCGGCGAGCCCGAGTCGGGGGCGGTCTATGAAAACAGTTTCCCCTACGAGGCCAGAGACGTCCCTTGCGGCCCACCACACTCGCATCACGAGAAGATTAACGACTGGGACTATGTGCAAAGCGCAGGGGCTGTTGCCTCCACCCCAGCCATCAAGCAGGCCATTCTAGACCACGGTCCAGTGGCGGCCGCCGTCTGTGCGCACCCTTCCTTTGCAAGCCATCCCCGTGGTTACGTTTTCGAAACCCATGAGACTCAGTGGTGCACTGAGAACTATGGTCAGTCTGTCAATCACGCCATAGTCCTGGTGGGCTGGGACGATAGCCAGGGGACCAACGGGGTCTGGTTCTTGAGGAACTCCTGGGGGCCAGGCTGGTGCGAGAGCGGCTACATGCGCATCGGATACGGGGTCTCCGACGTAGGATACGCTGCCAACTACATAAACTACGAGCCATACTGCCGCGCTCTGACCACCAATGTGAGTCCCAGCGGGACTGGAACCATCATCGCTGATCCGCTTCCCGATTGTGGTTCGAACGAGTACTCACCAGAGACAGAGGTGGAGATCACGGCGAGCAACAACCCCGGTTGGCATTTCACCAGTTGGAGCGGCGATGCGTCGGGAAGCAACTACACCGCGACTGTCACCCTGGAGTCCGACAAGAGCGTGACCGCTCATTTCATGTGCGATGGCTGTGCACCACGGGCCTCATTGCCCCTCGTGATCAAAGAGTAGTAACTTGACGGCTAGCGGGTTCAGCAGCACTGCCGACCCCGCTTTGTCTCGGCTGAGAGTTCGTGGCGTCCAGCTAGGCAACCGGGTCGGATCACCCATGATCTTGGGGGTCAGGACTCTCCACGCAGCTTTCTCAGGATGGGGATGCTCTTCAGCTTCTCCTCCTCGAGGAGTTCCCAGTAGATGCCCTCGCGAATGGCTGCTTTGAGCATGGTCATCATCGTAGGCTCGTCAGAACAACGTGGCCGACCGGAACCCAAACACAAGGAGGCACCGCCGTTGACGGGAACTGATTTTGCCCCACTCAACGAAGACGCCTCGTCTGGAATGAGTGACGGATGGCTCTGGCCTCGCCCCCCTTGACCCGAAAACAAGAAACGGACGCAAGGCCACGGTGCTGTCCCAAACCCGACTGATTACGATTCCCGCACGTCCAGGAACTCGATACCGAGTTGGCCCACGGTGCTTACCAGCTTCTCCCGGTCCACGCCGCTGACCTTCACAGTGACTATCCGTGTACCGGGCTCCTCCCCAGTCCAAGTAGTAAGGGCCAGGACATGACCTTCGAGCCGCGATATCGTCCCCGTAATCAGCGGCAGCATTCCCTTTCCCTCCGGCACCTTGACGGTCAAGCGCACTCCGCGCTCCCTGGCCCCCAGCAACTCCAGGAAGACCTTGAAGAGATCGGTTTCGGTGATGATTCCCCGCAGCTCACCGTCGTGAACTACCGGCAAGGCCCCGATCTGATTGTCCGCCATCATCCTTGCCGCCTCTTCCAGAGGCGTGTCATCGGTGACGGTAATGACGTTCTTGGTCATGATCTCACTAACCTTGATCCGGGAGACCAGGTAGTGGATCTCGTGGATGCTCAACGATGTGGCTGGCGACGGAGAAGCGTATAGGATGTCCTTCTCCGCCACTATACCCACTAGCTTTCCCTTCTTGTCCATCACTGGGAGGCGACGAACCTTCCTGTCTCTCATCAGTTTCAGCGCTTCGTCAATGGCAGCGTCATCGCTAATGGTGATAGGGTCAGGGGTCATTCGGCTGCCTACTAGCATTGATCTACCTCCTTGGGTTCCTCCTATGACAAGATCCACCGGTCGGCCTCAGTATAGCACAAGAGGCCGGAGCGAGCAATTGGACTACGTGTGGGTGATACTGCTAGCCCTCCAGAAACCACTCTTTCTTACGATACACCACTCCGTGACAGGACGCTACCAGATCGCCCTCGTCGGTGCTAACCGTGATGTGATACAGAGCCGTTCGCTTGCCCAGATACTCCTCAGTGGCTTCCGCTATCAGCTTCGTCCCGGGCACAACCATCCTCACGTAGCTGATCTCGATGTTCAGAGCCACAGACGTCTGCCCGTGAGAATTGCTGGCCGCGGCAAAAGCGCTGTCGGCCAGGGAGAAAATGGCTCCGCCGTGGGGGATGCCGTGGAAGTTCACCATATCCTCACGAACTACCATGCTCATCAAGCTATAGCCCGACCTGACCTCTAGCAACTCCATGCCGAGCAAGTCGGCGTAGGGATCCTGTCGGAATCTCAGCAGTATCCGCTGCTGTGTCTCTTCGCCCATGCTCTGCCTCCGTCCTTCCCGCTGAACTGGACGGATTATAGCATCTCGGAGGACCGATTCCAAAGGACTGCCCTCGGGCGGTCGAAGGGCACGCAGTTCAATGCACCTCGCTAGCCCGGTGCGCACCGAATTGCTCGATCAGCACCCTCCACATTGCCTGCCGCGCTTCGCTGAGGTATACTCCCGACCATCTGATCATGCGCTCAGTGGATGGGGACAAGTCTGTGTTGGACGTGGAGGCTTTCAAAGAGAACGAGCGACTGGCCTGGAATCTGTGCGCCGAGAGATACGATAGGTGTCTGACGACACCCTTCACGCCATTCTGCCAAGAGATGGTCAGCCTGGCCCAGTTGGCAAGCGGTCAGAAGGTTCTGGACGTAGCCACGGGGAGTGGCCTGGCAGCTCTTTTGAGCGCCTCCCGAGTCGGATCCGAGGGACGCGTGGTAGGCATCGACCTGTCAGATGTCATGATACAACTCGCACGCGAGAGAGCCTCCGCGCTGGAGGTGAGTAACGTAGAATTCCTCCAGATGGACGCCGAGAGCCTCGAGTTCCCACCCGACTTCTTTGACGCCGTCCTTTGCGCCCTGGGCCTGATGCTCTGTCCGGCTCCTGCCAGGGCTCTGTCCGAGATGTGTCGGGTCTTGAGGCCAGACGGCATCGTGGCTCTCTCCGTCTTCGGACAGGGCAGCAAAGTGGCACTGCGAGCCTTCATAGAACCCTTCATCCCCCATATGCCCCCAGCGGCTCAGCGTGGGCCCTCCATCTTCGGCTTTGGGCACACTGAAGTCCTGGAAGAAGCGTTGAAGGAGGCCGGATTCTCGGAGCTAAGGGCTGAGCAGCGACCTCACATCTTGACCCTCGACGCCCTGGAGGACGTCTGGGAGATGCTGCTGTCCCTGGGCCGCCTGGGGCAGATGCAATCGAGGCTTCCCGACAAGACGCGGGAAGAACTCAAGCAGGAAGTGCTGCGGATAGCGAGGGACAAGTACGTAGATCCACAAGGCGGATTGGAGCTACCCTTCGAACTCACCTACGCCGTGGCTCGCAAGTAGCCCTATCCAGCGGCCTGTTCTCGACAGATCTCGACGATGGCCGGGAGTGTCTGGGCCACATCTTCGTGAATTACAATCTCAGCATCTCTATCGACAGGTGTGCGCTCATAGTTGACGATGATCACATCGCTCCCCAGGCGGCGGGCCATCGAGGGGATATTGGCAGCGGGCACCACGGTAAGGGATGAGCCTGCCACCAGCATCAGATCGCACGTTTGAGCTTCCCTCTCCGCGTCCAGGAGAACGTTCATGGGCAAGGGCTCGCCCATGAAAACGGCCATAGGCTTGAGAACGCCCCCGCATCCGTCGCAAGAGGGTACCTTCCCCTCCAGCATGTATTCATAGATCATGCCCTCGGTGGGGTATACCTGCTGGCACTCCATGCAGACCGCCTCTCGAAAATGGCCATGCAACTCCAGCACGCGCTTCGAGCCAGCCTTCTGGTGCAGGTTATCTATGTTCTGCGTTATGACTGCCTCTAGCAAGCCCATCTCTTCGAGTTCAGCCAGAGCCAGGTGAGCGGGATTGGGAACCGCCTCCAAGAAGAGTTGGATCGTGGGACGCATCCATTCGTAAAACGCCTCGGGTTGGGTGCGGAAGGTGTGGATAGAGGCCACCTCCATGGGATCATCCTTGGTCCACAGACCCGAATCAGGGCTTCGAAAATCGGGGATGCCAGAGGGAGTGCTGATCCCGGCGCCAGTGAGGGCCACGGCGTGTCGAGCATTCAGGAAGAGTTCGGCGGCTCTCCTAATGCTCTCCTCAGGGGACATTCCGCCCACCTCCTCAGGACAGATCGAACAACGACGGCTGCTCT
>Ga0209986_10005888_pt1 | contig 10093 bp, 8 predicted proteins | sample BlataG_FD_183168 | JGI IMG/M metagenome (GOLD analysis project Ga0209986, IMG submission 183168) | Deep subsurface microbial communities from Black Sea to uncover new lineages of life (NeLLi) - Black_00105 metaG (SPAdes) (version 2) | ecosystem: Environmental > Aquatic > Marine > Oceanic >...
ACTTGGAGGCCACAGCCGCGGTAGCACCGGTTCGGTAGGCCGTGATCTCAGTAGCGTCCATAATCGCCAGCGGATATCCCGTTTGGGGGTCATTGTAGATTATGATCGCCATCACCGAAGGCAGATTACGGGAAGGATTCTGAGGATGCACGTTCACCCATTTCATGCCGGCAGCCCCCGGCAAGGCAGCGGGCATGGCCCTGAAGTCGCCATGCTCAACAGAAAGATACAATTTGGCCGGCATATTCGCCCTGCCTTCGCCCATTATTCTGAAAACCTCCTCCACCACGGTGATAACATCTGACATCTTCATCAGAGCGTTGACGGCGTTTCTATCTAACAAAAGCGTAGGCATAAGCTATTAAACCTCCTGCCGATCAGTACAGAATTCGCCGTTCAGTTTACTCTGCCTTAACTGCATAGTCAAGGCAGAGATCACGCTCCGGCGTTTTGCGCAGCGAACCCAGTCCTGCCTTTCGTGATGTGACCAGGAAGACCACCGACGGGCAAACAGCTAACATTGCCGAGCAGCTAGTTCAAATCGCTGGATCCCACCGTCGTTCTATTCTAGAGCTACGTCTGCCTCCACCGTCATGGATGCGGAAGCGGACAACCGGATGGTTTGCTGAGTGTCGATGGGCACTGACCGAGATATCATCCGGTAGGCCGGGAGGAGATAGCGTCCGAGGGTCCTTGAAGGTGCTTCGCGCAGATGTCGCTATTCAGTTTGGCCTGCGTCAATCCCGTCCACCCGAGCAGAGCTAGTTGTTAGCTTGCGCCTCTTCTCCTGCCACGCATAACAACAAAAGCTATGCCCCCGCCAACGACGAGCCCAACAACCAGGCCGATTACGAGGAACTGCCAGAGGCTCCTTCCAGGCCTTGCCTCTTCATCGGCAGGCTCCCCGACCCTGGAAACGGTGATTGCCCCGCTCTCCGGGGATTCGGCAAGGAAGAGCCCATGGGTCCCGCTGAGGAATAGGTCTTCAATCGAAGACAGGGCATTTCCCTCCGGGCCAGTTGCCTGCAAAGGGCCCTCTATTAGAGTCCTCGGGAGAACAAGACCAAATCCGGTATCAGGCTGCTCAGATTCAAACAGAATCTTTCCGCCCTCAAAGCGGAAGTTGGCCAAAGTGGCGTTTTGGGACACGGCAAAAGCCAGTATTTCCCCGCCGTGCAGGCTGATCTGATAAATCCTGGCATCATCCGGGAAGACAGCCTGCACATCCAGATATGCAACAGCGTGGTACCCGCTGATGGATGTCGCTGTCACCGTTGCATTCATGGAGTACTGCGGGAAAGCCCCGATGGTGGGTCTGACAGACACCTGGAAGGTACTCTGCCCCGACGCAGGCACGGAGACACTTGTGGCAGTGAGATGTACATGCCAGCCAGGCGGTATTCCTTCTATATTGAGATTGGCCCTGGTAGCGGCATTAAGGTTATTCTTCAACGTGAATTCAAATCGTTCGGCTTCGTCAACGGTTACTTCTGAGTTGTTCTCCAGCAGCAACTCCAGGGGTGGCACCACGGTGAAGGGTATAGGAATGGGGACCAACTGCCCATCTATGGTGAGTAACTCCACCATCAGTTCATGGTCACCAAGAGCCAGGCTCTTCAGGTCCAAGGTGACGGGATCGGCAATGCTTGTGCCATCAAGGTACACTTTGTGGGTGATCGTTCCGGGTGGTATCCCAGGTATGATATTGTCGATAAAGCTGAAATCCAGGGCGAGCTGTTCATCTTGAAGGAAAACCTGCTTTGATGGCGGGTCGCCGTCGCCAGGCGGGTCAACCAGTGTTGAGCTCTCTGAATTAGCCACTCGTTCCCAGCGCGTTTCCGTTATCTCGGTCCTTGACCCGGGCACTTCCTTCTGCCAGGTATCGTCCTGAACAACCCAGTCCACTTCAATACCGCCGAAATAAACAGCGACTCATATCTTGCGCCACGGCTGTTCCAGCCAGGTTACTTTGGTCTCTTTCCACTCGCGCTCTGTCCAGGTGGTTACCTTCTTCACGCAGACTTCGCCTTTTGCGGAGACCTCCAGGCCCTCTATTTTTATGTCAAACTCCTTTACGCAAACCTTTGGACCCTCTGATGTCTGGGTTCGGGTGTTACCGGTATAGCGGGCTTCCTTAACATACTCCCTTGATTTTGGGGCACTGTCAGGCACGGTGCCCTTGTTTCTGACGCTGGTGACAGGACCGGGACTAGCGAGGACGGTTTTCCCGACCAGGTTGTGGGGAGCCACCAGGGCCAGCGACGAAAGCAGAATCGACACGGACACTGCGAACGCGATCGCCCGCCCTAGATGAATCCGCCTCAGCCACCTTAGTTTTCCTTGAACATAAGCCATCTGAGACCTCCTAGCGCACGGGTGCCTCTCTGTCTGGGTCCCTGGGTCAGGCAACCCGGCTACGTCAGTTCTTACATACAACGATCATAGTGCGTTGATCCTCCAGCGTCAATACTCCAGATTCGGTCATCGGGATTCTGGGTTTTGATATTGCTTGGGGTCTCGGACCTACGATTTCGAATTTCGCTGTATCTTTTCCTGTCCCGAAGCATCTATGTCATCACATATGATTCTCTAGCTGAGATGGGCTATGCTTCCTGAGCTTATGCCCACAATGCCACAAAGATAAGAGAGGGAGCCCCCGAAGGGACTCCCTGTCGATGCGATTTGTAGCTATCTTGCCAATCTGACAGAATAGTAAGAAATGAGATGAGTAATATAACTACTGAAAACCAAGTTTCTTCTTCAAACACGACATGAATTGAACTCAGCACACGGGCATCCCTTCAGTCATGTCTTCGAGGATGACTGTGCTACCGAAGAAGGGAGGCTGGTCAGCCTCCCTTCCGCCTTAGTAGCTTCAATTGAAGCTAGTGTCTGATCAAAATGGTGTCTACCTCTGTTACTATTACGACTCCGTTTGCCAGAGTGATCGTAAGAGAGGCGGGTATTGTATCACCTCTGCCAGCAGCTAGGTAACCCACGTCAGTTAGGTCATCCTCATTAAAGTGGATAACCAGATCTGGAATAGTGTCATCGTTAGCGGTGACAAAATAACCGGGATTACCAATCGGATCTGGCTCATATGGTAGGACAATGTGATCCATAAATGTCAGGTGATCACCTAGATCATGTGCTGTCGCGGTGGCACCAAGGAACTCAAACGTGGCACCCTCAAGTATGGTCACATCGAGCAAGCTGGACCCTAGAATTCCGACAGGTATTACACCGTGCTTCTTTCTGTTAACCGAGTTGGGATCACTCCAGGGCTTGATGTCTATGTCGACTTCCAGTTCCGTGTAGACCATGTCGTCCAGTGTATACCTTTCGGTCCACCCCTCGTCATTATAAGCTTGAAGGCGGACCTGATCAAATGGTGTGTCTGAAACGAAGCCCCAGAATACGTCTATATAGCTATTATCAATTACCCCAACATCCTGCCACGATCCATCCATCATGCGGATCTGGATATTCGAACCGGGGCCACCACATTCTGGATCGCCACCCACGCTACCGAGATCCCAGGTTCCACCAAAGGCGACAATAGGATTGTCAAATGCCCAGGTAGTCCAGGCAGTCGGTACTACATCATATGTAAGCGAGTCATACCACAGTTTATTGGCTGCCTGTGAATAAACAACACCATTTGTCGAAATAACGCTGATCCCGGGACCAACAGCATCATCCTCAAAGTCTTCCGTCGCCCACGAGCCGACTGCAGCTTCCCAACCAAGTTGGTCACCATCATAGACTGTTGTTGTAGCAGCCATTGCTGGAGCTGCTAGAGCAAGCGACAGAACCAATGCCAGCACTATTGCTATTATTTTTTTCAACTTGTCCTCCTTTTTGTAGTTTTGAAAGTTCCTCTTTTCCCTCTTACCCCCTACCGTTGCCAAGTGATTCGGTAGAGATTGCACCTGTCGACCTCAGGCATCACGGCTTGTACATTTATTCAGTTCTACTTCCAGAAAATATCGCCTCCTTATCACACGCAGGGGCATCCTGGGGGGCTGGGGCAAAGCCCCAGCCCCCCTCAAATAAGACCCCTTACTCCTAAGGGACATTCGTCCATCCACCAGAGGTCGTGGGGTAGAAGCGGACCTGCATCAGCTTCAGCCCCTCATTGTTGTAATCCCAGAGATACTGCAGCATGGTGGGGACATTGAACACCCAGACATTGGTGAAGGTAATATCGCATGGATCCTTGACTCCCATCTCACCACAGACATCAATCCAGCCGGTAGCGCGGAAGATATCGCTGATGTCCATCGGATGAGGCTGTTGCTTGCCTTTGTTGCCTTTCGCCCTCTTGAGGGTAAAGGTATCCATCAGCAGTTCCCCATAAGTCCCTTCCTCGAAGGTCACTGTGGCATCCACTTTGGCATGTCCGCCTGGCTTACCCAGGGCGGTGGCATAGACGTTGAAGGACAGGGTGCCATAATCCTCATAGGGGACGGCAATGGTGGCTCCATCAGCGTCACAGGCATTACCATCAAGCACCTGGAACTTATCCGGGTTGGCATAGTTGCGCACCACGTAGATCTTGACTGACTTGGGCACCCCATCTTCACCCAAGGGGACGAAGATAGTGTGGCGGTTGCTGTCCTTCATATCGGCCGTCTTGTCGTGGGGCACACCGATAATGTTCAGGTTATAATGCTCGCCCGTATCTGGAATCTCGTTACCAATGCCAGCAGAGACCGTACCCACTCCTAATGTCATCACTAGAACCACTGCCAGTACTATCGCAATTACCTTTTTCATTTCCTTTTCTCCTTCTCTTTGTTTTCAGTTTTGATGATTTCCCTTTTCCCTTGCTGTTACGAAGAATTCAGCAGGAATTACACCTGTCGACCTCAGGCATTGGGTTATGTATATTGAGTTGAATTCTTTATTAAAGAAAGCTACCACCCCCTTTTCACCAATAGATTTAGTCTTTTCACTGCCACCTGTGTAACCAGGTATCTGTAGCAGCTGACTGGCCCTCAATTCAATAAGCATTCAGTAGAGATTACACCCGTCGACCTCGGGCATCACAGTAAGTCTTCTGCTTATCCCTGTAATCTTTGCCAGCTATCACCTCCTTTAGCAGTAAACCGCACTTCGTGAAGTGCGGTTTCATCATTGGCTCCCCACCACCCAAATGACCAATTATAGGTGATGGTTCAACGCCTACTTCCTCGGTCCCTTTTATGTCTTGTTGGATTACTTTCTTACTATCGAGTTCTCCCTTGATTGTCTATCGAGTGTGTATAACGCTGACTTCGCATTACGTCGTGGATAGACCCTCCATATACTTAGTCGCGGGAAGTCCACAAATCCCTCACAGCCTCCGCTCTTTGTGGTATATCGAATGTGTATAACGCCGATAACTAATTCTACACCGAACATGAATAGGCAGTCAAGATGCCTTTACTTCACTTTTCTTAACAGTACTTACCTATTCTAGATAGGTTCCTTTTTTTCCTGCATGTAATTGAAGGTCGTTCTGTCATGTCCGCAACGCAAGCGCTTCAGCCTCGGCAGTTCGACAGAAATATCACTGTCCTAGAGAGAGGTTGGTCGTGCGGTCAACTCTCTGATGGATTGTGCGGTTTTCCAGTTGCCTTTAAGCGCTGGGGGATAGATCCAATTCTGCCTTTGGTAATCCGGCTCAGACAACGCCGAACAGCAAGGAGCTAACATTGCCAGGACGGAGTGTGTTAAGAGGGAACTCTCAAGAATGTGCTCCCCGGTGTCACCTTCTGGTCAGCCACCACACAGACTTGAGCCGAAGTGTTACAATAGCCTCAGTTGACTATCTGGCAAAGCGATGCGAATGATGACGTGTGCTCGTTGTTGCTCCGATACCTGCCGGCAGACATACAGACATACAGTTGATCAACAGGATTAGGCTTGATGCCGATCATACCACAGCGTGGTGCGAAGCAAATCGTGAAACACTGTGCCTGACAGTACTGAGAGAGCAGTCCCATGCACAGAGAAGAGAAGGTAAACTATGCGGCGCTGTGGATGTGGGCACGTTCCAGCCCACGGCGCATGATCTTTCTTCTCAGAATCAACTGGGGCCGGTGGTGTGCCCTACGCCGCCGCAGACGACAACAACGCCGGATTGATGGTTCGATCCCCTCGGTCCTGGCCGTCAGCCCAACCATGCGCTGCAACTACGACTGTCAAGCCTGTTACTCACGGGGCCGACCCGAAGATGATCAACTCTCAACAGAGGAACTCGATGCACTCTTCTCCGAAGCAGAGGAATTGGGTGTTCACTCCATAGTCTTAACCGGTGGAGAGCCACTGCTGCGCGACGACATACTCGACCTCACAACTCGCCATCATCGCCTTCTCTTCTTCCTTATCACCAATGGCTCGCTCATAACACCCCAGATAGCCTCTCGCATCGCAAGGAGTGGGAACGTGATCGCCCTCGTGAGCCTCGAGGGATTTGCTGGCCACACCGACGAGCGCCGCCAGCCCGGCGCCTATAGGACTGCCATGCGTGCCTTGGCATACCTCCGCGAAGCTCGAGCGGTCTCTGGCTTCACCGCCACAAACACCGCTGCCAACATCGATGAACTGGGCAGCGATGAGTTCATCAACCAGATGGTGGACGTCGGCTGTGCAGTTGGCTTCTTCACCGAATACGTGCCTTGCGGCTCAAACCCGAGATCCGAGTGGGTCCTGGATGAACCCGCGCGAGCCGCGTTACGCAACCGCGTTCTCGAGTTCAGGCGCCGCAAACCGATCGTTCTCAGCCAGTTTCCCGATGACGAGTATGGCAGGGAGAACCGCTGCTCCGGGGCAGGAAGGTCGTCCCTGCACATAAACGCCCAGGGCGACGTCGAGCCCTGTCCCTTTATGTCGATTGCTCGCGAGAACATCCGCCACGGTGGCCTGATCGCTGCCTGCCGGTCGCCATTCTTGCGTGCCATTCGCGAGCATCCCGAACTGCTCCGGCGGCAGCGCTACGCCTGCTCTCTATTCGAGCACCGCGACGCACTCGATGGCCTCGCACAGCAGTTCGACGCGGATAGTGAGCGGAAGCCGTGACAATCCATCAGGTGGTCGAACTCAATTCAACAGGTATGCCTTTGACGTCGTAATCCAAACCTAGGTGACGTCACGATGACAATCCGTGGTAGGTTTCGCCAAGAGCCGCACTGCGACGATTTCCCTAATGTCGCCAGGCGGTAACAATCTGGCTTATTGGTATTCTCTACTCAGCATTGCCCTATTGGCGTAGCTAGTCCAGCTACCACACAAGCCACGACGCTGTTGTTTCTTGGCGTTCCGGCACTGAGGGCAACGCCGAGGCTCGTTGGTCAGACCTTTGGACGCAAGGAATTTGTTTTCCCCGGCAGTGAAAGTGAAGTTAGTTCCACAATCGGCACACTGGATTGATTTGTCCTGAAAACTCATTCGATGACCTCCTCTATTTCAAACTTCAGTCAGAGCTCGGGTCATCCAACACTTCAGAAGACTCTGTGTAAGTACCTTCCCAGAACATTGTTATAACCTAAACTGAAACTTATCTGTAAGTATACCATAAGAAATGCCAGTATGCAAGAACAACTTGAACAAGGCAAGAATCTGAAGGATTGTATGGTTCCCCACTTCTGTTCTTGCGCCGGTCAGTGGACTCAACTCCGCTCCGAGCTAAGTTCTCTTCCCCTCTTTGAGGCTTAGGAAGTCCGAGTTGTATTCCTCGATTAGCCCGGCATCGGCAAAGCTGAAGTAGCGGTTTTCTCCTATGATGATGTGGTCCAGAACCTTAAGTTGCATGATGTTTCCCGCGAAGACTAAATCCTGGGTCATTTGTCTATCGTTATCGCTGGGTTGAGGATTCCCGGCCGGGTGGTTATGGACAAAGATCAAAGCCGCAGCATTATGTTTGACGGCGCTCTGGATGATCTCCCGGGGATAGACAGCACTGGCGTTTAGTGTCCCCTCAAAGAGGTCCTCAATCTTCACAATGCTGTTCTGGGAATCGAGGAACATGACCTTGAAGACTTCTTTCTTCAGGTCTCGCATCGAGTGGTACAGATAGTCGAAGACCTCCCCGGAGGAACGGCAGTAGGGTTTATCGAGGACCTGTTCCTTAAGAAACTCCCTGGCTATCTCCTGCATGAATTTGATGACAAAGAGGTGAGTCGCGCCTATCCCTTTGATCCTCTGCAGTTCCTCGGCAGGAGCTTCCAGAACGCCTCTCAGGGTCTTGAACCTCTTGATGGCTTCTCTGGCCTGCGGTTTACAATCGCTGCGGGGCGTTCCCAGCGTCAGCAGCAGTTCTACGATTTCATAATCGAGGAAGGCCCCCAGCCCCGATTGGCTGAACCTTTCCCGTAGTCTTCTCCTGTGTCCCGCCTGGCTTCTAGTTTCCATGCTTCAGAACGCTCGCTGTCACCTTGAGCCATAGCGAAAGGTCTAGAAGATTCTTCGCTGCGCTCAGAATGACAAAAGAATGGTTAAACTCCTTCCATGCTTCTAGCTTCCATGCTTCCGTCTTTCGTTATTATATACTATGGTTATGGGAATAACGTTATACGACGGCAATGGAAGTGCTGATATAATACTAACACGATGAACCTGGCGCACCAGATAGAGCAATACCTTCCCGGATCACTCCTGGAGCTGGTCAAGGACATCAACACACAGGCTGCCGGGCGCGGAGCAAGGGTATACCTCGTCGGTGGCATAGTACGCGACCTGCTTATGGGGGTTCCTTCACTTCGCTCAGGATCAGGACTCCGCTTCGACCTTGACCTGGTAGTCGAGGGCGATGCGGTGCAACTGGCCCAGCAGGTGGCTGCCACGGGTCGGGCCAGGCTACTTGCCCGCCACCGCTTCGGCACCGCCAAGCTCAGATACGAGGATTTCACCCTGGACCTGGCCACAGCACGAAAGGAGACCTATGCCAAACCGGGCGCGCTGCCTGCGGTTACTCCCGGCACGCTCAAGGATGATCTCATCCGCAGGGATTTTTCCATCAATACCATGGCCGTATCACTCGCCGCCCACGATTACGGAGAGTTGATCGATCCGCATCAAGGTAAGAGCGATCTGGAGCACCGTCTGATTCGCGTTTTGCATTCACGAAGCTTCAGCGACGATGCCACCAGAATTCTACGGGCGGTCCGCTATGAACAAAGGCTGGGCTTTAGGTTCGAGGCGCAGACTCATAAGCTGCTGAAGGCGAATATCCCCATGCTGGATACGATAAGCGGAGACCGCATCAGGCACGAGCTAGAGCTGATCTTGAAGGAAGACCGGCCTGAGCTTGCCATCAAGCGGCTTGCCGAGTTGGGAGCGCTGCCCAGAATAAGCCCCTTCCTCAAAGGCGAGGGCTGGATAGCTGACAAGTTTGACAGAGCACGCCGGCTGAAGAAGCCTGGCCACCTACCTTCACTCTATTTCTGTCTTCTCACCTATTCGTTTAGCGAAAGCGAAATCGGGCAATTTCTCGCCCGCCTTAACATGCAGGCAAAACTATCCCGAGCGATGCGCGATACGCTCTGCCTCAAGACCAGGCTTCCACTGCTGGACAAGTCTGCCCTGAAATCCAGTGAAGTTTGCTATTTGCTTCAAGAATACGATCCGCTGGCCATTCAAGCGAATGCCGTAGCCTCGGAATCCCCGGTGGTGCAACGCCATCTTCAGCTATTCCTCACAAAGCTGCGCTTTGTAAGAACCTCCCTCAACGGGGAAGAGCTAAAAAGACTGGGCATCTCCGCTGGACCGGAGATGGGAAAGGTCCTCCAGATATTGCATAGGGCAAAATTAGATGGAGAGGTTAGCACCAAGGCAGACGAAAAAAAACTAGCCCTCTCTTTAAGAAGCGCTCGACTTCCGTACTGACCCCGAACCTCCACTGGAGTGACTGGAGCAGGGCATCCAGACCCCATCGTGGGCAACGCGAGGGACATTCAGAATAACGGACGGCTACTGTTACAGGACCTCTTTATCACTGAAACTAGAAGGGCAAGGGAGGGAGAAGACGCAAAAATGCCTCGCCGAGGTAGCAGGCCAAAAGATACTTGATAAATTTCCCTGCCCAGCAAGGCAGTAGGAACTTCCATAC
>Ga0209986_10005891_pt1 | contig 10089 bp, 8 predicted proteins | sample BlataG_FD_183168 | JGI IMG/M metagenome (GOLD analysis project Ga0209986, IMG submission 183168) | Deep subsurface microbial communities from Black Sea to uncover new lineages of life (NeLLi) - Black_00105 metaG (SPAdes) (version 2) | ecosystem: Environmental > Aquatic > Marine > Oceanic >...
GCATGACACTGAATTACATTCTCAGTCATCTCTCTGCCCACAATCCTGCTAGTCTTCGCGTTTGTACCTTGCTTGATAAGAGAGCACGTCGATTGATAAATGTTCCTCTTGATTACGTAGGCTTTGAAGTTCCCGATGAGTTCGTAGTGGGTTATGGATTAGATTACAAGGGAGAATACCGTAATTTGCCCTTTATTGGCATCCTCTACCCCGAGCTAATCAAAGGCGAGAAGATGCGATAACCAACCCTAACCTATGTCTCTTTTTCTGTGGCAATACTTATAGCTCGTATAATAATAAAAACAAAAAACTGGGCATAAAAAAATGCCCCAAGTAACCTCCCTTTCCTTGACTCACCACCCACCTTCCTTTCTGCTTCCACCTACCTTGTACTGGGCCTCTTACCTCCCAACACTTTTCAGCTTCCACTTACTCGGCGGTCGGTTCCACACTCGCCAAGTTCTTGTTCGATTACTTGGAGCATTATCATACTAACACACCTCTAAGACTTTGTCAAGGGGTGTGAGAAATAGGTTTGTTTACTTGGGGTGAGTGCCCCATTTAACACTAAATCTCTCTTTGACTTGTGGATTAACCAAGCCCTGAGGCCACTCCCCTTGCAATACTCTGGCTACCTCTTCCCAAGGCCATCTAAATAATTCTTCGCGTGACTCCTCGGAATAGTAGGCAAAATGACCGGTAATGAGAACATTATTAAGCTTGAGCAAGGGATTGTCGCGGTTAGGAGGCTCTGACTCCAACACATCCAGGCCAGCACCGGCAATTAGTCCCTCTGAAAGGGCGGTATAAAGAGCCTTTTCATCCACGAGTTCTCCCCGGGCCGTGTTGATGAAATAGGCGGTGGGCTTCATCCTTTTGAATTGCCCAAGCCCCATCATATGCTTGGTTTCTGGAGTGAGAGCGGTATGCATGGAAACAAAGTCCGACTCTTTAAGCAATTGGTCGAGCTCTACTGATTCCACTTTAAATGTCTTAAACAGGATGTCAGGCACATGGGGGGCGTAGGCAATGATTCTGAAGCCAAAAGCTTTGGCTTTTGGGACAAGGGTACGAGCTATATTGCCAAAGCCAATAAGCCCTAAGGTCTGCCCAGATAGCCGATGTAACGGCTTCAAGGCGCTCAAGTAATCTGCCTGGGTACTCCATTTTCCACTCTTAATGTCGGGAAGTAGTTGATAAAACCTCCTGGCGCAGGCGAGAATAAGTGCCATAGCATGGGCTGAGACCTCCTCCAAGCAATAATAGGGAACATTAGCAACACAAACAGCTTTTTCTGTAGCTGCGGCTATGTCCACATTGTCATAACCTATACTCGTAAGGGCAATCAATCGGCATTTGTTCAGATTCTCGATTACTTTGGGACTAAAGACATACCCGGGCGTTATTCTTATACCCACTGCTATGACAGCATCAGCTTCAGAACAGACGGAGATAAGTTCATCCTCAGTAGTACAGAAGGTCTTTTCCACCTCTGCTCCTAACTTGGTCAATAGCTCATCATAGGTGGGAATTGTCCCGGGCACATAAAAGGTATCAACTACTTTGAAGCTCAAACTTCTGCCTCCCTTTCTATTCTTGCTAGAGCAATCTCCATCGCCCTAAACTCTATGATTATAGCATTGTCACATGGGCATTTTCAGTGTGAGTCTTTCGGGCCCTTTTCACATGTCAATTAAGTTTGGGTGAGCATGGCGGCAAAACAAAGAGGATTGGTATGGACGGACGACGCAAATCCTATACATTCGCCACTCACTTGTACTGAACCATACCATAATATACTATATATTCAGGTCGACTTAACCAAAAACGGAGATAAAAGATATTAGTCCAATCGGTAGTGAAATAGGAGGTTGAGATGTCTGATGTGATAGCCAGGGTAATATCCCAGAAGGGGACTTGCGAAGCTCAACACAAGGTTGGTGATGAGTTTGTCATCGGACAACAGACTCCGCCTAACCTCTGTTCATGGGCTTTTTACTCCCTTTTTCCTTTTGCCCAAGTCCTGCAATTCGGCGGTTCGTTCCCCTGGGAGAAAGACCGAAACAAGACTACTGTTGCTTGTCCTGACCCAACAAACCCGGTGGTGTTTGAACTAAGGCGCACTTTGCCTTAATGAGATAATCACCAGGCCCAGTGGCGCAAAATGAACGGACCCTAGTCGGTCTTATCGCTACACTGAAAGGGAAAGTGCTGTTTTTGAGGGCCACGGCGACACTATCCCAATTGCCTCCACTACAAACCAGCCTTTTTGAATCTAAGACTAAACCAGCGTCATCAGGCTCAGTAAAGCATAATTCCAGGAAGCTTGTGCAAGAAATAGTCTGCGAGGACCAACTAGAAGATATTGTAAATTCAGGTGCCCGTATTATTAATGCAGCTTAAGATTAATTTCACCGACTGAGTTGTTTCTTTAAATTCCTGGCTTTGTGTTCATATCGATCAGCCGCCGCAGTACATCCAATGCCCAAGCAAACAAGCACAATTCCAAAAAGCCCAAGCAGACTCGGTGAGATAAGAAGGACACTACCACCCACCATTCCCACCGTTACCAGAACTATTGCCAAAATAATATACATATTTGCCCTGTCTTTCGTCTCATCAACTTCCTCCTGAAGCTGAAACTCTTGCCATTCTGTATCTTCCTCAACTAAAACCTCCCCACATTTAGGGCAAAATACCAAATCTTCATCTATTTTCTTCTTGCAGTATTGACAGTATAGCATCGCCACACCTCCCAATCTCTTTTCAATATTATAAGATAACGCTGGCCAAAATGCACTATCTTCTGCCAGCGTGTGCGCAGGAGATTACTACCAGGTTTTACAAAAATTTTTAAAGCTTGCAGTAATGTGTCATAGCAAGCTTTTCTGATAATACCTAGCCCTTCAGCCAGGGCATCATATCCCTGAGCTTTTTGCCCACAACTTCGATGGGGTGCTCTGCTTCCATTCGCCTCACGGCATTAAAGCTGGGCCGGCCGGCCTGGTTTTCCAAAATCCACTCTGTGGCAAAGCTGCCATCCTGAATCTCTGCCAGGATTTGCTCCATTTCTTCCCTGACCAAATCATCAATGACCCGTGGACCTCGCGTGTAATCACCATACTCCGCCGTATCGCTTACCGAATAGCGCATATAACTCAACCCACCTTGATAAATCAGGTCAACAATGAGCTTTAACTCGTGACAAACCTCGAAATAGGCGATCTCAGGTTGATAGCCGGCCTCTATCAATGTTTCAAAGCCAGCCTTTATCAAGGACGAGACTCCGCCACAAAGCACCGTTTGCTCACCGAACAGATCGGTCTCGGTCTCTTCAGCAAAAGTCGTTTCCAAAACTCCGGCTCTAGCGCAACCAATCCCCTTGGCATAGGCCAGAGCTGTGTCTTTGGCTTTCCCCGAGGCATTCTGGTGGATAGCCACCAAGGCTGGAGCTCCTGAACCTTCAGTATAAAGTCTTCTGAGCATATGTCCCGGACATTTAGGCGCTATCATGCTAACATCGACTTCAACTGGAGGCACGATTTGAGAAAAGTGGATACTGAAACCATGAGCAAATATAAGTGTCTTGCCCCGGGCCATCTCTTTCTCAATTGACTCCTGATAGATTCTGGGCTGCACAGTGTCCGGAGCTAGCATAACAATTATATTTGCCTTCTTGGCTACTTCAGCGGCGGTAGCCACTTCAAAACGAGCTTTCTTTGCCGCCTTCCAGACTTGGGTGCCTGGTAATTCAGCAACAATGACCTGGCAGCCGCTGTCCCTTAGATTCTGGGCATGGGCATGTCCCTGACTCCCAAAGCCAATAATGCCAATTATCTTTCTTTTGAGCAAATCCAGGTTAGCATCCCTGTCGTAATAAATTTTAGCCATAATCCCTCCTCTATTAACTTTCAGCTGTCAGTTGTCAGCTATCAACCATCGACAGTTATTTAAGAACTGCTTCCGCGAGTTAAGGCTATCCTGCCAGTTCGTGAAATCTCCTTAACGCCAAAATCATGAAGGAGCCCGAGCAGAGAATTTACCTTGTCTTCGTCACCGGTCACCTCCACTGTCAGTGAACCTGGAGCAACATCAACTATATTAGCCCGGAAAATGTCAACGATTTGCATAATCTCGCTTCTTGTCGAGGCAGTAGCCTTCACCTTAATTAAGGCCAATTCTCTGGTCACCATGTCTTCTTCGGTTATATCAGAGACTTTAATCACGTTGATTAGCTTGTCCAGTTGTTTTCTCACCTGCTCTATCTGAGCAGAATCACCGACAGAAACAATGGTCATGCGCGATAAGCCGGGATGTTCACTACCACCTACAGCAAGACTTTGAATATTAAAGGCGCGCCGGCGGAATAAACTAGCTATTCGATTAAGCACCCCCGGTTTATCCTCCACTAAAGCTACTAAAGTATGTTTTGTATTAGTCACTTTGCCCCCCAACAGATAAATTCCAAATCCTAATCTCTAAACTCTAAACAAATTCAAATTTCCAAATTCAAAACCCTCATCTTTTGATCATTGGAGTTTCGGGTTTTAATATTGTTTAGCATTTCGTGCTTTGTGCTTAGAATTTGCCCCCTAATACTTCTGGCCTTGATGGCTCGAAAAATCTGGCCAAGTTTTCCCCTGGTGGCACTATGGGATATACGTTCTCTTCGGGCTCGATAAGAAAGTCGATGAGAAAAGCTCCAGGGTACTCCATGGCCTTCTGTATAGCCGGGATGACTTCTTCTCTTCGCGTCACCCGAAGACCAGGGATGTCGTAAGCCTCAGCAACTTTGACAAAATCGGGATTCCAAAGCTTCGTGCCAACGTAGCGCCGTCCATAGAATAGCTCTTGCCATTGTCTTACCATGCCTAAATACCCGTTGTTAATGATAGCTATTTTTACAGCAATGTTTTCCTGTGTTATGGTAGCTAACTCCTGGATAGTCATCTGAAAGCCGCCGTCGCCAGCAACACACCATACCACCTCTTCGGGGCAACCAATTTTGACTCCCATGGCCGCGGGTAGTTCAAACCCCATGGGGCCCAAACCTCCCGCAGAAATAAGGCTGTTCGGTTTGTTGTAAACGAAGTATCGGGCCGCCCACATTTGATTCTGCCCCACCCCAGTAACCACTAAAGCATCGCCTTGCGTGGCCTCATAGATCTGGTGAACAATGTATTGAGGCAAAAGCTCATCACTCTGCCTGATTTCTAGCGATGGATGCTCATGCCTCCACTGTTCTATTTGGGAAAGCCAATCCACATGCTCTCTTCTCTCAATTTCTTCATTCAGGGCTGTGAGCACGCTTTTTACATCTCCGACTACCGGAACCTCGGTGGGGATATTCTTTCCAATCTCTGCAGGGTCGATATCAATGTGAATGACACGGGCATGGGGAGCAAACTCTTCGGTATTTGCTGTAGCCCGGTCATCAAATCTCATGCCAATAGCGATAAGAAGGTCGGCGTTTTGCACTGCCATATTGGCGCAAGGTGTACCATGCATCCCCATCATGCCAAGATCAAGTATATGGTTTCCAGGGAAGGAGCCTAGACCAAGGAGAGTGTGAGCCACTGGTAATTGTGCTTTCTCAGCAAATTCCTTAAACTCATCGTAGGCTTGGGAAATAATTATCCCCCTGCCAGCGATGATAACAGGCTGCTCAGCTTCGTTAATGAGCTTTGCTGCTTTTTTAATTTGAGCCGGGTGCCCACGAGAGATAACCTTATAGCTCGGCAAATCAAGCTTATCGGGATAAACAAAGTCCGTTTGCTCTTGCTGAACATCCCGCGGTATGTCAATAAGCACAGGCCCGGGCCTTCCTGTCTGGGCAATGTGGAAGGCTTCTTTAACCGTTTTAGCCAGCTCAGCAGCATCGGTAACAAGATAGTTATGTTTGGTAATTGGAATGGTAATGCCTGTGATATCTGTCTCCTGAAAGGCGTCCTTGCCAATAACAGGTCTAGCTACCTGGCCAGTTATAGCTACTAAGGGAGCAGAATCCATATAAGCATTGGCAATGCCGGTAACCAGATTAGTAGCTCCAGGCCCCGAAGTAGCAATACATACTCCCGCCTTATGTGTAACTCGAGCATAGCCATCGGCGGCATGAGCCGCTCCCTGCTCATGGCGAACTAATATATGTCGGAGTTGAGGATATTGGGGGAAGGTATCATATATCGGTAAGACAGCACCACCGAGAATGCCGAAAATAACCTCTACCCCTTCTTTAATTAAACTCTCACAGAGAATCTGAGCACCAGTCTTCTTCATAGAATAACTCCTTACCCAGTAAACACCGCACCAGTGCTGGCCGAGCTTACTTTATCACTATACCTCTTGAGATAGCCAGTTTTAATCTTGGGTTCAAAGGAAGGCAATGCAGCCAGCCGTTGTTTTAGCTCTTTTGGGCTTAATTCTACTTCTAATTTGTGGTCAGGTATATTTATGTTAATCATATCACCATCCCGCAAAGCCGCTATCGGACCTTTCTCTGCCGCCTCAGGAGATACATGACCAATAGCTGCTCCTCGCGTGCCTCCAGAAAAGCGTCCATCTGTAATAAGAGCTACTTCTTTATCCATACCCATACCGCTGAGGAGGGAAGTGGCTGCTAGCATCTCCCGCATTCCCGGCCCTCCTTTGGGGCCTTCATAGCGAATGACGATTACCTCGCCTGACTTAAATTTGCCTTTCATTATCGCCGCCGTAGCTTCTTCCTCACTATCGAAAATCCTCGCCGGACCCCGATGAACTAACATCTCAGAAGCTACCGCAGCGCTTTTCACCACGCTACCATCAGGCGCCAGATTGCCAAACAATATGCTAATACCACCAGTATGAGCATACGGTTGTGACAAGGGGCGGATTACCTCTCTATTTTTAACTTTGGCTTCCTTTGCTATTTCGCCTAATGGCTTGCCTAAAATGGTGTTCGCCCCAAGATTCAGCAATCCCGATAGCTCTTTCATTATCGCAGGAATGCCACCGGCTAAGTCCAAATCCTCAATATGATAATCGCCGGCCGGGCTTAATTTGCAGATATGAGGAACGGAGTCGCTAATCTCATTTATCAGGGACAAGGGAAAATCTATCCCAGCCTCGTGCGCTATGGCAGCAAGATGCAACACGGAATTTGTGCTACCACCCAGAGCCATGTCCACAGCGAAGGTATTGTAAAGAGAATCCCTGGTGATAACATCTTTGGGCCGAATATCTTTGGCTAACACTTCCATGACTTGCTGCCCGGCTTTATAGGCTAGTTGTACCCGCCGTGCTTCCACCGCTGGTATTGTGCCGTTACCCGGCAAAGCCATCCCTAAAGCTTCGCTGAGGCAATTCATAGTATTAGCAGTGAACATCCCGGCACAGCTCCCACAACCAGGACAGGCGACCATCTCCAGTTCTTGCAACTCAGCCTCGGTCATCTTGCCCCTAGCTACTTCGCCTACAGCTTGAAAGACTGTAATAAGGTCAACGGACCTGGCAGCATTTCCCTGGACAAACTTCCCGGCTAGCATGGGACCACCGCTCACAAAGACAGAGGGTAAATTAAGCCTGATTGCGGCCATCAACATCCCGGGCACAACCTTGTCGCAATTAGGGATGAATACCAGGCCATCGAAGGCATGAGCCTGGGCCAGGATTTCCACCGAATCGGCAATGAGTTCCCGGCTGGGCAAGCTGTATTTCATTCCCGGATGGTTCATAGCGATACCATCGCAAACAGCTATGGTATTGACCTCAAAAGGCACCCCCCCTTCACTGCGAATCCCTTCCTTTACCGCCTTGGCAATTGTTTGCAGATGGATATGACCGGGGACAATCTCACTAAAGCTATTGATTACTCCAATAAACGGCTTATCCCAGTCATCTGAAGAGCAACCGACAGCACGCAGCAGCGACCTGTGAGGCGCCCGCTCAATTCCTTTCTTCACCAAGTCGCTTCGCATTTAACTTATACTTCCATAAATGAACTATGTTGCGTAACATAGCATAACACCTAACTAGCGTCAATGAGATATCTTTTTGGCGTTGTTTAGCAATTGCTCAGTTGTCATTGCGAGCACCTGAAAGGTGCGTGGCAATCTCATGCCCCTCCACGAGATTGCTTCAGCTGACTTCGTCAGCCTCGCAATGACAGGATGGAGGTGTCATTCTGAGAAAATCGTAAGAGAGGGGCTTGTCCCCCCCCAATCTCTTTCACCCTCAGGTATACTGTGGGCCTCTGCCTCGCCGCCTCTTTGCCCAGACGGCCAGTGCCACTGAAACCAGCACCACCAAGCCTACTATGGCCGTCTTCTCGGCCAGAGTAGTGTTGACAACTATGGTGCTCATGGCCAGAGCAGGCAGCAGTCCAGCCCTCACTATTGGCTTCAGGCTTGGATGCTCAGTTATGAACTCAGCCATTGGTGGGCTGACCCTGTAATAGATGCCTACCAGGGCTTGTCCCAGCGGGTTGGTCAGGAGGTATTTATCCCTGAAATCACGGAGAACTTGTATATCCTCGGCCATTGGGGCGCCGTAGGCTGCGGTGGCGATGAAGCAAATGCCAGAGGATGGTTCGTCCCAGACGGTACCGCCTACGGCGACCACGGTGCCGTTGGATTTAACCCCCACCGTGTGCGATTCGCCGCAGGCGACCTGGATGATGTCCGTCCAGGCCTCGATATCGCACTTCCCTGAGGAGTTGCCTCCCACGGCGACCATAGTGCCGTCAAACTTAAGCCCCACCGTATGAAACAGGCCTGCGGCGACCTGGGTGGTGTTCGTCCAACCGCCGACATTGCACTGCCCACGGCGGTTCCATCCCACGGCGACCACGGTGCCGTCGGACTTGAGCCCCACCGTGTGATACCAGCCTGCGGCGACCTGGGTGATGTTCATCCAACCCCCGACATTGCACTGCCCGCGTTTGTTCCATCCTACGGCGACCACGGTGTCGTCGGACTTGAGCCCCACCGTGTGATGGCTGCCTGCAGTGACCTGGGTGATGTTCGTCCAGCCGCCGACATTGCACTGCCCTGAGGAGTTATCTCCCACGGCGACCACGGTGTTGTCAAACTTAAGCCCCACCGTGTGATACCAGCCTGCGGCGACCTGGGTGATGTCTGTCCAGTCGCCGACATTGCACTGCCCGTCGTAGTTGGCTCCCACAGCGATCACGGTGCCGTCGTCCTTTAGTCCCACCGTATGTTCAAAGCCTGCGGCGACCTTGATGATGTCTGTCCAGCTGCCAACATCGCACTGCCCGCTTGAGTTGTCTCCTGTGGCGAGCACAGTACCGTCGGACTTAAGCCCCACGGTGTGGAGGGAGCCTGCAGCGACCTCAATGATATTCGTCCAGTCGCCGACGTCACACTCCGGGAAGAGGTTATAGTCATCTGAAGCTTCAGCAACCACCGCGGGAAGAAGCAAGCTACAGAACAGAACAAGGCAGAGTGAGGCCTCTAAGATCGTCTTTCCATTTTTCATTGCCACCTCCTATTATCCGTCCGAGGCTGTTTAATTTCGGGCAACCACATTTTTAAATAGCCAATATTCAATTTCATCCTCAGGTGTACTCTGGACCTCTACCCCGCCGTCTCTTTGCCCATACCGCCAGTGCCACTGAAACCAGCACTAATACGCCTATTATGTCTATCTTCTCGGCCGGCGTAGTGTTGACGGCTACGGCGCTCATGGCAACAACGGGCAATAGCGCAGCCCTCACTATTGGCTTCAGGGCGGGATGCTCAGTTATGAACCCAGCTATCGGCGGGCTGACCCTGTAATAGATGCCTACCAGGGCTTGTCCCAGCGGGTTGGTCAGGAGGTATTTATCCCTGAAATCACGGAGAACTTGTATATCCTCGGCCATTGGGGTACCGTAAGCTGCGGTGGCTATGAAGCACCCGGGCCCCGGGAGAGTACACGACACATAGCCGCCTGCAGCGACCACGGTGCCATCCAACTTAAGTCCCACCGTGTGATACGTACCTGCGGCGACCTGGGTGATGTCCGTCCAGTTGCCGACATCGCACTGCCCGAAGTCGTCGAATTCTCTGGCGCATCCCACGGCGACCACGGTCCCGTCGGCCTTAAGTC
>Ga0209986_10005893_pt1 | contig 10084 bp, 20 predicted proteins | sample BlataG_FD_183168 | JGI IMG/M metagenome (GOLD analysis project Ga0209986, IMG submission 183168) | Deep subsurface microbial communities from Black Sea to uncover new lineages of life (NeLLi) - Black_00105 metaG (SPAdes) (version 2) | ecosystem: Environmental > Aquatic > Marine > Oceanic >...
TACTTAAAGAGGTTTTTGGAGAGCAAGAAGAAGCAAGTGGTGGTGGGAAAGAATGAACTGGATAATTAAATTTTTACACTGGTTACTAATAACCAATAGTAAGGGAACACACACCCCTTCGTTTCTTATGGAACGAGTGAGGAAGAACAAATGACTAAAGACTTCGTAAACAAGTTAATGAAGCAATATAAAGCTTCTGATGGGAAACTTCCACAAGAAACAAATCAAAACCATAGGATGGTTGGTGTTATTGTTGCTTGGCAACCTCATAATTATCGTTTGTACTGTAAGTTTTCTCGTACTAGGGGCTTGCCTTTTAAGGGTCTTCCTTTAAGTAACCATGGTCTTTCTGGTATTGTTAGTATGGTTAATTTTGGTTCTGAGTTGTTGTGGAAGGGTGTTTGTGGTTGTGATGTTCGTATTAAGCGTTCTTTGGTTGAGGTTACTAATCATTTTCATGCTAAGCAGTGGCGTCGTATTGTTGCTGGTTCTTTGTTGGAGGTTGATGCTCGGGTTGATAGTGTGATGGATGAGTTGCGTGAGCAGTCTTTAAGGGCTCTTCGGAGTGTTTTGTCTGTTGTTGGTGGTTGGTCTGATTTTGTTGTTCTTAAGGAGCGTGTTGAGCATGGGGTTAAGGGTGAGGATTTTCTTGATAAGATTCCTTCTGATTTGATTATTGATGATTCTGTTTTTAAGAAGGTTTATGCTGATAAGACTGAGTTTAAGAGTGCTGCTGCGTTGAAGTGTTTTATTAAGAATCGTGCTTTGGAGGATTTTGCTCCTGTTATTGTTCGTGAGTTGTCGTTGTTGCGTCGTGGTGTTTTTTCTTATCCTGATGTGGTGTTGCGTTCTGTGTCTTCTGTTGGTGAAATTGTTGATTTTGATGTTTCTTGTTGGTCTGAGTCTGATCGTCTTTTGTTGACTGATGGGTTGTTTAAGAAGTTTGGAGGGGTATAATATGTTTAAGAAGAAGAAGCAGTTGTTGAGGTTGTTGGTTAGTACGCCTTATGGTAGTTTTAGTGTTTTGTTTCCTAGTAAGGAGTCGGAGGTTGTTTTGACTTTTGTTTATTCTGATGATTCTGAGCGTAAGGTTAAAGTTTTTGATCCTGAGCAGGTGTCGGTGATTGGTGATGCTGTTGTTAGTCAGGAGTAGGGGTGCTTGGTGGTCTCGTGACGCCTCCTAATTATGTAAGCCATTGTTGCGTTGATTGCCAATCCCAAATACTCAAAGGGTGATAAATGATGAATATTGAAGCGAAAATAAAATACCCTTGTGGATATGAAGTATATGTTAAAGCTAGTTCATGGTTTGTTACGTATGACCCCTCATTTGAACGAGAATGTCCAATACACGGGAAGAAATGTAAAAGGGGTGGTTTGTGAAGTTGTCTAGGGAGAAGTTGGCTTTATTGGGTTTGTGTCCTACTTGTAAGGCTCGTGTTCTTAGTGCGTTGGAAGATTGGGAGGAGGAACGACGTAATAAGATTACTGAGTCCGTGATTAGGCGTATTAGTGAGGGCAAGAAGGGGGGGCGTCCTATGGGTAGTAAGGATAAGAAGAAAAGGAGGCGTGCTGGTTATTATATGCGTTACGAAAAGGATCCAAAAAAAGGTATGGTGCAAATAACTGATGAGGTTGAGTTACATAATGCTAGAATAAGTGGTGGGAACAATGGTTAGAATATTCCATTATGGGGTACCTTAACGGAATGGAGGTTGTTAGACGATGGGTACTAAGGAGGAGTTTAAGACTATTAAGCGTTGGGTTCGTTATTGGTTGGAGAATGATCCTGATTGTCGTAATGATGATAAATTGTTAATTTATCGTATTATGCGTTGTACTACTAATATTTCTTGTTCTTTTGATGATTTTCGTAGGATTCCTTCTTTTGAGACTATTCGTCGTGTTCGTCAGAAGATTCAGGAGTCAGAATTTTTTCCTACGTCTGAGGATGTGATTGTTAGGCGTCGTTTGCGTCAGGATGAGATTCGTGCTTGGGCGGTGAATAATGGTTGATGAGTCTATTGATGAGGATTGTTTTAAGGGTAAGGTTTGTTGTCATTGTAATAATCCTGCATCATTGTTTCATAAGGTTCATTTGTGTGATTCTTGTTATGATTATTTAGTGGTTCAGGGTCATAAGTTAATGTTAGTTGGTGGTGTAATTAAGGCTGTTAAGTCTTAGTTTGTGACTTCTGCTAGTTGATTAATTATCTCTGGTTTGAAGTATTTAATCTTTTTTACGGTCTTTTCTGGCATTATTGCTAATTCTTTTACTTTTTTGTATATCCAGATTCTGCTTTTTTTGAGTTGTTCTTCTACGTCATTATAGGTTATTAATCCTCTTGTTTCTGCGCTTAGTCGCCTTTTTGCTGTCATACTCCATAGTTCGAGTTCTTTTGCTTGTTTTTTTGGTAAGTCATATGTTATGATGTGGAAGTTTGGTATTTCTTTTCTGTATATTTCCCAAGGAAATGTTTCTTTGCTGTCTTTGTAGTATTTGTATAGTTTGCTTACTTTTTTTGCGTCATAGACTGATCCTTTAACATAATCATCTTTCTTATTCTCATGGTCTATTCTTGCGTCTAAGTGTACTAAGAATCGTGGGATGCCACTCCATGCTCTCTTATCTAAGTATAATGTTGTTGGTAATGCCATTAGTATTATTATGTTATATTGTCTTGCTCGTTGGAATAGCGTATTTAGTTCGTGGTTGAGTCGTGATTGTGTTCTGCCACTGCTGAAGTCTCCTGCTTCGTCGTACATCATGGTTGGTAGCCCTGCGTCATAACAATCTTCTATTTTCTTTGTGAATTCTTTTGCTCCTGCTGAGAATTGTACTCCTCCTATTGTTGTTACTGGTTTATTGAATGCTTTATTAAAATAGTTTATTGCGTGTACTATGTGTGTAGTTTTTCCTGTTCCTGGGATGCCATCTACTACTACGCCTGCTGGTTTGTTTCTTTTTCTTCTTAGTATTAGGTCGTCGTATTGTTTTGCTAATAATGGTGTGAATGCTAGTCCAGAATCATTAATTTTTTGTTTTGGGTAATTCATGTGTAGCCAAAGTGTTCGTTCATTTTTTCTATGTCTTGGAAATCTAATTTTCTTAGTGTGTCTATTTTTGTAATTTCTGTTTTGTCTAGTGCTTTATTAATTATCATGTATGCGTTAATTATTTCTTGTATTGTTGGTGAGTCTTTTTTGATTATTTCTTCTAGTTCTTTTCTTCTTTTTCTTGGTAGTTTTCTTATTAATAATTCTTCTAGTTCTAGCTTTAATGATAGTAATCTTGCTGATACTTGTGATAAATTTGGTGTTTGTCCTTGTAAATCCTTGCTTTTTGCGCTCTCTATTGCTTCAATTAGGTCGTTTCTTCGTTGTAATATGATCATTGCAAGGATGTTCTTTGGAGAAATGCCTATCGTAGCGTCACTATTAAAATTTACCATGCTCTATAGTACTATAATATACCTATATATATATCTTTTTGTTTTTGGTTTTTGCTTATAAGTTCTTAGCATTGCTTATAACATAATGATAAACTTTTTATATTAGTTATACTAAGGGTGCAGTATAATGCGAGCCACTAACCTGCTCATAACCTTTCTGTTGTTACTGTTCACCGTTTTGTTGGTGGCTTGCAAGCCTAATACTTACATTATTAATCAGGACTTCTCAACTACCAACTTAACAAGTAACTTGTCTCATCGCATTCAGGACTCTGACAATGATACGTGGGTTGACGTGGAATACTTAACTGACGAGGACATAGTAAGGCTGAGTATTGCTGACAGGACGCTCAACATTAGCGGTAATGCTACTCATTGGTGGATAGAAGATAATGGAGTCAAAGTGTTAGAGTCTAACGGCAGTGATACTTGGATAAGAGGAGGTAGTGGAAGCTACTTACAAGTAAGGTGACATTATGAATGATAAGATTAGAAGAATTGTTTTTTTTGCAGTGTTGTGTATTATGTTGTCAACAACAGCTTATAGTGCGTTAGCGTATCATATGACTTCAAGAATTAAGGTAACTGGTGATAGTAGTCCTTTACAATGGTCGCCTTATCCTGCTGGAGCACATTATTTACGTATTGATGACTTCCCCGCTAATGATGATTTTGATTACATAAGCACTACTAGGAGTAATTATTATGATTGGTGGAGCCTTGCTAATTGGGGAAGTTGGATACCACAACCCGAAAACGAGAACATTCATATCTATTCATTAAGGATTTATGAGAGGGCGAAGGCTACCAGGTTAACTTTTCCTACCATGCCTAGTTTTAGCATACTACATAATATGCCAAACCCTTCACTACCAAGCCTCTATCCGCTAAGCATATTTTATGCTGATTATTACAGAACCGTATATTGCATAGGAACACTTTTTGATTGTCGTCCTATAACAATACAGAATATTACAGACTTAGAAATAGGCATACGTTCAAACATACCATTACGCAATACTATTCGTATGACTAACGTTTTTGTGATTATAGAATGGGATTATGTTGTAGTTTGTAATGGTGTTGAAGATTGTGTCATTGATTGCTCGAATAATCCCGTAGTATTACATGATGTTGACGTCGGAGGATACAATATCACCTTTAGTGGTGATGGAACAGTAACATTTAAACAAGATACGAGTATTAATAATTGGAATTGGTTATTAGTTGAGAATGGTTGCGAAATACAAGCAATAGGAAATAATTCATTGAGAAGTATTTGATTGTTGAGTGGTCAATAATGGAACGATTCAAAATCATTCAAGGGATAACAGTACCGACTTAATACTTCACGCAGTTGATGAGGGGGCGGAGAGTTTAATCCCCCATTACTTGGTCGATGGGGCGCACCTCTTCTCTCCGCCTCATAATCCTATGAAACGATTCAAAATTTATGAGAAAGGACCTTTTAAGGGTTATCGAATGAACAGACCCCTTTTTGTAGTAATATTCACTCTCTGTATTGCATTATTGGTATTGACTGTAGCTGTTGATGGCGTGTCATTCCTTAATCGTTATGTTAGTTGTCCCGAAGATGCTTATGTTCATTGTGAGAATCCTTTTTATGGAGAGTGTGATGGGGAGGCTTGCAGGGACGAATTCTTATATCCAGGGGTTACTTATGGTGAGCCCCCATCATTCTTATATCGTAACGTACCATTCTATGTAATAGTATTATTCTGTAGTTATTTCTTTATTAATCATTTATTATATAATAGAAAATTTAAGACTGAGGTGAATATATGACTAAGGGCATAAGAATTATTTGTAAGACAGAACTAGGAGAAAAGGCTGTTAAGCAACATTTGAAAGAAAAAAAGATTGCTAATCGCATGGATCGTATGATGTACGCTCGCATTATTGAAGAGCATATTATTGCTGGTCCGCCAATGATTTTTGAGTTACGTATGCGTAGTAATCGTTTAGCTTCTATGTTACGTTTTGATCATTTGCGTCAAGAAATTGTTAGTACTATGAGTGAGAATGGTGCTGTTATTGAAGAGGATTATGTTATTGAGGAAATAAAAGAATGACTGATGAAAAGCAGTATCGTTATCGTACTATTCCTGGTTCTGAACTAGAATTTTATAAGAAATTGGCTGATCCCGCATGGGGTGATCTTACTGAGATTAACCCTGATATGTATGAAAAATTAGAGTCTTGGATAAAAGAATATGATACTGAAGGAAAGATGATTTATGATGAGGATGGCAAGCCTATAATTAATAAACAAAATTTGTGGGCTTTAAAGAATTATTTTACTAGGGATTTTCGTCTGGCAAATCTTAATAAGGAAGAATTTAAGTATTGTGTTTATTGTATTAATTTGGCGGGTGATTATTTGAGTGTTAATTTGTTACGCCCGTTCAGTATATTCTTAGATCGAGTGGCTGCTATTCTTGAATTGTCCCAATCAAAGGGTGGTTTTACTCGTAAACAATTTCATACTTTTAGGCAGGAAACTTTTCATGCTGAGCCTGAGGCTCCTAAGCGTAATCTTTGGGGCATGGGTGGTAAGAAGAAGGAGGGATATTAAAAATGGCGATTATTTTTTTAGAGTTCGTTCCGTATTTTATTGCTATGTTATTGCCTATTTTGTTCTTTATTTGGTATTTGAGGGGTTTTCTTGGTCCTTATATGAAGGTTCGTGCTTCTCGTGGTGGTAAAATTCTTGTTAAGGTGCATACTGTTTATTCTCATTATTTTTGTTCTGGTGTTATTGTTGATGATTTTCTTGTTTATAATCGTAAGGATAAGAAGGAGGTTAGGGTTAGTATAAAGAAGGCTACTGAGCCAGTAGTTGATGATAAGACTAATAAGCCTACTAGTGTTAAGCCTGTGTTTTATCGTATGTTGGGTGTTGGTTGTATTGATACTGATGAGAAGACTGGAGCGATTATTTTGCCTGATTATAGTGTGGTCTCGGGTTTTGATCCTGTGATGTTTGAGAATCTTAATGTGCGGGCTGCTACTACTCCCTCTGTTGATGGGTCTGATGAGGCTAAGCATAAGAAGTTGGTTCTTATTGGTTTGGTTGTTCTCTTGGTGGCAATTATTATTGTTGGCATATTGGTCTTTGGTGTTTCTTCTGGTGTTGATGAGTTAAAGACTGTTTGTGTTCCTGTGTCTGAGGCGGTGATATGATTATGGATGTTTATTGTTTTCATTGTAAGGATGTTATGCCTTTTGTTAAACGTACTACTAGAGAATACATTAATGCTAAATCAAGTACTGTAATAGTTGTTTATGGTGTTTGTGAGGGTTGCGGTAAGAAGAATACTTATAGTGAGGTGGTATAATATGGTGTGTTTTGGTTTTCGTAGTGCTGAGAGTATTGATGAGTTCATGTTGGAGTCGTCTGAGCGTGCTGAACAAAAAAATTTCTTTTTTAGTAGTGCTGAATTCAAACGAGTTAGTGGAATTTATATTATTAGTTTAGCGTCTTTTTTGCCTAGGGTGTTGTTGTGGTTCTTTGTCATTATGGGTTTGGCAGCATTATTCTTTAATGTTATTGTTGGCGTGATTATTTCTTGGGGGTTGGCGTTGGCTTGGTGGTTTGTTAATAGTCGTTATTTCATATTCTTATTATTAAAGGCTGGTCTTCGTAAGTCTGGTAATAAGACTAAAGTGTGGTTGGTCTCTGATGAGGAATTGAAGGCGGTGTTGTTGAGTGGGGCAGAGCGAGGTTTTTAATTATTTACGTCAACAAAGGCTTTCAGGTAATCATAAATTCTTTAGTGCTATTGAAGTACATAATGTTTTACGATTAGTGGAGGGTAATCCTCAGGTGCGTTATAATACTAATCGTTTGTTGAATCAATTGGCAAATTATGGTTTTTTGGAGATTAAGATGACTGGTAAGGTTTATGATTGGCGTAGACTTTTTCGCATAAAAGAAGAATATTTATAAATGGCAGTCTTTATAAGTATTAGTACCTAGTAATACCCCAGGGTGATTAGTTATGGCTAATATGATTGGTGGTATCATAGCACTATCAGTTGCGCTTATTGTCTTAGCGAACGTATTCATTGCCACGGTAATAAATACGAACACAACGACATGGTCTACAGCTGACATTGCGTTATGGGGTACACTAACCTTGGTCGGTATTGCAGGAATGCTTTACGGAACAGCAGCAGTCTTCGGATTGTTCTAAGGGTGATGATGTGATACTTGAGGTTTACACGCTCTTTTTGGTATTGGCAATACTATTGATTGGTGTTGGTTTATTTCAGAAGGAGGGGGTTCACGCAATTATTGGTTTTTCTTTTCTTTTTGTTCTTGGGGTGATACTTATGGGTGGTGGAGGTATTGCTATTGGTGCTGGTGAAGTAGAGTACGCCACTGGTCAAAACATTACTATTGTTAATTCTACTCATACAATTATTGATTATGTTTATGCCCCTCTTACTGATGCGACTACTATTTGGATGGGGCGATTATTGGCTATTGGTGCAGTTGCGGGTTTCGTTGGTGTACTGGTAGAATTACCGTTCTTTGGGAGGAAAAAGAAGGATGAAACTTATCAAGAAGGAAAAAACTATAGGTAATTTTCGTGTGAGAATAGACTATGATAAGGTGCGACTGGCAGAGGTTAATACTAGCAAGTATGAGGATGTTGAGGACACGATTAAGAATATTAAGAAAAAGTTTGGGGGTAGAACATAATGGTTGTTATCATTAATCTTAGTGGTCGTAGTCCTGCGGAAGTTCGTCGTTTGATGAGGGAGAATCCTAGTGCTGTATTTACTTCTTCTCCTAAATCATTTGCTCGTAGGGTTCGTTTGGAAAAACGTCGTTTGGAAATAAAAGCTGCTGAGAAAAAAGCTGCTGAGTTGGCGAAGCAAGAATTATTACGACAAATGGAAGAACAACGATTAGCAGAAGAACAAGCTAAGGCGTTAGCTGAAACACAAGCTAAAGAAAAAGCTGTTCGACTAGCGGCAAAAGCAAAGAAAGAGAAAGAAGAAGAACGAATACAAAAGGCTAAGTTATTAGCAAAGAGAGAAAAAATAACAATTTATGAAGCGTTAGCAAAAGAACCAGTACCTAAGGATTATACTCCTGATGAACCAGAAGAAGTAATATACAAACCTTACGCTCCTGTGCCCCCGCCCTCACCTCAAGAGACTAAACCAGTAACAGTAACGCCTAAAGCGCCGTCCCCAACTGTTACTAAAGAAGTAACTCCAATAGAAAAAATGTTACCTCCAAAGCCTAAGACTAGAGCAGAACACACTACTGCAACGGTTGAGAAACAATTAGCTAAGCGTAAGGGTGTTGAGCGAGTTGCTGCTGAGGTTTTTGTTGGGGCTGCTGTTACTCCCGCTATTGGTGCAGTAAAACTTATCGAGACTCCTAAAGAAGCTCTTAAGGATGTGTGGGGTGTTGTTAGTAAGCCTCATCTTATTATTCCTTCAATGGTTGAAGAAGCAGTAACTCGTCCTGCTCGTTTTGTTGGTGGAACAATAGCAGCTACTGCTAGTTTTAAAGCTGTGGGTGTTGTTGGTAGTGGTGCTAAGCGTTTGGTTACTAAGACTCCTGAGGCAAAGTTTGATATTAAAGTTAAGAAGATGGAAGCTAAGTTTAAGACTCCTTATGAACCTTCTGTTGGTTATCAAGTAACAAAAGATATTGCAGGTTATGAAGTGAAAGAGTTACAGTATGCTCTTAAGCCTTCTGAGGTTTCTTTCTTTGCGAAGAAGCCTGCTGTTGAGGTGAAGCCTGTTAGTGCATTCTATGATGTTAAGAAGGTTCCTGGTTATGTTAAGCCTGAGGTTGCTCCTGAATTTACTGCTATTAAGCAGAGGTTTGAAACTAGAGGTAAGTTTGTTGAGACTATTAGGACTACTCCTCCTTTACAAACTTATGATCCTTACATGGGTGTTAAGCGTTTATTGACTGAGCAGCGTCCCGCTCGTCGTTTTGATTATCCTGGGGTTGCTGAATATTATGAACCCGATTTTGTGCTTAGGCAGCCTGTCCCTCCTAAGACTTTTCAGACTAAGCTTCGAGGTCCACAAATTGAAGTCACTTACAAACCTAAACTATTAACTGGTATTCCTTCTCGTACTGCATTACCAGTTGGAGCGTATCCTTATAAGCCATCTATTGAATTGACTAAGGTGAAGGGTGTTTATCGTTATGAACCTCCTAAATGGTATGAGAAGTTTATGTTTGCTGATATTGGAGCGGGTGCTGCATTGTATGGGGGTACGGAAGTAGTTAAGGGTGTTGTTAAGGTTTATACTCGTTACAAACCAACATTTACAGCCGTTGGTAAGGGATTGTTCAAGGAAGCAAAAGATATTGGTGTTCGCTTAAAAGAACGTCCTTTAATTGGTGAGCGTGCTAAAGTTGTTCCTGGGATTAAAGCGTTGTCTGAACAGGACATTTATGTTTCTACGGCTCAGCGATTGCGTGCTGGGATAACACCCGCTATAATACCTAAGTCAATAACAGAAGTAACTCCTGAGGTTGATACTAGTGTTTCTCTTGCTCAGAGGATTGTTCCTGTTCAAGAGGTAAGTGTTATGCAGGATGTGATGCAGAAACAAGTTCAAGAGCAACG
>Ga0209986_10005895_pt1 | contig 10082 bp, 6 predicted proteins | sample BlataG_FD_183168 | JGI IMG/M metagenome (GOLD analysis project Ga0209986, IMG submission 183168) | Deep subsurface microbial communities from Black Sea to uncover new lineages of life (NeLLi) - Black_00105 metaG (SPAdes) (version 2) | ecosystem: Environmental > Aquatic > Marine > Oceanic >...
TTTAGTTTTAGGTTTTCGTCCTCCAAGTAAAGCGGGTAAAAATAGGAACAAAGCGATGATGCCAATAATTAACGCGAGTGCAATAACAAAAGGTAAGAAGAAATTTTCTACTTTTGCGCTAGCTTCTTGCTGAATCTGAAGAATAAGTTGTTGACTTAATTTATTAGTTGCATCACCTTTTGTAGAACAACTTATAAGATCTGAAATGTAATTTTCTGCTCCCACAACAAGACTACCGCCTATCTCGGAATCAGAAATTTTAATATTTTGATTGATACCTGAATCTATTGTATTAGAGCAATTTTGTACAAATTCGTTCTTAATAGATGAAGCTATTTGTGCATTGATATTATATATATTTTTAGATTTTGCTGAACTGAACGATGGCAATTGTTGAATGATAGCAGTAGCCGTTTGAGAAGCAGCTGATTGAAGAGCTTGGTCCAATTGATTTGTAGCTTGTTCTGATTGTAAACAACCTTCCTTCAACATTAACATATTTTTGGCACTAATATCCACACCACCGAAAGTTTTTAAACCACTAATACTAATATTCTGGAAAATCTCATTACTAATTTTTTGACTGCAATTCTGTACAGCTTCATTGATAACGCTAGCAATAGCTGAGACGTTCTCATTTACTACATTCTTGCTTTCAGTGCCCCCCTCTATATCACTGATAATATCACCGATAAACGCCATTTTTTTTCTATGGGTTATAAAATTAAAAATGGTAAGTACGGCAGGCGGATGGATTATCATTGCCATTCTTATTTTTGTTTTTGTGATTTTTGGCATATTATATTGGTATTGGAATTATATATATATACCCCAACACCAAGTAAAACTATCAGCTGCTCAAAGAAATCAACCCCCAGCTAGTCAATGGCCGGCTCCAACACCACCACTAACGTAATGTTGTATGTAGAAAATATATTCGGTAAATATAAAAAAAAAACATCTGCACGATGTTTTTTATATCATATTGGAAAAATGGCTTGGAGGAGTTACCAAATTGGTGGAACTTTTGTGATCTTTATTGGTATTATCCTGTTAATTGCTGGAATTGTGGTATTAGCAATCGATCAAAATAATCAAAAGACATCTGAGTGGTGGGTATGGGCACTGATCGTAATCGGCGTTATTGCCCTTTTAGTGGGTATAGGACTATTTTTCATTCCTCCTGCACAAACCGACTTAGAAAAAAGCTTAAAAATGCCCCCGGGTTGTCTTGAATCTGAAAAATCTATACCTATGGTAGATGTGAGTCCTGTTGAACAACCTTCTGATCCATGCGATCCTCCATTACCCGTTGTTGATGTCCAACGGGTAATGCCGTGGCCAGAGGGTGAAGGTATGCCCGTAGCAGAACCAATGCCTCCTCCTCCTGTAGCAGGACAACCATATGTTAGACGTGTTGATGGTGTACAATCCGCTGGACCTTTTGTTGGTAGACCTTTTGTTGCTGAAAGAAGAAGTATCCCTAATCCCGATCTTTGCTAGTGAGTTGTCTCACTAGACCTTTTGTTGGTAGACCTTATATTACTGAAAGATGGACACCTCTTTCCCGAAGAGTCCCGCTGCATAAACCTTATATGTTTAAACTACCCTGCAAATCTTATTTTAAGATAAAATAAGATCGTGGTTAATGCTTATTATAATGCCCGGAAGAGAAGATCTTTCTCTTTGAGTGTCTTTTCAATGGCTTTACACATCACGGCTTTAGATACTAGAATCCATGAGGCAAAATATCGCAATCGGTCTATAGTAAAATGAGGAATTTCTGTTTCTAATTCGTGAAAGCCTTTGGTTTTTATAATTGTCATGATCAACTTTTCTGGCGAAGTTTCTTCGGCTACAGTTTTTGGTGGTTCAACATGCAAAAACTCCAATATTTTCACCAAGACTGGTGGTGTAATATTATTACACACTCTCCCCGTTTTTAACTTACGTTTGTCATCCACAGCTTCTGGATTTTCATCGATCTTGTTACGAATGGTCAATATCTGGTCTCCAAGATAATAGCCATAGACCAAACTTCGCTCTTCAAAGAACTGCTTAAACCAATACAACTCCTTTTGTATCCATAAACTATACACAACGGCTTCTTCTGGTGAAGCATCTCTCCAACGAGTACTGTGAGACTCGTCTTCATCATCTTCATAAAACGATTTCTCTAATTTAAGAATTCTGAGTCGACCGTTTGCTTTGAAATAGCGTGTTTTATCTGCATATCGAGTTTTTGTCTTTTGCAACGTATATAATGTATGTACAATGACCAAGTCCGTGTCTGTATTCCATTGGTAATCTTCGTTTGGATCATAATGTTTAAATTTTACTTTGCGAATGCCAAATTTTGGTTTTCTTCCTCTTCCTTGTTCCTTCTTGATCAGTTCTTCTTTTAATTTACGAATTTCTTTTACCGGCTCATGTAATATATAGAAATTTGACGGTTTCCTGTCCTGTATATGATTATGCAATCCGAAATGTTTTAGGAATGTATGTAGACCCTCTTCATCTTCAGAGGGATGTATGTCATAATCATGCATAAATGACTGCAAACTCTTCTCATTCTCAAATCCCCGGGCAAATGTATGCAATACATCTTCTAACAAACGAGCACAAGTATCGACATCTACATTATCGAGACATATTTCGGACGGTTCAGATAGAAACTCGCTTTTAAGTCGCCGTAGTGTTTGATTCTGCTTTTCCAAAACTAAATTCGACTTGATCTTGCGTAAAGGTTGTTGACAGCTTGCTATAATATACTGTGTATAGTAGCTAGAAGCCGATAACAGTCCACTTTCTCCTGCAAAATCGCGAGTAAGGAAAAGTTTATTACCATCTTTTCGGAGATAAGATGTTTGTCCATATCGGTCTACAATTGGCATTTGTTGTGAAATCATCTTTTCCAAAGCAAAATGCAAGTATTTCATCCTTGGTGGGACGTTAGTCTGTACTGCTATCTTATGTAAGACTTCTTCCATAGTCACCGAGAAATTGGTTTGAAAACACGTTTTTAAGAGTTGAACGATGATTGAGATTGGCTCATCTATATAATATACATCATATGTCGAATAATCTACTTTATGACAACTATAGGTAGTTCTGTCATAACTTTTCACATCTACATAGTCATTTTCAATGGTACCAGGTTTATCGGTATCACGAACGTTACGATCGTAATGAATTTGGGAATCAACAGCTGCACGTTTCATAAATCTCTGTACTCTACGATTTGCTCTGTCCTTCGTCTCTGCGAGAGTATATAAATAGGCATCAATAGAACGAGCTGGATCACCGCGTGATATAGCTACATGATAGTATACATTTACATCTATACGTGCATCCTCGGGATCTAATCCAACTTCTCTATAAATTTCCTTTTTCTCCTTCAACAGCAATTCATGACTTGTAGATCGAATAGCGCGACTTTTAGCTTGATGTGGAGTAGAATACTTCCAATCGCCTGAACTTATGTGGATGCTAATAACATTATTTAGACTAATACCTTCGCTCCCTGTAGGAGAAGTAATAAACACTTTGATATAATCACCGTGTTTATTTTCTGGGGAGTTCATGAGTTCAATCATAGCCGCAAAGGTAGATTCGGACGTCATCCCAGTAAAAAGTCCAATTCGTTTCTTAGGTTTGAACTGTGAACGAATTTCCTTTGTAGCAGTACGAGATTTAGATGACATTACAGATCGAAATACGGATGACGATTCGTTGAAAATCTCATAACCCATAGCTTGGAAGCATAACGCAATTGTAATGGCTCCAGAGGCTTCAACAAAATTATCATAGATATAAACACTTCCATCTATAGTTGCTTCTGCTATGTCAATCATGTTTGCAACTTTTACCGAATGTTTACGTATGCCGTCAATATCAGCTATAGCATGCTTAAATTTTTCCGTTGGATAGTAGAAATTCCCTATTTTCTGGGTATATCTACGGAATCCCTTTGCTCCCCACGATCCATCGGGGTAGACAAAATTCGCTGCTTGTCGTTCTGCATGATAGAACGTGGTTTTCTTCTTCTTTTCTTTTTCACAATTATCTTGCGAGGCATGAAGGTAAGACTTGTTCTGAAACTCGCTCATGTAATTAGGGAATACCCGAATTTGAGGATTTTTGAACTCTCCTTCATACTTGTAGCTAGGAATTTCGTTCACAGGAATACCAATATGCCGAATGTTGATACCCGTATCCAAGCTTCGTACGTAAGACACACGTCCCCTAAAATATGGCTCAAAATCCTTATATTTAGCAGTTTCATAAGGAAAATCTGGAGAAAACTGTTTATCTTTTGGAAGTATGAGGTTCATAATCGATCCAATCTCCCGAACATCATTGACCATTGGTGTAGCTGTGGCTATGATGCGCTTGATATTCTTAGGCAGATGAAACAATCTATAGATTTGTTCGTAAACGATTCGTTTTCGGAAATCATCCCGTTTCGTTTTCGATGTAGAGGTATTTTCAATACGAATGTTATGAACCTCGTCAAAGAAGATAAGGTGTCCAGAAAAGACATCAATAATGCTTGTATCGTCCATATTTTCCAACTCTCGGGCTAATTTCTGGTATCCCACAATCCGATACCATTCTCCTATCTTATTTCTCAACAATCTTTTTCTTGTGGAAGAATAGCATTCATCGACATCATAGGTACCATCGATGCATGATTCAACAATTTGGCGTTCAATCTCAGATTTTAAGATATCAGAGCGCACCAAAACTAAAATTTTCTGCACTTTAGTGCTATTATTCCGATTTCTTCGGAAATGTTCCCCGATTAAATCAAGAATTCTTGATTTACCTGTCCCAGTATCATGAAATAAAAATAAGTCGTCGTATGCTTCTAAAAATCTTTGTACTAATAATTGATGGTTAAAATATTTGCCAGAGAGTTTCTCCAAAGGACTGGAGGACAAGTCTGCAAATTCCTTCTTTACGGTAATTTTTTCTTGTATTTTTTCGTCTTCTACATTTGGGTAAAAAGCTAGTAAATCTTCTAATTGTAAGGGTTTTTCGGGACATTCGGGGAAAAGTGGTTCACACATTTCACAAAGATAAAGGAAGGTTTACATATCCACAAAATTTATTTTTAAAATTCATTTTCTCAAATCATTTCCGTGGTTACCTTGAATTTAACCTAAGCTGTATTGCATAAAAACGTGATAAAATTTAGTAAATGCGTGTAGCTCTAATAACTGGTATCACAGGGCAAGATGGTTCTTATTTGTCTGAATTACTGCTAGAAAAGGATTATGTAGTGTGGGGGATTGTACGTAAAAGCACAAGAAATTTGTCAGAGAGTTACATAGGAGAACTCTATGATTCTGGTAAATTAACCCTGAGGTATGGAGACTTGCAGGATTGTAGCTTCGTTCCTGACATTTTGAGTGAAATTAAAGCCGCATACCCGGAATTAGAGAGATTGGAAATATATAACTTGGGAGCCCTGACCCACGTTGGTCTGTCCTTCAAAATACCTGAATATTGTACTAATGTAAACGGTGTAGGTACGTTAAAGTTATTAGAAGCAGTTAGAAGATGTGACTACAATGATAAAATCCGATTTTATCAAGCTTCTACATCAGAATTGTTTGGTAAAGTAGTCGAAAGTCCACAAAATGAGAACACGCCATTTTATCCCCGTAGTCCTTATGGTGTATCTAAACTGTATGCCTATTGGATTGCTAAGAATTATCGGGAGGCTTACGGGTTATACGTATGTAATGGTATTCTTTTCAACCACGAATCTAGTAGGCGTGACCCCATTTTTCTCAGCAGAAAAGTTACCACAGGCATCCGGGATATTCTTAAGGACAAAAGCTATCGTATTGTCCTCGGAAACCTGAATTCCTTGAGAGATTGGGGTCATGCTAAGGATTTTGTTCGTGGTATGTGGATGATGATGCAGTCTCCAACCCCTGACGATTTTGTCCTAAGTACCAATGTGTGTCACAGTGTAAGAGAGTTTATTGAGAAAGCCTTTGCCCTCAAAGGATTTCACGTGAAATGGGAAGGAGAAAATTTGGAAGAAGTGGGTTATGATTTGGAAACGGGTAGAGTTTTAGTGACTGTAAGTGAAGAATTTTTTAGACCTGCCGAGGTGGACCTGTTAATGGGCGACAATAGTAAAGCTGTTCGAGTATTGGGTTGGAAACCTGAACACGATTTTGACAGTTTAATACAAGATATGATGCAGCATGACTGCCCATAGATTCATTAAATGTTACAAAATTACATTTGTAACATCTTTATTATTTTCATCCATGCTATCCTAAATTGTTTATAAAGCTTCATGTATACAACAAAAATGTCTAAACCCATAGATAGGTGTCGTATTTGTGGTAATACAAAGTTGGTTGATATCTTAGATCTGGGCGATCAATGCCTGGCATCCATATTTCCCAAAGAAGGGGAACCCGACCCATCTCTTGTTCCTATGAAATTAGTCAAATGCGATGAATCTGATTCTAGTAAATGTGGTTTGTTGCAATTGAGTCACACTGTTGACAAGGATTTATTGTATACAGATCGCTATGGTTATAGATCCGGCATAAATACCACCATGTCCAAACATCTTAAAGATTTAGTCGGAGAAATCGAATCTCGTGTGGTCATCGAGTCCGGTGATGTTATCGTTGATGTCGGTAGCAACGACTGTACCCTGTTGAAATCATATTCCAAGGGTTCAGACCTCCGAAGAGTAGGTATTGACCCTACGGGTTTACAATTTAGAGACTATTATCCAGAGGACGTACAACTCCTCCCACAATTTTTCTCAGCGTCTGTGTACAAAGATAGTTTTAAAGATACCAAGGTCAAAATCATTACCAGTATTTCCATGTTCTACGATCTTCCCAATCCTGTCGAATTCGCACGTGATATTAAAGCTATTCTGGCTGAGGATGGTGTTTGGGTAACAGAACAAAGTTATTGTGTGACCATGCTTGAAAGAAATTCCTTCGATACCATATGTCATGAACATCTTGAGTATTACACTCTCAGACAAATCCAATTCATAGCTAAGGTTGCGGGATTGAAGATCGTGGATGTGTCCTTAAATGAATGTAATGGAGGTAGTTTCCGCATTACACTAACTCACGAAGACAACCATAGCATTAGCGTTAATACGGAAGCCATTGAGGCTTTAGAAGCTAAAGAAAGGGACTTACAATTCCATACAAACATACCTTTTGAGCAATTTATGGAGCGATGTGAGGATTTGAAAAAGCAAACCGTAAAATTTTTAACGGAAGCTGTTGATGCAGGTAAATCCATATACATTTACGGAGCTTCGACCAAGGGAAATACGTTGCTGCAATATTATAGCATAGATAATGCCGTCATCACTGCTGCTGCTGAAAGGAATGTCAGAAAATATGGCTGCAGAACTCCGAGTACAAACATTCCCATCGTGTCAGAAGCCGAGATGAGAGAAGCTAACCCCGATTATCTGTTGGTATTGCCTTGGCATTTCAAAGATGAATTCATCGAAAGAGAACAAGAATATATTGATGGTGGTGGAGCACTAGTGTTTCCCCTTCCTTCCTTGACCATTCACTCTAATAAAAAAAATATTGATCACGGGTATAACAGGACAGATAGGGTCGTATTTAGGTGAGATTCTCCAAGATGAAGATTGTATAGTTTACGGAATAACGAGATCAACTCCATTACATCCTATTCGTGGAGTAATATATGTAAAGTGTGATATCTCGGATGTTGATACTTTCAAAGATATCATTAATCATTTGTGTCCAGACGAAATCTATCATTTTGCTGCGCAAACCGCTGCGGCTACATCTGTAAAAGAACCTGAAAAAACCTTGTGGGTTAACGGAAATGTGGTAATGGCGATCTGTGAAGCTATCCTATCAACGGACAAATCGATAAAGCTGTTCGTTGCCAATAGTTCAGAATTATTTAAGGGTAGATCGGCTAGGACAGTTAATGAAACCGACTTGGATTTCTATCCTAAAAATCCTTACGGTATAGGTAAACTGGCAGCCTATTGGACGTGTCAATACTATAGGGAATATTTTGGTCTTCATATATGCAGTGGTATCATTTTCAACGCAGAATCGCCAAAGAGGAACTCAAACTATGTCACCTCGAAAATTGTAAAAGAGATAGTTCACATTGCAAAGACTGGAAAGGGTATTTTATCTGTAGGCAATATTGATAGTTGGCGTGATTGGATCCACGCATACGATGTAGCCAACGCAGCTAAAGTTATTCTATCTCAAGAAAGAGCGGATGACTATATTATAAGTCTTAACGAGGTACATAAAGTTCGCTATCTCATCGATCAAACGTTTTTACTTGTAAACATGAACATCGTGTGGATTGGAAAGCGAGGTTCTCTCACAGAGAGAGCTATAAATAGAGAAACAGGAGAAACTGTTGTTGAAATTAACAAAGACTTTTTTAGATCCTATGAAACTTCACCCAATATTTTGAAGGGTAACAACTCAAAATTATTAAGTATTGGCTGGCGACCTCAATATACAACCGTAATCGATATCATGCGCGATATGATTGATAGTTACGATCAATAATTGCGATTAATAAAGATTTTACTTTACATCAAAGTAAAATATTAAGAGCGCTATTTGCCTACCTAAACAACATCCAAGTAAACCACTTTCATTGGTTCACCGCTCCCCATGTACGTCCACTTTCATCCATAGAAGGGAGGGGTTGCAATGCCGTGGACGCAGGTGGATGAGGATATTCGTCGCCAATTGCCACTGGACAATCGCCAACCTTCTCCAACACCTCTTGTAGGTGGGAAATGTAAGAAGAAAGCATCACTTCATTGTTTGAAGTGTTTTCAGGAGAAAAAATGTTCACGCATTTGGTGGTATTGATACCAAAATGATTGAAAATACAGATGATACTTTTTATTCACAAAATCCAATAAAAAGTAAAGAAGAAATCACACAATTATTTAAAAACGAACATTTATCGAATGATTTAACATTTAATCCTTTTGAATGTACATTACCTAAATACATTATCTAAATATATAGATCTATATATTTATGTAATATTATTATATTATTATTATATTATTATATATTATATATTAAATTATAATATTATATGATTATCCATATTAGTGGTTCGTCTGGAAGTGGTAAAACTACAATTGGAAATAAAATTAAAAAAATGTTTAATAATAAAGTTGCGGTATTTGATGTAGATGATTTACATATGAATCCAAGAACAAAAGTCATTTAGTTTTGAGATCTAAGAAGTCGATGTTTTTTCATTTTTTACATTAGCGGTAATACGATATCTTGTAATTCAATTATAATACAAGCCATACAGCAGCACCAGTAGATACGCTGGTGGCAGCATATACAACGCCAGCATTAACCCACATGTCACCTACCTTGAATCCTGCAGTGTTATCGTCCGTGACTAAAGGCGCGCGTCCGAATTGACCGAATATAATGGAGTCACAGATGCAAAGGAAACGTATAAAACCACTACAAAACCTTACGACGAAGGAACCATTTGGATACATGCTACTGATAAGACTAGCTTAGACTATACACCAAAAAGTTCTCTGTTTACTATTTTTGGTTTTTAAAGAATTACAACATATAATTTAAACCCGTTTAAATTATAGAAAAATGGCGTGGGTACCGGGAAGACAAAGAAGAGATTGTCCTCTTTCTAAATTAAAGCTAATATTAAATAAAATCACCGAAGAGAAATTTCTACCGATTTCCTTGGAGATTCGGACATTATTTGAGGAGAAAATATATACAGATCGATTAATGCAAGGTGGTGCAGAGGCTATTCTAGAAAAGGGAATAAGAGAAAATGGATATGCAGCTCTATATGCACAATTATGCAATTATTTGTGCGAAGAACGTATAGCATTTAAACCTATAGTATTAAACACTTTACAAACCATCTTTAGAGAAATTTTACATCTTGATATAACTTCAGCAACTCGAGCTAAGCGACTTATCGGGTGTATTTGTGTTATTTCTGAATTTTATAATACCAATCTTCTACCAAGCAAGATCCTCTTTAATGACGTT
>Ga0209986_10005897_pt1 | contig 10071 bp, 26 predicted proteins | sample BlataG_FD_183168 | JGI IMG/M metagenome (GOLD analysis project Ga0209986, IMG submission 183168) | Deep subsurface microbial communities from Black Sea to uncover new lineages of life (NeLLi) - Black_00105 metaG (SPAdes) (version 2) | ecosystem: Environmental > Aquatic > Marine > Oceanic >...
AATCTCCTTTGGCCACAACCCGCCAGATGGCAGATCCGCCCCCAAGATTGCCCTCTCGCCACGTGACAACCTACACTTCGTCTCCCCCACCACCCCCTTACACTCCCCCACCCGCTCGTCCAACGGGCATCGCGGCGCCGAACAACGATACCACTTGGGGCAGCTCATGATGCGAGATGTGTTGATGCTATTCATATCCCCTCCAATCCTGGTTGTGTATGTGCCAGTCGCCCACAATGATTGTCATGCCTTCCCCTCAGATAGCAAATCCCAAGATGCATGATCTGTTGATGCTGTCTCTGGTTCCATCATGTGTCGTCCATCATCACCCACCAACAAGAATATCTCGTGACATCTAGGACATCTCCACCTGCCCCTACCCACCGAATCATCTGTATACAGCATCCCCTGACGGAAAGCCGGCGTGTTGCGCCTCCTACACTCTGGACACCTCAACGATACGAAACTAGCCATGGCGTGCCTCCCTGATGCTTCTATCTACCCATCGGCATCTGATCCCACACCTCGCCATCCAGCTCGGGCATTGAAATCTTCTTGCCTCCATCGATGCGCTGCTTGTAGAAGAACGGCACATCAGCCGACACGCACTGATCACGCAAGCTGCGTACCCAGTCTTCATCCATCGGGCGTGCACCAGAACCAGATTCGGCGCCACAGATGACCCAGTGCAATTCACTTGCAGGAGTTGAGCTTATCATCTGCCCACCTATACCTCCAGTATGTACAACACGACCACTTGGAAATCGCCACGGACCAGCAGTAGATGCACCAACCGCCCATAGATAAGATTCAATGTCAACTCGCCCCAACATCGGCTCCACACTCACGAACCGCACCGCTCCCGGTATCTGCAACAGCAGCGGTATGCGCTCATCGGCAGCTTGCTGGTTCTCAGCCGTGACGCCCAGCCAGATGTTGGGAATATAATCACCTCCACCAAGATACCAGTTGCCCTCTTGCCCATAAAGTACAGACGCAATCCTCTCGGGACGTTTCGTCAACACAATGAATGTGTGACGTTTGAGAAAAGTCATCGTTTCATATAAATCAACAATATACTCAGCCGAGATCGCGGGGTGAAACAAATCACCCATTGAACACACAAATATGCGGCGTGGTTTAATCCAATGAAATGGTTGGCTCAATCTGTCAGGATGCAACGTCACATCAAAATGATTGGGCGCTTCTAGGTAGCCACACCGACCTGCTAGCCGCCTTGCCATTCTCTCAGCATAGCAATTTTTGCAACCCGCACTAACCCTCGTGCAACCAGTTACAGGATTCCAAGTCTCATCAGTCCATTCAATCTTGCTCATTTCCCCTCCCTAATGATGCCTACTATACCCATCCTTTACCCTCCACCCCCCACACCCCCCACAAAACCCCACCGTGCATCGACCACCATCTGGGGGGTCTAAGGGGGGTAAATGTCAATTGCCCCCATCTCGCCGCTTCGCGGCCCTTGATTGGGGAGCAGGCAACGTCTCATGGATAAAACCCTCTACATCTATCAACATCTGTAAACTATACTATCCATCATGAGAATGAAAAAATCTACCCTCAGAATTTTATGGTCCTATCCATAGCATCGGGTGTATCGCGCTTGACCCCACCCCCCCCCGCGTGCGTGCGCGTGATCGTTCGATTGACTCGTCGACTGCGTGATTGGCCCGGCCAGGATCGTGCGTGTTCGTTCGTTCGTGTGTTTTCGTGCGTTCGTTTTGCTTCCGATTAGTACACCTAATCAGTAGCTATCCCAGGGTTGACACCAAGTCACCTCGCTTTGCACGCATCAGCCTGGCAAGCCTCACTTCAAATGCGTTCTGCACCTGGGACCGAAGCGCCTGGTCCTGTATAAGCATTGTCGATTCTGATACTGACGCAGCCACGGCACGGGCGAACGCGATAGCTGACTCCTTTGTTATATACTGCTGCAATTTGACCAGTCTATACGTTTCACTCTGTGCGAGCTTGCGTCGTCTCTCACTGAGATCGTTTATCATCTCCCATGTATCATCATCTTGTGAATAATTATTCACGTCTGCATCATTATTCAGGCGCTTCTGGAGCTGTGCTATGCGTGCGTCAGCTAGTGCTATGTTATCACGGAGCGCCAATAGTTCGGGATCCCGCAAACTGTTTTCATAATCCTTGAGAATATTTGATGGAAGCGCCTTGCCGTAACGGTTCTTTGGTGGGCGACCTGATAGTTTCCCCTTCGATGGGCTGCCCCCACCATGTTTGGTGCACACATTATAGCCGGTCACCTTGCGCGCCCTGCAATGTCGATCTTCTCCACACTCAGGACAGTACCATGATTCATACTCATCGCGCGTAAATCGATGACCGCACTGCCTACATGTTTTCTTGCGCGCATGGCACATCCATGTCTTGCGTTCTTGTGGTGGGGATTCTCTAGTGATGATGATACCTTCTGTCATAGTCCTATGATACCATAGGATACGGCGACAATCAACTTGGGGGAGGCGCTTGTCAGGTTCGCCCCTAAGAATCTCAAGGTATCATAGCGTCATAATGATGATACAATAGGATTCGACCCCTAGATGTGCCGGTTTGCATCCTATGTGTACACTGCATCTATGGGTTGCGGGCCGCTACAATATGCCATTTTAGACACAAGGCGACATCTAGCGTATCAGCTACAATGCTATCCGACACCGCATTATAGTGTGCCGCCGCGTAATAAACAAGATACTTACCAACTTATAAGCATAACCCTTTTGCCTATTGACATGGGGCTGTTATTATGGTACAATATAGGCACGAAGGAAGGACAGCAAAACTAGCGGGAGGGTATCATGACTATAGAACAAGTAGAAGCACTCAGGACAAAAACAGATTATCTCAACGAATTGCCAGCATATGCTTGGCCCGGTGGTTATCCCATATTCTATCTCACGAGTGAAAATGATACACTTTGCAGTGTTTGTGCGACAGAGGCGCTAGACAATGAGGAGTGGGACGAATGGAAACCCTCGACCTACGGCGTACACTGGGAGGGTTCCCCACTCTTCTGCTCCGAGTGCAATGCAGAAGTAGAATCAGCATATGGTGACCCGGATTCGGAAGAAGCGTAACATAGAACAACCCTGGGAGGGTATCATGGAAGACAAAATGATTGTACAGGCACCAGTCACATACGGAAGTGTTGTCACGGTCGACGTAGAACGTCACGATCCGGCGTTACCATATGCTATCATCATCCGTGGCGCGCAACGGGTATTCGGAGGTGGCCAGCGGTTTGATGCACTGTTCACTGATGACTTTGAACAGCCTACAATCTGGGGGCGCGCTACACTATACGCTGATGAGATCGTCTACGTTACCGCGTGCCACCTTGCAGATTGGCGTGTTACTGAAGCATTGCAACAAGCAGAAGTATACTGGCAGGCACGACGCTAGCACATCACACCGTGGCGCGCGGTACATCGCGCCAAACGTGGCAGGGGTTCAGGCTGGCGCCAGGCTGCAAGGCCGACCCGGGTTCGAGTCCCAAACTGCCCACATGATGCGGAAGGAAGGATAGCATACTCAGGGGAGGGGAAATGTTCGAGAAAACAACAGCAGAGCAGCTTGAGAAAGACTTAAAGCGCATTGGCGAATATCGTCGTCGCGGTCTTGATATTGCAGCAATTGAGAAAAAGCTAATGGCAGATGGCTATACTGCTAGAGAAGCCAAGTCACTGGTTGAAATTGCTATTGTCTTTCTATATTAGCAGCAGGACTCACTCAGGGGAGGCCATCATGAACACAATATCAGATGATAGACTGGCGGAAGTTTGGGCCGAGATCACGGGCGATGATTTGGTTGAACGGGTATTCGCTTGTCCGTTCTGTGGCGAACGACGAATGGATATGCTGGTATGGGATTATGAGAGTACACTGGTTAGCTGCCCGTGCGGCGCCACCTACGATCCCAGCGTATAGTACCGAGACGGACCCCAAGGAGGGCATTACAATGGCCGAGTACATGGGCAAATTGAGCGAGCATCAGCGGGGAGCATTGGCAGCGATGCCGAGAGAGGAAGCACCGGCCACGCCGGACTACTTCGGACCATACCGCGTCGTCATCGATGCAATGGCGCGCGCCGCCGATGAGATGAGTGCAGAATCCGAGTGTAATTGTGTACTAGGACGCGACAATCTTGCAATGGCTCAATGCCACGCGGCGCACGCGTTGGATCAGGCGATCACGGCACTTGAACACGCGCAGATTGTACTACACGTATAAGCCGAGACGGCACACGCCGAGACAGCACCCCATAGGAGGGTATCATGTCTGAGAAGTATAACGGCTGGACGAATTATGAGACGTGGAACGCGTCACTGTGGATGGATTACGACGACGAGTACTGGCAGGAGCGCATCGACGAGCTAAAGGACGAGCACACCGACGAGGAGGAGGACATTGACAGACGCACCGTTGTGGGCAATCTGGCCGATGAGCTCAAAAGTCAGATAGACGAGCGCGCGCCGGACCTGGGATCAGGAATGTTCGCAGACATCCTCGGCGCCGGGCTTTCCGCAATCGACTGGCGCGAGATTGCAGATCACATGGTAGGCTAGCCGAGACACCACCCATCGCCCACCCCGCCGGGCCGTATAATAGGCGGGGAGAGGGAGAGTATACGATGGCACGCGCCGTTCGTTCGTTCGAGAGTTACATGCCAGGGGAAGCACGCGCCAGGCTGGACGCTATCAATGATGTGCTGAAACACCACCCAGGCACAAGCAAAATATACACCGTCATCGCGCGCAAGCTGGGATCGTCGCATCAGTCATGGTACGATTGCACAACGGTATACGAACGCCCCGAGGAGGCCAATCAATGAAACGCACCATCGCAGCAGCACTCACGATCATGGCACTCAACACCCAGGTTCACGCCGGCGCGGATCCACCCAAGCATACGGTACACTTGCCCATTGTAGCCACCGCGCATCCTGCCGAAACAGTCACCGAGAAGGATGCCGCCGAGACGAAGGCCATCCACAACTACATCCAGCACGTGAGCGAGGACGGCGATTATCTCAACGACTGGCTGACCCACGTCAGACCGTCGATCCAAGATGCACTTGAGGCACTGGGCCGCTCTATTGAGGGCTCGCGCCGTGATAGGTTCACATTCGCCGTCGTTTTCGAGGGTGAGACCAGTGACCAAACAGAATTCCTCAGGGGGTGGGCATGGGCTCGCAGTCAAGGTTACTCATCGTATCAAGCCATGTGGATAGGGATGGGCGAGGTGCTAGACAACCATCTGGAGGAGGACGTTATGCAAGCTGTTTGGTTGGTGATTGAGGAGCAGTGCGTCAACTGACGCACCAGGAGCACATAGGAGGGTATACGATGAACAGGCTCATACTATTTAAACCAGGAGTCGTGGATCGAGTGATGGAAATGTGGGATGACACCGTAAGGATTCGCCGCCATCTCAAGGCAATTGAGAAAAACACAGATTGCGGAATCACAGCACCCACAATGCAGGCGTTGGAAATGATGCTAGACACTGTTGATCGGATGCTTGCAATGTATCTGCGAAAGGAGGACGACTAACCTACCATCTGCAACCCTGCTGGCAATGGGGCCAGCGGGTAGGGATACATAACGCAAAGGAGGACATCATGCTCAAGCCGTATAGCATCGTCTACCAACATTCGGACCTGACCACGGGCACCTGGCACCGCTTCCATTACACACTGCCAGAGGCGGAAAGTAGCGCACGGTATTTGCTCAAGCGCGATCTACCCGGCACTCGCCTGCTGTTCGTAACGCCAGCGGATCCCCAGGCCATCGATCACTGCATCAGTATGCCAGGGATACCGCGCACAAGCCTATTAGATGCATAGCGCAAGCCGAAAGGGCAGCATATACACCCCGAGGAGGGCATACGATGAGCGAGAACAGAACGAGAAAGCAGGCCGAGATTGCACCGTGGCCGAGCGTTGCAGTGGATGACCGCGATGGCACGGAGATCACCTTCGGACGGTTTCAGATCGGACGCGGTGCTGGTATCGTGGTCATCTATCGTGGTGATACGCCATTTGCCGTACTTGCAGAGCGCGACATGGATCGCGTCCGTAAGTGGCTCAACCGCACCCTCGACGCTGGAGTTGCCGAGATGGAAGCACACGCCGAGATGGAAGCACAGAAGGAGTATCATGAATGAGACCGCCATCAAATCCTACATGCGGGACGTACTCACCGAGCACATTGAGCCGCAGACAGGCAACGTCATCTGCACAACGCTGGCCGAGGATGCATGTATGCACTTCGACGCGTACCACGATGCGGACATACCAGAGTGCCTGTTCGAATGGGCATTCCAGGTGGCTTATGGGGAGGACGCACTATGAACTTCGCACAGTACAGACGCAAGCGCGCCAAGGTCGAGGATGCACGGCGCCGCCACTTCATTACACCCCGATGTGAGCAATCCCTACTCAGGGTGCTGATGCTACAGTTGCGCCGAGAGGGAGAGACGGCCATCGAGGCTATACGTGCAGAGTGCAAGGGGAAGATATGAGCGCCGAGCAAATAGCAGACCTTATCATAGTAGCGGGAGCCATAGCAGCCGTGTTATGGTTGATAAGAATGGACAGGCGACTAAGACCATAGGAGAAATTATGCCCAAACTAACCATCACGCAGGCCGTTGCCCATCTTGCATCCACGGGCCGCGCCAGATCCCCCCAGACCATCAAGAGGTGGATACATAGGGAGTGCAACCCGCTACCGGCCACTCGTCGTGGCAGGGGCACTCAGGGGAAGGGCGCAGCCTGGCTTATCGAGCAGGATGATCTTGATGCATTCGTATTGCCCAAGCCTGGACCTGAGCCGAGAGGGAAGTAGTTGCTATACCCCATCTGCCGGCAGCACGAGCGCCGGCGGGCTGGCCTAATCAAGAACAAAGGAGTATCATGAGACAGGCAGCCATCTATTGTATCGACACCGAACCACCCGACCGCATTCCCGGTCTACTCGCGGGAAAGAAAACCACCTTGCCCCGCATCGGAACCCCGGTCACAGTCTATAACTTCTACACCGGCTTCGACGTGCCAGCCCGCTATGTTGTTGAGACAGTGAACCAACGTTACCATACCTACACAATCACTCGAACCCTGCTCTAGCCCCGCCCGCCCCGGCCTGGCTCACGCTGGGCTGGGTGTAGCCCCATAATGCAAAGTCCCCAGGGGCAGCATCAAACCCCTGGGGACCGGAGGTGTCACTTGATGATACGGTATGCCTTCTGTCGGCGCATTCCGCTGCCAGTATCACGGTACACGGTCACCCGCTCAACCGTACCATTCTCTACCCCTCTCTCAGCCCATCGCGCCACACGATTGGTAGATGACCAGCCGAGAAGGGCACACAATTGAACTATGGTCTTTGCATCCTGGTTGATCTCTACTTCACCCACTCCAAGTGCAGCCTCCCAATCGCATTGCACCTGGTCCTCATCGATGCTCATCTCGTGTACTTCCACTTTTTGCGTGCCGCTCGCTTTGGTTTCCACAACTTCACCCCCCAGTCAATCGTCTGTCCATCACCCACCAAGAACCACGCCCCACCTACAGGCGTGGGAAAGTGTGACTTGCCCTTTCGTTGTAAGTAGGAGTCGCCAGTCGATAGCTTCCACGATGGCAGGAAAATCACGCGAGGATGCGTCCCCTCCCCACTATCCACAAACCGATGGCCATGTGCCCTGATGCACCAATCAGGCGCCGAGAGGGAAGCACGTGCATATGTCAGTTCTGTTTCCACCGACTGACGCAGTGCGGCGTGCCGGTAAGTGTGTTCGCGCATTCCCATGGTCACGGGATGGTGCTGTACGTCGAACGTCACCCCCTCACACTCCCCCCACCACGACGCCCATGATGCTGTACCCCGCTGTTCATCACACTCCACCTTGCCGAGACGGGAAGCAAGCATCTCTTCGAGCTTGCAGTGTTCGCCAGTATGCGCGGGGGTGCCCCGATAGATGAATGCCCTGTCCGACACCTCGATGGCACGCCTTACAATCGCCTCACCCGTCCTAAGAATGTCGGGTTCAAACCTGCTGACTGGATCAAGCTGGTCATGCGCGTTCACGTCCATCAAGTCGCCCACAAAATGAGACAGCACAATGGCACTGTGCCGTCTCTTGAGTGCATCCATCTCATCCCAGAATTCTAGCCACGCCGACCACACCTCGCGCTGGCTCCGAGAGGGACGGTATTCTCCTCCGTCCTCAAGGGGAATCACGGGGGGGCATAGACCGAGGCGCGAATTGCTATGCGCATCCGCTACGAAGATATTTAGGATTGGAGGAGTCAAGCTATCTCGTTCCTAACCAAGCAATGACAGCTGTAAATGCAAGGTGTATTCCCGCAAAGACATTGCGCACGCTGGTTAGGCGCTCATCTTGACGTGCCTGTTCTGTTTCTAGTATGCGCAACCTGCGTCCCTCCCTTTCATTGCACTTTCGTTGCTCACCAATAAAATCATCAACTTTTGCATCAAGCGCACCATCACGCTCTGCTGACAATTTTTCTGATGCTTGCAACTGTTTCAAGAGGGCTTCGTTCGTAACTGCCATGATTCATCCTTGTTTGTGCCCTCCCGGTTTGATCCTACTCCTTGTCGAATACGTTGTGAATGAGCGAACTACCACCGCCGACCAAGAGGGCAGTGAGAATACGTCCAGTCATCATATCTGGCATATACTGGACAAATACGTTTGCCTCTGAAATCCAGCCAATCACGCCACCGGTCACAAGTGCAACGTACACCAGCCACCACATATCGATCTTCGGAAACTTCTTGCGAATGGGCTCTACCAGATAGTCAACCAGTGCTTTATTCGCCACACTCAAAAACAACGCTACACTCAATGCTTCCATCAATCTCCTTTACGGCGGCTCCCCACCCACTAACCGCCTATATGTTGCCCCGCCCCCTCCTCTTTCTTCTTCTCCACCCGAGTTGCGAAGTACAGGAACGTCGCGTAATTCATGTTGGTGAGGTCAACCAGATACTCTCCCCAATCTGAATACAGAAACTCTCTCGCATCCCCACAACAGGAGTGCACGCCATCTCGACACAGGTTATGCGATGCGTCACCTTCAACGCAATCACGCTCAGATGCGAAATCTTCCACCGCCTGCTGCAACACGGCACCGACCAGATTCGTCCACACATCGTCTACCGTGCTAGTGATGTCGCTCATCTCCATACTCCTATTATACAGACTATTATGAGGTACGTCAACTTTCTGGCCCTGGATATAGTTCTTGGAGAAACATTGCCGTGCGGGTAGCCACCTGGCGAGCACTTTGCAAACTCATCTGTGCTCCCCGACTACGCACCTGCTTGCGAAACCACTTGGCGCGCTTCTCGATGACAGCATTCTTGCATAGGTGGTACGTGTCCCCTACGAATGTGTCAGGATTCGGTGCGTCGTGTAGCGCCCTGATTGTCGGACTAACCAGTGTTATTTCATCCATCGTATTCCCACCTCCATTGTGGATCCATAGGGTGCCAATGATGTCTGACTCATGAAGTCAACCCACGGAATGCCATCAGCACCGTAGACAATCTTGCCGCCAGTATCCACACATCGCCACCACCGATCTCGCGTATACACTTCAGCCTTCATCAACCACGAGTACGGACAGGCCGCCCCCCGCTCTGCCCAATCTTGCCAGCGTTCACCAGATCGCGTGCGTGATACACACTCACCATTGATGAAATGCCAACAGTTGGTGCCACCCAGCGGTGGCCAATATCTCGATGCCCGAATTGTGATGGTCTCAGGCATCGGTGTTTTGATCACTCGGTCTGGCCTTGCGGCAAAGGGTCCGCTTCCACTGCAATGAACTCATTGCCATTCTCACAGAGGATACGAGTCACGCCGCCCGAGGTAACCGCATCACACAATCCAAGGCGCGTCATTGCCCGATCACCCGGACGAGCTTCTGCCGGTCTCACTGCTACTGTCGCCACGATTCCCAAGGCCAATACAACCACTATCAACGCAATTGCCACATAGGTC
>Ga0209986_10005898_pt1 | contig 10071 bp, 10 predicted proteins | sample BlataG_FD_183168 | JGI IMG/M metagenome (GOLD analysis project Ga0209986, IMG submission 183168) | Deep subsurface microbial communities from Black Sea to uncover new lineages of life (NeLLi) - Black_00105 metaG (SPAdes) (version 2) | ecosystem: Environmental > Aquatic > Marine > Oceanic >...
CTTAGTTGGCAGGCTGAAGCCGGCTGCCTGTGAGTGCCCACCAAAGTGAGTTAGCAGACTACCACACTGGTTTAGGGCGAGGATAATATTGAACTCAGGGATACTGCGACAGCTTCCGCTGCTTACTAGTTCCCCGGTTTTGATAACAATAGCTGGACGGTAGAATTCCTCAGATAGCCTGCTGGCAACCAGCCCGGCGATTCCAACCGGATAGTCCCTATCGCTGGCAATTAGCAGTGGTGAAATTCCCTGCGCCAATATTTGCTCTCTAGCCTTGGTTGAAACCTTGGTGGTTAGTCTTTGCCGTTCCGCATTTTTCTGTTCCAGCCATGTAGCTAGCCCGCGCGCCTCTTGTGGCGAATCTGTCATCAATAATTTATAGCTGGTCATGGCATGTGCCAATCTGCCAGCAGCATTTAGCCGCGGGGCGATAGTCCATGAGATGCTCCCTGCGTCAAGGCTGCCAATGTCTAGTCCTGCCTGGGATATAATCTCCCTGATTCCGAGGCGTGGAGTGGCATTAATTAGCTTCAGCCCCTGCTTAACCAGGTATCGGTTCTCACCAGATAGAGGTGCCATATCGGCTACAGTTCCCAGGGCTACCAGGTCGGATAGCTCATCCAGTTGCTCTTCTTTACCAATACCCTGGAATAGAGCCTGAAGCAGCTTCAGGGCTACCCCAACACCGGTTAGTTCCGAGAAGGGATAGCTTGAATCAGCGCGCTTGGGATTGATTACGGCTATGGCAGGCGGGATTTCTGGCAGGGGAGTATGATGGTCGGTGATGATTATATCCAGCCCCAGCCTTTTTGCCCTCTTAACCTCAGCCAGGGCGGTAATTCCGCAATCAACGCTAATAACTAGGCTGATGCCCTGCCGGTAGAGATTCTCTAGGGCTGCTGTTTTAAGTCCGTAGCCCTCGGTCAGGCGGTGGGGTATATATGGGGTGACCTTACCGCCGAGGGATGATAGCCCCTGGACGAGCAGGGCTGTCCCGGTGATGCCATCAGCATCGAAGTCGCCATAGATAGCAATGTTTTCTCCTGAAAGCAGGGCTCGGTAAATCCTGGCTACCGCCAGGTGCATATCAGGCAGCAGGGATGGGTCACCTGACAGGCGTTTATCGCCGGTGATGAATGGTTCTAACTGGGAAGGCTCAGTAAGACCGCGATTATATAGAAGCTGAGCTATTAGCGGGGGGAAACCTGAACTATTGACCAAATGTTGGTCTGGAACCGGTGGCAACAGATTCCAACGATAATGGTTCAAGTTTATCCCTCTGAGTATTGTCGGAAGACCAGGACTGAATTATGACCGCCAAAGCCGAAGGAATTAGATAGGGCTGTGGTGACCTTGGCTTGGCGAGCTACATTGGGCACATAATCTAAATCGCACTCAGGGTCTGGGTGGGTAAGGTTTATCGTTGGTGGTATGACTCCATTCTGGATAGCCATAATACATATTGCTGCCTCGACTGCACCGGCACCACCAACAAGGTGCCCCATCATTGACTTGGTGGAGCTTATCGGAATTTTATAGGCGTTGTCACCAAATACAGTCTTTATTGCCTTGGTCTCCATCTTATCGTTTAGATAGGTAGATGTGCCATGAGCATTAATATAATCAATTTCGTCGGGTTTGAGTCCGGCTTTATCCAGTGCTATCTGCATGGCTACGGCGGCGCCCTCTCCGGTCTCAATTGGCGCTGTAATGTGATAGGCATCAGCGCTGGCTCCATAAGCTATAATTTCAGCCAGAATATCGGCCCCTCGCCTTTGGGCATGGGCAAGCTCTTCCAGGACAAGAATGCCAGCTCCTTCACTGATAACGAAACCATCACGTTCAGCATCAAAGGGGCGGGAGGCTAGTTGCGGCTCATTGTTTCTTGTTGATATAGCTTTCATGGCATTGAAAGCGCTAACACCTATTGGGTTGATTATTGACTCACTGCCGCCGGTTATCATAACTTGGGCATCACCGCGCCTGATAATTTCATAGGCAACCCCTATGGCGTCTGAGCTACTGGAGCAAGCTGATGTAGTGCACAGATTTGGCCCTTTCACTCCCAGCACAATGGATACCTGGGCGGCAGCTATATTAGGCATCATCATCGGGATTAGAAACGGGCTCACCCTGTCTGCTCCCTTATCCAGTAATATTTTGGTTTGTTGAAATAGAGTGGTTAGACCGCCAATACCACTGCCGATTATGATACCAATGCTTTTTTGATTACCGGAGTCGATTTTTATTCCGGCTTGCTCCACTGCCTGTAGGCTGGCAGCTACCGCCAGTTGAGCGAAGCGGTCCGTGTGGCGGGCATCCTTGCGGTTCATATAGTCGGCGGGCTCAAAGCCCTTTACCTCACCAGCAATCTTGGTGTCAAAAGACTCGGGGTCAAATAAGGTGATATAATCAATCCCGGACTTGCCGGCAATAAGACCTTCCCAAGTGGTAGTGACATTCAGACCAAGTGGGCACAAAACCCCAAAACCAGTAATCACCGCTCTAGTATTTTCACTTGACATAACTAGAAAAACAATTCCTCCTATCTAATTAGCTTTGAATTGTTTCCCCCCAAAAAATTAATTAATCTATTTTTACACAATTTCAACTTATCTGCAAGGCTCACTGCTCGTTCATGCGATTGGTAACACCTAACCTCCCCTTCTGTCATTATAAAGCACACACCCTCTCGTCATTGCGATGGGGCTCTTTCCTATTGTCATTGCGAGGAGCCCTGCGACGAAGCAATCTCAAGGAACATCCCACCACCGAGATTGCCGCACCTTCGGCTCGTAATGACAGAAAAATAGGCTCGTAATTATATAGAAAGAGGCTGCCAATGGCACAGGGGGTGTTTAAGAGGGGCGTTAGCCCCTCTAAAGAAAAAAACTCCCCCTCCCTTATCAAGGGAGGGGGATAAAGGGGGTGGGTTACCTAATAAGAACCTAAAGGGGATAGGGTTACCTAATTTCAAATTCAAAACCGTTTAATTCCTTTGGATTTTGGTCATTTGATATTGTTTAGAGTTTAGATATTAGTATTTAGAATCTCCTCTTATTTGACCGCTTGAGGCCATCAAAATATAATGCAGTTGTGCAATGATTAGAAGCCGAGAAACTCCAAAGATTGCCTTGAATACTGTGGGCTGTAAGCTTAACCAGGCTGAGACCCAGCTTTTAGCCGAGCAATTTGCCCGGGCGGGGTATAGACTGGTATCTGCGGCTGACGGGGCTGATGTCTATATACTCAACACCTGCACGGTTACTCATATTGCCGACCGCAAATGTCGTCGCCTGCTCAGGCTGGCTCATCGCCGAAATCCTGACGCCTTGGTGGTGGCTATTGGTTGCTATGCTGAGCGAGCCCCCCAGGAGCTGGCTCAGATTGATGGGGTTGACCTTGTCTTGGACAACGGTGAAAAACCATATCTATTACGGCTGCTGGAGGAGTCTGGTCAACTGAGCAGCCCGGTCTATGGGCAGGGTTCAGCTATAGCTCATGCTGGTTTCAGGACTCGCGCCTTCATCAAGGTTCATGATGGTTGTAATAACTTTTGCTCCTATTGCATTGTCCCCCTGGTCCGGGGTAGGGAGAAAAGCACACCCACTGCCCAGGTTGTTGCTGAGGTCAATCACAGAATTGCTGAAGGCTATAAAGAGGTGGTGCTGACTGGAACCGAGATTGGCTTATATAACTACGAAGGTGTTAGTCTGAAAGGGTTACTGCAGCATATCTTGACCGGGACCGATGTGGAAAGATTGAGGCTCTCCTCACTCCAGCCCCAGGAAATATCCCCTGAGCTTATCGGGCTGTGGTGTGATAAGAGGCTATGCCGCCATTTTCACCTCTCTTTGCAGAGTGGCAGTGATGCTGTGCTCAGTCGGATGAACCGGCGCTATACAGTCGGTGACTATCAGCAGGCGGTAGCCTTAATCAGGGGCATAGTGCCCGAGGCAGCTATCACCACCGATATTATTGTTGGCTTCCCCGGTGAGACTGAGAAGGAATTTGAGCAGAGCTATAATTTTTGTCGGCAAATGGAATTTGCCCGAATTCATGTATTCCCTTACTCACCACGTCAGGAGACTCAAGCTGCCCGTATGCCAAACCAGGTAGAGGATAGGGTTAAACGGGAGCGAAGTCAGCGTATGCTGGCTTTAGCCGAAGAGAGCACTCAAAACTTCAGGCAGCAATTCTTGGGCAAGACCATGCCCGTGTTATGGGAGAAGCAGTCTGAAGATGGCATCTGGTCTGGTCTCACCGATAACTATATTAAGGTGTATACTAGAAGTAATAAGGATTTAACCAATAGACTACTGCCGGTAAAGCTGGTGGAAGTTAGTAGAGATAGGATGTGGGGGCGCTACCCCACTAAGTTTTCCTCAACTCACACCATAGATGTCCAGTTGCCCCACCTCAGCCTTGGGAGCAACAATCATGACATTAGCTCGGATGTCATCTAGGTGCTGACGTATTGCCTGTTCTTCGATACCTTTCGGTGCATAGATAACAAAAAGGACATGGTGAGTATTGGACGTAATCCGCGTGCGGTAGTCGGGACCGTATATTACGCTGGAGATTATCCCTCGGCTATCGGTCATCATCATGTCGCCCGGTTTTAATCTCTGTTCCTGCCCGTTGAGTCGAACATAATATTCATCACCACGTGAGACATCCAGTGTCACCGGTTCAGCTACTGCCTCAAGGTCGTGGCCAGCGGTCAGAAGCAGGTTCTTGACTTCCGCCATAAACATCGCCTCGACTAGTGCAGCTACTTGTGGTATTGATTCGTTCTTCAGGGCTATTGACACGAGCTGCTGCAGCACAGGGTAGGTTTTCTTGTAGCGCTTGTAATGGCTGTTGTAGAAAGGAACTGGCTGCAGTCCTGCCAGGTCAGCCGCGGTTGCCCCAGTAAAACGCCTTCGCAACTCATCCTCAAGCTCCCCCTTGCGTCTCTCCAGTTCGGGGTGGTGAGGTGGGTTAGCCACATGATGCATCACCAGTGTGCCCACCAACGCCCCTGGATATCTCGCTTTCCATGCCTCTGATACCCTGACAATCACTATCTCCCCCCGGGGCGAGATAAACTGGCGCGCCTAGAGGGATTCGAACCCACGACCCTCGGTTCCGAAGACCGATGCTCTATCCGCTGAGCTATAGGCGCTTTTTTGATGGGGTGAGTGGAGGGATTTGAACCCTCGTTCTCCAGGGCCACAACCTGGCGCCTTAGACCACTAGGCGACACTCACCATAAGTAGAACTATAGCTATTATAGCTAAAAACCCTTGCCCTTTCAATGAGTTACCTTTGGGCTAGCTCCACTATGGTAACCCCGGCACCACCCTCCCCATAAACGGCTGGCCGGTATGATTTGACCAGCGGATGTTTGGCGAGCTGCTCCCGGACTGCTTGGCGCAGAGTCCCTGTCCCTTTACCGTGAATTATGCTGACCTGGTATAGACCAGCCATAAAGGCGTCATTTAGGTATCGGTCAAGCTTTATTAGTGCCTCATCTGTGGTAAGTCGGCGAAGGTGCACCTCGTTTATTGCTGGCGTTGTGTGGGCGTGAGATTTGTTTTTGTGCACCATAACCAATACCCCTTGACGATTTTACCACTGTAAACAAAGGTAAACAAATGGCTTATCTCAGCCAGGGGTATCTGACATGGGAATGGCTCCGGTTATTGGGATTTTCTCTCCACAAAAATAGCAGCGCTTATCTGAAGTAATTCTACATTTAGTCAAGCTGAAGCCGTAATGCTCAATTTGGCTATCTATTTCGATTAACTTTGCCGTTTGAGGACGGCATCACCAACTTCTACCCCCACCAATCTTGCCACTATTGGACACTTTGCCCTCAGGAGGAAGAAGATATTGTTATGCTCTTGCTCCAGGGATTCGTAGTTTCCCTGCCCTTTAGCAATTATGAGGTCGGCAGAATGGTACAGCCTTAGCATCTGGGGCGAGCATTGGGAAAGAATAGTGGCTGGGGCACTGGAGCCACTGGAGACAATTCTGGCTACCTTGTCTAGACCAACAGCTATGGCATCGTGCTTGGTGGCATCATTTATGATTGGCTGCTCTCTCACCACAAAGTCAATCTCAAGTTGCTTAATTTGATGGAGTTCCTCGATGAGCACCCGGTCAAACACAACCTCGCCGGCGTTGTCTCCCAAATATAGAATGTGCCGTGAATTATCAACACTGCTTCGGAACTCTTGATAATCATTGATGCCTAGCGGAGACGCTAAAGCCGTCTCTAAAATTGAATCTAGGTCGCCGTAATTGAACTGAGGAGCTAGGTCGATGGAGTTTCCAGCGATGGCCAGCTTGCAGGCGGTGAGCAGAGGCTCATCCGAATCAGCCACGGCTTGTTTGAGGCGTGGGTAGAGAGCCAATGCCATCTGGTTAGCTTCCCTTTTCGCCTCCTTGAATGGGTCACTATCACCGATGATTTGGTACATTAGCTGATAGACCTGCTGAGCAATCTCTGGCGGAGTAGCATTGAGAGGGAGTTTCGGTATCATGCTGGCTATTGAGTTGAGCACCCTGCGGTGGACATCTTCATCGTCGGTTGCCGCTCGGGCAGCCTCCAGAGACTGCCTCAATAAGCAGACTATGCAATCCAGGTAGACCTTCAAGACTGCTCTTCCTCTTCAGCCTGCTTGGGCTCCCTCCTCAGGAAAATCTCGAGGCTTCTAACCTCTCTCACTCCCTTCAGGCAAGAGACCATAGAGAGAAGGATATTGCCGATAATCTGTTTGGGGAAGGCGGTTAAGGTTATGGGCGTATTATTAACATAAAGGGAGACTCGCTCCCTTTGCGGCTTTATGAAGCCTTTCTCCAGAAGGTCAGCGATGTCCTTAATATCGTCTGGGGAGAACTGCCTTCTCTTGGTTTCCAAAAGTTCATCAGTGACTATGCCAATAAGCTTCCTGATATTTTTGAGAGGTGGACCAGCATCCTTACGGTGGACCTCTATCTTGGGCGCATCGCCCTGCTTGAAACCTTCGGTTAGGATGATGTCATAGTCCTCGCCCAGGAGATGGGCTATCTCCTTAAGGCTGATGTCCTTGGCAACAGGCTTGATTAACACCACCTTATCTGGGGAGCTAATCACGGTAGCCTCACTCCCGGCTTGTGTATGGCGCCAGCTATCCTTGCCCGGCTCATCAAAGGCTACGTTTTGGGGAGCGTGCTTGATGGTAGCCACTCGATAGCCCCTCGATTTTAACTCACGAATCAGCTTCTCGATAAGGGTCGTCTTTCCTGACTTTGATTTACCTATAACTGAAACTATGGGAGGCATTTTCTATTCCTTTCTGCGGTAAGCTCTTTTCCACGGTTCGTTCTTATATGTAAGATAGTCTTTGATAGCTGCCTTCAGCGTATCTGCCGCCAGGAGGGCGCAGTGAACACTTTCCTCTGGCAGCCCACCTAGGGCATTTAGAACATCTTGCTGCATAATTCTCTGAACCTTAGCGATGCTCTTTCCCTTGGCTAACTCGGTGACCATGCTGCCAGAGGCAATACTGGTTCCACAGCCATCAGTCATGAAGGTAGCCTGGGCAATATTGCCATTTCTTACCTTGAGCCATATCTCCATGGTATCCCCACAGGAACCCATTACTTTGGCAAATCCATCAGCATTCTCCATATCGCCTAAGTTTCTTGGGTTCATGGAATGGTCGATAGCTATCTCAGAATATATCTTTCTCATCTCGGCTTTGATGAGTTCTTCAAACTGCTCCCATGATGAAGTCATCGCATTGCCTCCTATCTTCTCCTGTCTTCTCCTGTCTTAGCTGATATAGCCTGGGAGAGGGACTCACTGAAGCTATTCATAATCTCAGCGTCATAGCGCTCAATATTTCCCTCATCGCAGAGCTTGGCCAGCTCTGGGTCTATAGGCAACTGCCCGAGAAGCGGCGCTTTAGCTGTCTTTGCCATTTCTTCTCCCCGGCTCTTACCAAAGACCTCAATCCTTTTATCCATCTCAGGTACATATAAATAACACATATTCTCAACCACACCCAGGATAGGTTTCTCCATTTTGCGAGCCATGTTTATTGCCTTTTTAACTATCATCTCAACCAAGTCCTGAGGTGTAAAAACAATGATTACTCCCGATATCGGGAATGATTGCATCACAGTCAGCGGAGCATCAGCCGTGCCCGGGGGCAGGTCTATAATTAGATAGTCAAGCTTGCCCCACAGCACATCTTCTCCAAACTGTTTGATAGTATTGCTAATCAAAGGTCCACGCCAGATAACGGCATCATCCTCGCTTGGCAGAAGGAGGTTAATGGACATAACCACTATCCCTGACCTTGATAGCACCGGTAGTATTCCGTTGTCGCTGCCAGCGGGTCGGGCAACAATGCCAAACATCTTGGGAATACTGGGACCGGTAATGTCAGCATCAAGGATGCCCACTTCATAGCCCTGACGCTTCAGCGCTACTGCGGCTAGGCTAGCCACTAGCGACTTGCCTACACCCCCCTTGCCACTCATTACAGCAAAGGTGTGGCCAATCTTATTGAGCTCTGCCGGCTTAGCCTCAGTAAATTCTACCTCTACTTTGTTTACCTCAGGTAGCTTCTCTATGACTCCCTTTGCCTTAGCTTTAATCCAGTCCTGGGAACCACTACTTAGCGCTGCTGAAGCCAGAGTAATCTTAACCTCTTGGTCAGACACAATGACCTCACGAACCAGATTCAACGAGGCTACACTTCGCATAACGCCGGGAACCAGTACTTCCTCCAGGCTTTCTCTTACCTGCTCCTCAGTTACCATAAATTGTCCTCCAATTCAGTTTTCACCCTAGTGGTCGCATATATTATCCCCTGTAGCTAGCGCGCCATTTAAGTAGCTAATTACTGCCTTCTCTGGGTTACCTTCCAAGACACCAATCACGACATCAATGCGGTTTTGCCTGAAAAGGTTCTGCGCCCGAGACCCCATGCCACTGGCAATCACCACTGACACTCCCTCCTCAGCTAGCCATTGGGGAAGAAGACCAGGTTGGTGCCCCGGCGAGGGAACAAGCTGACTTCCAACGATTTCCTTCCTATCTTCGTCAACATCAATTAGGGCAAAGTGTTCACAATGACCAAAATGTTCCGATACCATATCGCCGCTTACCGGTATTGCATACCTCATTTATAGACCTCCTGAGCTAATATGTGCATATATGCCTTTACTCTCTACGGCATATGCCTTCCGTAGAGCAGGGGGGCGTTTCACAGCGCTCGGTTCTGCCACAGCAGGTAGTACTTGGAGCTGAAGTACCCATTTTTATCATATAGGATGCCGAGATAAGCCTCTCCATATTGTTACTGCCGCAGTCAGGGCAGCAAGCCACCTGCTCGGCATAACGAAGAAATATCTCAGAGACCTTGCCACACTCTCGACACCTGAAGTCGTAAATTGGCATTGCCTTCTTCCTCCTTTCATCATACCAGCACCCGGGTAATGCGCTGCCATAGTGATTCTATCTCCTGAGTAACCTTGCCTTGGGAATATTCAACCACAGGCAGTCCCTGTACGATTGCCTCGGTGACGACATTATCAAACGGGATTTTAGAAGCTACTTCTACCCCCTGATTAAGGCAATAATTTTCAATCTGGCGTGTATTATCTTTATTAACATCATACTTATTAATACAAACCAGCGCTGGAATACCAAAGTGATGGCAAACGCCGAGCACCCTCTCCAAGTCATGTATCCCTGATAGTGTCGGCTCAGTAACTAGAAGAGCCAGGTTAGCCCCCGATAGAGACGAGATGACTGGACAGCCGATACCTGGTGGCCCATCACTGATAATGTAACTAAGGCCATCTCTTTCACCAATCTGCTTGGCTTGTTGCCTGACTAGAGCTACCAGCTTGCCGGAGTTCTCCTGGGCTATTCCTAACCGGGCGTGAACCAGGTGGCCGTATTTAGTGTCGGAGATAAACCAGTGCCCGGACAGGCTTTCCTTCATAGTAACAGCTTCAACCGGGCATATATGCAAGCAGAAGCCGCAGCCCTCGCAGGAGATAGGGTCAACCCTGAAATCATTAATG
>Ga0209986_10005899_pt1 | contig 10069 bp, 3 predicted proteins | sample BlataG_FD_183168 | JGI IMG/M metagenome (GOLD analysis project Ga0209986, IMG submission 183168) | Deep subsurface microbial communities from Black Sea to uncover new lineages of life (NeLLi) - Black_00105 metaG (SPAdes) (version 2) | ecosystem: Environmental > Aquatic > Marine > Oceanic >...
GATGGAGATAACCCGTACTGGTGTGATGATGACATCCATCAAATATCAAGTTACAAAAACCCTGAGTCGCTACATCATGATCGCAACAAGCCGGAAGTATGTGCAGTATCAAGATGGATACGCAGCACGGAGACAGAGGAATATTTCAATGAAAATGGAACGTGGATTACAATACCGTCATGGAGATGGTGGGGGACGAGTTACGCTGCGCCTGCGGTTGCCGGCGAAATCGCCCTGATGCATAAACTACCGGGCTGTTACATTTACCCCGAACAGGTTAATCCGGCAATCCTGGCTTCTGCAACACACAACGCCTATGGCGACCGCATAGACGATAAAGAAGGCTTGGGAACGGTAGACGTATCAGGAGCACGGGAAATTGTACGTGAGCAATCCCTATTTGCCACCTTTATATCCCCCTCCACTTATACTTATGCTATAAATTTTGACGCAGTCAAAGGAGAGAAGGTGCGGTTCGTTATATGGTGGTGCTCGCACACGAACTGGGACGTTGATGAGTCGTATGATGTGCTTGAGTCTAATTTTAATCTTGAGATTAGGGACCCACAGGGAAATTTTGTAGGTTCTTCTTGTAGTTACGACAACAATTACGAGGTCGTGGACTTTACGGCGCCGGTGAGTGGACAATACGAGGCAAAGATACAACGCATAGGAAGCGGACCAGGTGAAGAAGTCGGTGTTGCATGGTCAAGATACACAGTGGAAAGCGATTTCTGGTGCCCGTTAAAAGTAGCCGTACATGAGCTATTCCAATTTTTCAAAATGTCCGGCGGTGATACTACGTATGCCTGGGACTTTGATAATAACGGCGAAATAGACAGTTACGAGGAAAACCCGGAGCATTACTACGAACAGGCGGGTCTTTACGATGTAAGCCTTACCGTAACTGATTCCGGTGGCACGTGCAAAGAGACCAAATACGAGTGCATACGCGCGGGACCGGGCGCGGATGCAGCGAGACCGCTAATAGATGCTGATTTCTACGCTACGCCACGAGTTGGCACTCCGCCTCTAACCGTTACGTTCACCGATACCTCGTCAGGCGGTGAAATAGATTCGTGGAAGTGGGACTTTGGCGATGGGACGCCACCAAGTTATGAACGCAATCCACAGCATACATACTACGATTTTGGTCCTTACGACGTAAGTCTTGAAGTAACGAACACGAACGGAGCGAAGACGAAAGAGACGAAGTTCGATTATGTGGCGAGCACAGTCACGGTGATATACCATTGCAACTTTGATGCAGATATAGAAGGCGAGTATTATGTGCTCGGTGCGAATCTGGTCTGCAGTGGCGCAGAAAACTGTATAAACATAAAGGCGGACAACATCGTCATTGACGGTTACAACGCGATCGATGGTAAGTACTACTGGATAGATAGCGCTGACTATGGTTGGGCAGGAGTTGATAACTCACGACACGATAACATCGTGATAAAAAATCTGGAGATCGAAGACTTCAACCGCGGGATAGACCTTGGAAGTTCCGTAGATAATTGCATTATATCGAATAATATTATAACAAACAGCGATTTTGTTGGCATCTGGGTGGATGGTTCGAATAATATCACCATAACCGATAACACAGTATCGGATAATAATGATTTTGGTATCCTGATTGACTGTGGTGGCTCCGGGCATACCATAACCAACAACAGTGTATCGAATAGCCGTTTTGGCATCGACCTGTACCATTCTTCTGGAGGCGAGTTAATCAATAACAGTGTAACAAATAACGAGCGCGGCATCACCATTGGTGGACATATAAGTAACTGGCTCTTGACCGACAACTCAGTATCTAACAACGAGTACGGCATCTACCTTTGGGAGAATGCTGGTGAAAATAACGACTTGACTTGGAACACTGTATGTGATAACATGTACGGTATAACTGCGCGTGACGCATCACCTTATAGCTACTTCTTAACGGACAACACCATTTGTCATAATTATCTGGATGATATACACGTTGACGGTGGTGCACTATGCGGTGATTGGAACACCTGCCACACGGCATACGATTACCGAGACGAATCGGCAGGAGAGGGCTGCTTATATGGATGCCCTGGCGGTGGACCTGACCTCTGGATCCGAGACGCTTTCCTGGATACATGGATCGTTGAAGGCGTGAACTACACGGTAACTTACACAGTATGGAACCTTGGTGATTATCCAGCAGATGCGAGCACCACAGGCATCATTATTAACTGCGTGCGTGTGTATGACGACCCTGTTCCAGCACTGGACACACGTGAGAGCTACACGAACACCGTCGGTCCTTTCGATTTGACGAATCCACCAGCGCCGGATAGCATTGAGGTTTGCGCAGACATTGACAACGTCATTGACGAGTACGGATGGTGGAGGGGTGAGGAGAACAACTGCCGTGAAAACCATTTCGGAGCGCCGGACCTGGAAATCAGCTATTTCATGTGCGACAGTAACGGCGAGGTCGAGCCGTACGGAGATGCTGACGGGTTGGTTGATGACTCGTGGAAGAGGTACTGGCTGGTCTACCGGGTAAGGAACGTCGGCGATCTCGACGTAACAGAGCCATTTTGGATGAACGTCTCTTGTCTCAACCAAAGCACTGAACAGCCCATGTGGAGCTGTGTCCACTGCGACCCCGTTTCGATACTGCGCGTAGGCGAAGAAACCGAGAACCGTGTCGTCGGGCCGTTCGTGATAGGATGTGACGGCAACAGCCCTAACGTAGATTGGTCTGAGGTCCGTGCGGACTATAATAATACGATTGAGGAGAATAATGAATGATGGCTAAATAAGGAGGTATAGAAATAAAAAGAGGTGAGAGAAAAAAAATGAAAGAAAAAATAGCGAGCATATTGCTCCTCGCAATGGTATGCCTGACAGGTATTGCACTGGTAGTTGCACAGCCAGGTGTGGAAATAACCTCATACTATCCCAACGAAACGAATATTACCAACACCGAAGGAGCAGCAAGAACGTTCAACGTCACTGTTAATCAGCCCGTAAATGTCTCATGGCGGATAAACGCGACTGTTGTTAGGGATACAGAAAAAGGCGTAACAGAAGCCTCCTACACGAATACAAGTGCAGTAGCGGGCTACTGGAACGTTACCGCTTATGCTTACAATAAAAACGGCAGCGATATGCGAACATGGTGGTGGACCGTTACTGAAGATACCACACCGCCTGAAATTGTTGACTATGCACCAACCGGCACAAAAGTATCTATAAAAACAGATATCACTGCAACTTTCAATGAGGCCATGAAACCGCCCACATTGAATAATGCAACAATAATTGTATGCAACAGCTCCGGCAGCACCGTAACAGGCGATATAACATACGATTTCGAAACGGTTACTTTTAATCCAGTTAGTTGGCTTGACTACAACGAAACCTACAACGTAACCATCACAACCGGCGTGCAAGACCTCGCAGGGAACAACATGAGTGATGATTTCTGCTGGCACTTCACAACACGCAGCGAGATTTTAAGAACGCCAATCGTTATCTCCGGAAAGGTCACCAAAAACGGCACGTGGGTATTGAACCCCGATGTGACCATAACAAATCTTGACACAGGCGAGAATTTTGCGGTAGAGACCCATCCTGATTCGTGCTACTACCGGATGTGGACTGATTCAACACACATCAGCGCAGGCGATATGCTTAGATTCTCGGCAATTGGTGGAGAGATAGTAATAGACCGAAACGTAACCGAAACCGAAATAGCCAATGGTGGATTCCGACAAGATTTCCCACCCGGGATGCCGGACCTGGTCATCAGCGAGAAGTCAGAAACGTTTATCAACAGGAAAAAAGACTTCACCGTCTCCTACTGGGTGAAGAACACCGGGGACGAAATTGCGAATGCGAGCAATACGACCATCTATGTCGATGGTGTTCCAATGTGGAAAGACCCTGTCGGATGTCTGGCTCCAGATGAGCAATATAACAACACAGTTGGTCCATTCGAGCGTCCATACGACAGGAAGAACGTCACCATCAGGGTTTGTGCTGACGTTGACGGCGCAGTTACCGAAAGCATTGATAGTAACAACTGCCTGGAGAACGAGCTGGAATGTCCGCTGCCTAATCTACGACTATGTTATAATCATGGCGATTGTAAAGTGAACGGACCCAATGTTAATGGTAGATTCGGTGTTTACTATGTGGTAACAACCGAAGGTCATGACTATGTATGTGCAAGCAACACAACCATTAATATTACAAATGTTCTGGTTAATGATTCTGTTACGGATATTAGTATTACGAGGAACTGTGATGCACTGAAAGGTGATGGTACGTTCGTTGAAACTGTTGGATCCTACACATGTGCATGCAATAAAGAAGTTGTGGTCGAGGTTTGCATAGATGGTGATAACAGGATTTTAGAGACCGATGAAGCGGACAACTGCTGGGTGAACTCGTTTACCTGTCCCGCATCCGCGTGTAAGCCCGACCTGAAAATCGTCAATTACTCGGGAACGTGGCTCGACCGTGCAAACAGGACATTCAACGTCACCTATACGGTAAAGAACGTAGGGAATACGGCTGCGAATGCGAGCACGACACGCGTTAGTAATACCGGAGGTCAGTGCAAACCCCCGGAGGTGATATTTGACCGTGTTCCCGCGCTGGAGCCTGGTGAGAGCCATACAAAAACCGTCGGTCCTTTCACACGGTTGTGCATACTGCACTGGGGTGAACATCCTGCTATTAAAAATGACCTTCCACACTCTTCTGATATCATAATCTATGCAAATTTCAACAAAACCATCTCAGAGAGCAATGACAAGAACAACCAGCGTACGTTCCGTTTTGGACTACCGCACCTTTACATCGCCCTGTGTCAGGGTTACTGGATATCTGGCGAGAAAAAAACCTTTCGTGTCCATTATGCTGTGCGTAACGCAGGGGATGCAGGTGAAAGCTCGAAAGAGACCGAGGTTCGCGCTTATATTGATGGTACGTTCAGTAAGAACGACACCGTTCCTTCAATACCAATTGGCGTGACTCGCGAGATGGGGCATGCACTTGGCGGTGGAATCGGACCGCTTCAGATGCCTGAGGATAAGGAAACCGTTAATTATAGTCTCTGTATAGTCCAGGAAGATGGCACGGAAAAATGCACAGGTGATGTGCAGTTCGGGGGTGCTGCATGCGTAGGCAAAACACAACGCTTTACAGTTGGCGGTGCCTGGGGCTCTATCAGTGCTGCAACAGCACTGTTTATAACTGAAAGCTGTAAGTTCGATGGCGATATATACGCCCCCGGCGGTGTACAAATACGTGCGAATGACATCGTCATTGATGGCAATGGTTCTGGAATATGCGGAGACAGGTCTGGCTGCGGTGGGAGTGTGATATACGACGAATTCGGGAGATACCTCTATAAGCAAAGAAGCGGAATTCGTAACTATGATACCGCTTCCGGACATAAATTCCGTGGATACGATAACGTAACGATAAAGAACATGAATATCAGGGGCTACTGTGACGGTATCGCCATTGTAACCGCAGATAACTGCAGGATGGAGAACTGCTCGGTTCACGATAACGGCGTTGTGGATAAATATTCCTACGGAATCAACGTGGTGAACTCAGACAATACGACGATAGACAGGTGTGAGGTTTACAATAATACCGGCAATCTCACCGGTATGAATGTATGTGGCGGTCATGGAATCAACTTCCATGATGACTGCAATTATTGTGCAGTTACGAACAGCAGCATCTTTAACAATTATCTTTCGGGCATACTCGCTTCTCCTACCTGCAAATATCTTTACGTTGGTAACAACGTCATAGAAGAAAACGGGCAATGCAACGAATCGAGCTTCTGTGCCGGAGTCAACCTGCACTCGAAGGGTGGGGTCGGGTTAACAACAAATTCGATCGTGGAGAACAACGTGATATTGAACAATACCGGCTCGGGAATTTTCGTGACTCAGAGTTATACCACTATCAAAGATAATATCGTGAAAGGGAGTAAGAACGGCACAGATGTTACGGGCAATGGAATCCTCATCGAAGGTGAAAAGCCTACCAAACTTACCTTCTTATATAACAATACGTGCTGTGAGAGCGAAGGCATGGACATCGTTAACCGGGGCTTCGCAACTTTCGGCGATGACAATACCTGTGATACGAGCGGCAATTATAATGACGATGGAACAACGAGGGGGTGCATCTATAAATGCACGGGAATTGAAGCATGCATTGCCGATGATGGTTCAGGCGATGCGTACCGCTGCGGTGATACGGTAATGAAGAGCTGCACGTTCAACCAGAACGTGAGCTGTCCCCTCTCTGGAACTGGTTTAATCGCAGGTACGGACAATATTACCATTAATGGTACCGGCTATACGCTCATCGGTAATTTCTCCGGTGCCGGTATTTTTAGTAATCATTCCGGTGTCAGGATAAAGAACCTGCAGGTGAAAAACTTCTTCACCGGGATAAAAATAGAAAATACAAGTGCAAATGACATCCAGAATTGCATGATACGCAAAAACCTCCGGACAGGAATAAACTTCAGTGCGGATAACGGCACGGTGCGAAACAGTAGGATTTACGATAATTTCGGTCCCGGTATATTTATAGGAGGAAGTAACAACGTCTTTGAAAATAACACCGCAGCGCGGAATAAGAACGGCACGATGCCGGGTTACGGCATTTATTTCAGCGGTAATGCGACGGGAAATAACATCACCGCAAATTTCATCGGTGATAACGAAGCCATGGACATAAGGAATGACAATGGGGCAACGAACACCGGCGATAATAATAGCTGCGACCTGACATACAATTATTGGGATAGTTCAATGCTTGAAGATAAGAAGTATGGATGCACCTATCCATGGACAATGCCAGACCTCATAATCAGCAATAAGTTTGAAGAATGGGTGGATGAAGAAAATGCACGCTACGACGTCACCTACACGGTAGAGAACATCGGAGCGCCGAAATCACGTCCAGCAGAGCGGAGCACGACTTATCTGTATATCCGGGATGCGCATGCTGCAAATGATGAGGTTGGACCGTTGAAGCCGGGTGAGAACTACACCAATAGGACTTTTGGCTATACTCCGACGATACCGGAGAAATTGGATAAAGATAGGATTAAGGTGTATGCAGACGGTCCGGATGAGGTCAAGGAGAACAATCCCGCAAACAAATTCTACTGTAACGATGAGGGTTGCTACTGGTTAGAGGAGCTCTTTGAGTTAGAGGACCACGAAGCGAACAACTGGCTTGAGAATACGTTTAGTAAGAGTGGTGTTGAGGATGTAATCAAGTGGAATGTAAGTGCGGTGTGCCGTGCTCAGGATGGCACGGAATATAAGTGCGGTTCTAACAATGTGGTAAAAAAGAACTGCATATTCACCGATAATATGCTCTGTCCAGCGGAGGATGGCTTAATCATCGGAAGAGCAGGTATCACGATTGATGGCGCTGGATATGCGATAGGGGGGGCTGGAACCGGTAGTGGAATTAGTAATAGTAATTCGAGATATAACGGCGTCACGATAAAGAATTTAGTAATTACGGGATTCAGTGACGGGATCAAGATTGAAGGTGCATATGGAAGCCCTGTTATGCACAACACGATTGATAACTGTGTCATCTTCGATAACGGTGGTGCTGGGAATCACGGAATCCACATGCGTGATGTTGACCACTCTACGATAAGTAACAACGTGATTCACGACAATACCGGCGGCCGGGGCACGGCTTGCGGGAGTGGTGGCGACGGGATTTTCATGTATCGCTGTTGTGACAACGTTATAAGAGGAAACGAAATTTACGATAACCGGAAAGCAGGTATCCTCATGAAGAAGGAGCCTAAGCGTAACCACATCATCGGCAACGAGCTATATGGAAACGGTGAGAGTAACGCGGGCACAACGGGAGGAATTGTACTGCGGTGCATGAAGTCAGATTGGAACACAATTAAGAACAACGAAGTGTGGGGAAACAATGGCAATGGGATGTTTATCGGCGGTAAGCATAATAACATCACGGATAACATCGTGACCGGTAATAAGGCCAGTGGAGGCGGCTTTGGTGACGGGATCTATATGGGTTACGGTGGCGGGACAAACCCAGCAGAGCACACTGAGTTATACGGGAATACCGTTTGTGATAATGAAGGTATGGATATAAGGGCATGCAGAGGGGAATACGGAAATAGCGGCGATAAGAACACCTGCGATACGACGGAGGATTACAATGATACAGGAACGACTAACTGCATGTATCCGTGCTCAGGCATTCTAATGCCAGACCTTACAATTACTGAACTGTTCGGTGCATGGGTTAAAGGTCAAGAAGGTTCGACCTACAAGGTAACCTATACGGTAACGAATATCGGAACTGCAAATGCAGGTGTAAGCACCACAAACTTACAGATTCTCGAGGGAGATAACGGGATAGATCATCCAGTTCCAGCATTGAAACCAGGCGATACCCACACTCACGTATTCGGTCCTTTCAAGCCGGTAAAAACCAGCGATAAGATCACGATTACCGCAAATGCTGGAGAAAACAGAGTTGCTGAGAGCAACTATGACAATAACGAGAAAGTGAAATGGTTCCCGCCGGTTCTGGACAGGATTGAAGTTTCACCGCCAACTGCCACACTTAAGGTGGGAGAAACAAAACAATTTACCGCAACCGCATACGATCAAAATGGAGACATCATGGAAGAAGGGATTGTCATCTCGTGGAGCAGCAGCGATGAAGCAGTTGGAGATGTAAGTCCAAACTGGGGAATAACAGGCGATGATGGAAATGCAACTACGGTATTTACTGCGGATAGCGTAGGAGGAACCACCATAACAGCGGAAAGTGGAGGGATAAGTGGACATGCAGAGGTTACTGTGTGGTTTGAGGAGCCAGAGGAACCAAAAGTTCCATCCTGGTTTTCGCCAGGTGGACCAGGGAAACCTTCCGGCGAAGAGAATATTTCTGGTTTTGAACCCGGTTCCGGAGAAGGAACCGGGGAAGTTGGCGCTGACATTGGAGGCGAGCAACTGCCAGTAAATGAGAGTGAGACGGTAGGTGGTGGTGAAACAAGGGAATCAGGACACCCATTCGGAATGGGAGGAGAAATAATAGAAACAGTTAAAGTGGTGGCACCGGTATTTTTAATAGCGCTGGTAATAATAGTTATTGTGCTGTTTTATTCGGGATACTTTGGTGAGAAACGCGCGCACAGGAGGAATAGGAGGGCTAAATAAAAAATGGAAATAGCAATTTTTACGGGGTTGTCGGAATTTCTGCGTTATGCTATATATCTCGTCTCGACTTCGCTGCTCTATCCGGTAATCATCATATTGCTGGGTTTGACTGCGCTGCTCGTGGTAGAAATCGGCATGTTCTCATTTGAATGGCTTGCAAGAACGGGCAGATTGAAAAGAGGAAGCGGTGTAAAGGAAAAAGGGGTAAAGAAGCGATTTAAAACATTTTTAGCGGTTTTCTCAAAGCACGAGCCGAAAGATTTGGAAATAGGAGTGCTTGAGGCAAAGACGCTGATAGATGGAGGTGGATTTGAAGAAGGGATTGACGTGCTCGATGATTGCACGACAAAGCGATTCGTATATGCATCGGGGAGATCACTTGCTTCTATTTTGTTCATTTTTTCTCCAAGTAAATATGCCAATGTTCATGTGAAATTATCGTCCGAGCTTTGGTGCGTATCTTTACAAGTCGCTTTCCATAAAGCTCTATTATCTTAATCCGTGCCTCAAGATGCTCTGCCTCCGTCCGTGGCCCATGGCTTCTAAACACCAACATCGGTATGCCACAGGTTACACAGTCGCAAATAACCAACAGCCCATCCTCATAGTGCCACGTGCTTAACCGTTCTAGCGCACAAAGTTTGCAGCCGTCGCTCATGGCGCCATAATGATGGCCTTATTCTTCACATAGTGCATGAGAAACATATCAGCTTCCATCACTCCCGTAAGCACATCGACCAAGGCGGTCAATTTGGTGGGTTTCGAGTATGAATAGTCACCGATCTTCTCGCTCAAAAAACCGGCAATCGAGG
>Ga0209986_10005900_pt1 | contig 10064 bp, 10 predicted proteins | sample BlataG_FD_183168 | JGI IMG/M metagenome (GOLD analysis project Ga0209986, IMG submission 183168) | Deep subsurface microbial communities from Black Sea to uncover new lineages of life (NeLLi) - Black_00105 metaG (SPAdes) (version 2) | ecosystem: Environmental > Aquatic > Marine > Oceanic >...
ATGTCCACTACGCCAGCGTTTTCTTCTCCCGGCTTAACCAGCACTCGCTGACCCCCTGACGGCAGTACTTTGAGCAGCGCCTTGGAGTGCTTATAGCCGCAGTGCTCGCTCCACAGCGCGCCAAACAGCCCCAGCTCCATTTCAGTCGGCTCCCTCCCGAGCCTCTCCACTATGAGCTGGTATTCCTGCTGGCTTAGGGCGATTTCATCGAGGACCTCTTTAGAAACAGGCATACATAACCCAGTCTAGAAGAATGAGACTAATGTCTTGTCGAACCGCTTGTCACCCCCTCTACCGTGGCAACATAAGCGGCTCGGATAACACCGAATACCTTGTAGTAGGAATGGCGCATCAACTGCTCTCCCGCACTAATGCCCTTGGCAGTGAGAGTAATTATAGAATGAGCCCCGTCAGTAGCAGAATACGTAAAATACGGTTGTCCGTCAATCCCTTCTGTTATATATCCCTCTTGCATAATGATTTTCAGTGCGTCGTACAAGCTATTAGCAGGAATACCGCTGAGCTGATTGAGTTCAGGATATTCTATTGTCAACTGTCCCGCTTGTTTGTAATGTTGATATAAGACTTTCAGTATCTCACTGGGATATTCACTTGGCTTCAGCTTCTTCTTTGCCTTATTCACAGTGGAGTCTCTCGCATGCTCTCTCCTTGGTAGTCGATTTTCCTTCCTGTAGGGATAGACCTTCAGGTCTGTCCACTTCGGACAGGTCTAAAGACCTGTCCCTACATTTTGCTTCATCGAGTGTTTCTTTGGAGACTGGCAATAATCGACTCCCAAACTAGATTGCCGTCGCTGCTGCCGAGGATGGGCTCACAGGCACGCTCAGGATGCGGCATCATACCCAGCACGTTGCCGCTCTTGTTGATGATACCGGCGATATTATGCAAGGAGCCGTTGGGGTTAGCCGCATCGGTTACGTCACCGGTTGAGGTTGAGTAGCGAAAAGCAACCTGTCCGTCGGCCTCGAGCTGGGCCAGAGTGCCATCCTCGGCATAGTACCTGCCCTCATAGTGAGAAATTGGAATCTTTAGTACCTGCTTCTCTCGACACTGTGAAGTAAAAGGCGAAAGACTGTTCTCGACCCTGAGCTGGACCCATTGGCACCGGTACTCCAGGTGCGCACTTTGTAGTAGCGCTCCGGGAAGAAGTCCAGCTTCGCACAGAATCTGGAAGCCGTTGCAAATGCCGATGACCGGCTTGCCCTGGAAAGCAAAACGCTCGACTGATGCCATCACGGGTGAAAAGCGGGCGATGGCTCCGACTCGGAGGTAATCGCCATAGGAAAAGCCGCCGGGCAGAATGATGCAATCATATCCCGAGAGGTCGGTCTCCTTGTGCCACACATAGCCAACTTCCTGCCTCAGGATGTCATTAAGCGCGTAGCCACAGTCCCTATCGCTCCAGGTCCCGGGGAAGATGACTATGCCGAATTTCACAATAACTACCTTGAACAAATAAGGCGGCACTCCCTGCCGCCGAATGCTATTTCAGTTGAAGAGGATGCGATGGCAAACTTCAGCGCTAGGGGCTGCTGAGAAGCTCCGAGACAACAGCACTCACTTCCTGTCCTTGTGCTCTTCCCTTCAGTTGTGGCATAAGCTGAGACATGACTTTACCTTTGTCTCCAGGAGTTGTTGCCCCTAGTTCACTAATCACGTTGTGAGCGGCGGCCACAATCTCCTCATGGCTCATCTGCTCGGGGAGGTACTCCAACAGAATAGCCAGCTCCGCCTTTTCTTGCGCCACCAGGTCCTGTCGGTTGCCTTTCTCGAAAGCCTCGATGCTCTCATGCCGCTTTTTGGCTTCCTTGTCGATAACGCCAAGTATGTCAGAGTCGTCCAGAGTCTTCTGTTGGGCAATTTCCGCGTTTTTTATGCCAGCCAGGACCAGGCGAAGCACCGAGCACCGCATTTTGTCCGCTTGTCTGAGTGCCTGTTCAAGATCCCTTCTGATTTCTTCGGCCAGAGCCATCTTCTACCTACCCCTGGCGACCTTCCGCCGCCTTGCCGCCGCCTTCCGCTTCCGCTTTATGCTGGGCTTTTCATAGAAACTGCGGCGGCGAGCCGCGCTAATAACGCCTGCTTGCTGCACTTTCTTCGTGAACCGCCGCAACATGCTATCAAAGCTTTCTCCGTGCTCAATCCTTACTTGAGGCACATGGCATCACTCCTTCCTTTTGAGATTTGTTGCGCTTTTCCTGACCGGGCGTGGTCAACTAACGAGGATAGATTCTAATCTGTCTCCTTGGCTGTGTCAAGTCGCCGTACTCGTCCACTACATTAGTGACACATCCCTTTTCTTTCAAGGTCGTAGGGATAGACCTTTAGGTCTGTCCCTACATTTGCCCTTTCTGTCTATCTCCTTTGTCATTGCGAGCAGCGTTAGCGACAAAGCAATCCAGGTGGAAAGGTGAAAATGAGATTGCTTCGCGGAGTTCACCCTGAGCCGCACCTCAGATTCTTCGCTCCGCTCAGAATGACAGGGGGCGGAGGGCTCGCAATGACGTGGAAACAAGCATGACAGATTCTGAATAAGTGTCACCCATCTACCTGAACGAGCTCAGTCGCCCCCCATTTGAATAATGCATTGTACAGTGATAACATGACCGCAACGTTCGGCAAGCGTCGAATCCAAATGAACATGGCACACTGGTAGGAAACGGGAGCCAACACTCATGTCCATGCCGCAGACAATACAGACCGAAAACCTGATAAAGATGCGCATAGAGAACCTCACCCTCTCCTTTGGTGGTGTGAGAGCCCTGATAGACATTGATCTGGACATCAGGGACAACGAGATTCTAGCCATTATCGGACCGAATGGCGCTGGCAAAACGTGTATTCTTAACTGCATCAATGGCTTCTATAAACCACAGAAGGGTGAAATACATTACGAAGGACAAAGAATCACTCGAATCCGTCCGGACAAGATAGCCCGGCTCGGCATAGCTAGAACCTTCCAGAACATAGAGCTATATGCCGGGCTGAGCACTCTGGACAACCTCATGGCTGCCCGGCACGTTCTTATGAGGCAGAACACTCTCAGCACCGCGCTATACTTCGGGCCGGCCCACAAGGAAGAGATCGAACACCGCAGGGCAGTCGAGGACATCATCGACTTCCTTGAGATAGAGCCAATCAGAAAGAAGGTGGTCGGCTCACTGCCTTACGGGATGCGGAAGAGGGTTGAATTAGGGAGAGCGCTAGCGTTGCAGCCAGGAATCCTGCTGCTGGACGAGCCCATGGCGGGAATGAATCTGGAGGAGAAAGAGGACATCGCCAGATTCATTATCGATATTTTCGAGGGCCAGGGAGCAACGTATCGTGAAACGCCTGTTTTGAGAGACGGAGTCAGTTGTATTGTCCTGGTTGAGCATGATATGGGCGTAGTCATGGATATAGCTGACAGGATTGTGGTTCTCGACTTCGGACGCAAGATAGCCGAAGGCACCCCTGCGGAAATCAAGACCAACCCTGACGTCATATCAGCTTACCTGGGAAAGGAAGCTTGATCGTGCAGTCGCGATACCAACCCGACAACAAAAACAAGGAGGCTTGAGAAGATGAGTCTGAAAGAGGAAATCTTGTCTGTGGCCCGCGGAATGGGCATCGACAAGGTCGGCTTTACCACCAGAGAGCGTCTAGCTGATGCTCCTCCATCAGGTGACCTGGGCTACCTACTCCCCAGCGCCAGGTCTGCCATCTCGCTCGTCGTGGCCCTCGATAAGGCCGCAATAAGGGCCTACCTGAGCAAAGCGGACCAGATGGCCCACACCAGGGATCACAGAGCATCGTATATGAAGGTGATAGAGGCAGGGATGGCTATTCGTCAGCTACTGAGAGACAGGGGCTACGAAGCAGCAACGTCATGGCCAAATTTCGAATACAGAAAGGGCCAGCCATTCAATGCACTGGTACCGCCTCTATCGCACAGATACGTTGCCGTGGCCTCAGGAATCGGCTGGCTCGGCTGGAGCGGCAACGTTATCACGCCGGAGTACGGGGCAACCATATCGTTATCGTCTGTAGTAACTTCAGCGGAGCTGGAGCCGGATGAACCGCTAGAGCAAGGCGACTTATGCAACGAGTGCCGTCTGTGCGCCGCGGTCTGTGCCAGCCATTTCGTTTCTCCCAAGGAAGAGGCTGCAGTCACTATAGCAGGTCGCACATACACGCATAACAAGAAGGCTCCTAACCTGAGATGTATGGTGACCTGTGGCGGCGCCAATGGCGTGAGGGGCCGAGATGCCAAGTGGTCGACGTGGTCATACAAGGTGCTCGATTTGCCCGGGCCCGGTGATGACGAGGAGTTTGTGCGCAGGGCTCTGGAGTACGGCGAAGACCCGAACAATCGGCTACTGAGAGGACTGATCGACGCTGACAGTTTCACCCCGCCCGACTTGGAACACGCTGATCAGTGGGTGAACGTTCTGCGGTTTACCTGCGGCAATTGTATGTTAATCTGCTGGCCTGAATTGAAGGACATAAAGGAAAACTACCGCCTGCTTACCACTTCCGGCAGGGTAGTCAAGGGCGACACGGGACCAGTGGTAGTGCGCGATAGTGAACTGAGTGAATCCGCTGAGTCCCCCGTGGGTGCCCAAACGTAGACAGCCTGGCAACATTCTGAGGCTGTGGACGCATTCTGTGCCAGTCACCCGCCTACGGGTGACGGTCTTTCACAATTGGTGTTCTGCCATTGCGCTGGGCAGTGGGGTCAAGAGAACTATGAGAAGTAGGGGTAGCCTAGAGCATCCGCTCTAGGCATGATTGGAGCCGATGCTCCAATCTACCCGGGCCACAGTACGACAATCTATTCTCGGAATAAACTCAAATGGCCCAAGGTCGAAATTCAAGACAGAAGCATTTGGTGATTTGGATTTGGATATTGTCTCGGATTTGGTGCTTAGGATTTGCTCCTTAGCCTTCCGTATGGAGAGCCGCCACCCCTGTAGTCCTGAAAAGGGTCTCCAAATGCAGAGTCCTTTTCGAGACGGTACACTAGCACAAAGCGCCTGGCGTCCGACACTACAGCCATCTCTTGCGTCTCTTGTAATGCTTCACCGCGCGGTAGCTTTTCTTCGCGCCCACCGCCGATAGCCCCATGTAGAACTCCTTCACATCCTCGTTGTTCTTGAGGAAGTCGGCGGTACCATCAAGGACCACCCGGCCGTTTTCCATGACGTAGCCGTAGTGGGCGATGTTGAGGGCAATTCTGACATTCTGCTCGACGAGCAGGACCGATGTTTCCTTCTCCGTATTGAACCGGTGGATGATGTCGAATATCTCTTCGACCAGCATCGGCGCCAGACCAAGCGACGGCTCATCCAGCATCATAAGCTTGGGAGCAGCCATCATAGCTCGGCCGATGACAAGCATCTGCTGCTCGCCGCCGGACAGGTAGCCGGCAGTGTTGCGGCGAAGATGCTTGAGGCGCGGGAAGTAGTGGTAAACCATGTCCAGGTCTTCTCTGGTAAGGTGCCGCTCTCTACGGTTGTGGGCGCCGACCATTAGGTTCTCCTCCGTGGTGAGATGCCCGAAGACCCTTCGTCCCTCCAGTGCCTGCACGATGCCCAATTTCCCTATCTCCACGGCGCTCTTGTCGTCTATTCTCTGGCCATCCCACTCGATACTGCCGTCGGTCACCTCACCCTCCTCAACTCGGAGCAGCCCGGATATTGCCTTGAGCGTAGTGGTCTTGCCGGCTCCGTTGGCCCCAAGGAGAGCGACGACGGAACCATCCTCGACAGTCAATGAGATGCCGTGCAGCACCCGCACCACATTGAGATAGACAACCTCAATGTTGTTCAGCTTAAGCATGTTGACTCTGTTCGTGGAGGGAGTCTCCGCCTCACACGGAGACTCCCCCTTTGTTTACTTCTATTTACCAAACCATTCGAAATCTTCGTACTTAATGAGCGGCGCATCTATCCAGTCAGTTATGGCAACGATTTCACCATTCTTCACCTGGAAGACCTTGACCGACTTCGAACCTCTGTGGTCCTCTGGATTGCTGAAATCCACCGGACCGTGGAGGCCTTCGACGTCGTAGCCCTTTACGTTACGGAAGCCGTTCATCTCAGTGGCTTCCCACGCTGCTGCATCCCCCTTGGCCAGGACCTCGTGGTCGGTGTTCGTTAGCGCCTGCCGCAGGATCTCGGCGTCGATTAGAGCTTCTGCCCAGGCAGTCATGTAGTCCAGGTTACCCTCATCGTCGGGGTGTTCGGCCTTGCAGTACTCTATCATCTTGGCCATACCGGGCACATCGTCTCCCCAGGCAACTGTGGGATACACTCCGTAGACACCTTCCGCAATGTCAGCTCCAGCCAGGTCGACTAATGCCTTGGTGAAGCTGGCATGGGCGCAGCCAATGGGTATACCAGGATACATCCCCAGCTCATAGGCGTTCTTGAGGATGATAGCCGTGGGTGCCGGCGTGCTGGAAATGAATATGACGTCGGGGTTCTCCCCCTTAATCCTGGTCAGGCTATCTATTTCGGACACGGTGGTGGCGGCATGCTCCTCGGTGATAATAATCTCAATTCCCAGAGCATCAGCTCCAGCCCGAGCCGCATCTCTGGCACCGTAGCCGGTGGGGTTGTTGAGAAGGTGCAAGGCCATCCTGGGTTTTCCATCCCCGTCCCAGATGTTCTCCATGTAGTACTTGGCAAACGCTGCCCAGTCATCACCATAGTCAGGCATCTGAGCATAAATGTGCTGCGGCGGATGGGTGCAGGCAGGAGAGCTGAAGCAAGCCATCCCCGGGAACCCAGCCCTGTTGGCAATCTCCATCGAAGACGCCATCATCTTGGATGAGTTGGTGGTGAAGAACAAACACCCGTCGTCCATCAGCTTCTTGACAATGGTGGCCGCCTTAGCGGCGTCGTAGCCATTGTCATACCAGTGCACTTCAATAGGGTATCCTTCTACCCCACCCAGTTCCTCATTGATGTACTTGATGCAGTCCAGCTTACCGTGCCCCATGGGGCTGCCCTTCTCGGCAGCTACCCCGGTCATACAAATGCTGAGACCCAGCTTCAGTTTTCCCCCTTCGACAGGTGGTTTGGGCGCACACGCGCCCACAAGTGGCAGCGCAGCTATCAGCAGTACTAAAGCTGCAATGCCGATTAACACTTGGCTCCTTTGTTTCCTCATTTCGTGACCTCCTTTTGTTTTTGGGTTCTACTTCGTTTGCCTGGCTCTGTTAGCTACATGGCACACCTTCCTTCTTTTTTTGTGTCGTGTCCTATCAGTATGAGAAAGGCCATAGCCTGTAGGCGGCCTTAAACAACATCCACCGGTGCGCCAGTCCACGGGGCTCAAGTATCAGGAACAGGACAATCACCGCGCCGAATACCATGGGGCCCAGACCTGTGGCAAAGCCAGCCGGCAGCGCCGGGAAAGCGCTTTCAAGGATCGGCGAGATGAACATCATGCCCTGCTGCAGGAGCCGAATAACAATCACCCCGAGGATAGGGCCGATGGTCGTGCCCAGACCACCGATAATCACCATGCCTATGTACAGTATGGAATCCGCGAGGGTGAAATTCTCGGCATTCATAAAGCCAATCCAGTGAGCGAACAAGCAGCCGGCTATTCCGGCAAGGAAGCAGCCGACAAAGAAGGCCAGAAGCTTGTAGTACAGCAGGTTAATCCCCATTACCTCGGCGGCGAGGTCATTGTCCCTGACAGCAACAAAGGCTCTACCAACCTTTCCCCTGACAAGGTTCTTGGCGAGTAGCAGACAGACCGCCGTGATTCCCATGATCAGATAGAACTGGCTGGTCTCGCTTCTAAATTCGAGGCCCCCGATTGAGACATACGGGACGCTCATGCCAACAAAGCCTCCCGTCACCGACCAGTGGTTGATAATCCAGATGATGATGAACTGGGCCGCGATGGTGGTAATTGCCAGATAGAAGCCCTTAACCCGCACGGACGGAATACCGAAGATAAGCCCTACCAGTCCGGCGCTGAATCCGGAACAGACTAGCCCCGCCAGGAATGGGAATCCCAGCCTGTTGGTCAGAACAGCCGCGGTGTAGGCGCCCACGGCCATGAAGCCGGCATGGCCGATAGACAGTTGCCCGCAGTATCCGATGAGTATGTTCAGTCCGGTGACGGCAATTATGGTGATGCCGATGAGGTTGGCTACACCCAGCCAGTAGTTATTCCAGTACAGCGGGGCAGCTGCGACGACAGCCAGCAGTCCGATAAATAGCGCCCAGTGAGTCTTGGTGCGCAGGATAGCCATGTCCCTGGCGTAGTCATAGTTACGGGTACCACAGGGCAAATTCATTCGGCTATATCCTCTCTATCCGGGTCTCTCCAAACAGACCATAGGGCTTGATAATCATGACGACTATTATGATGATGAACGGAATAATATCCTTGATGCCAGGCCCAATCAGCGGAGTCAGATAGCCACCGCCCAGGTTCTCGCACAGGCCGATTATGGGCCCAGCCACCATGCAGCCGACGAACGAATTGAGACCGCCAAGTATCACTACCGAGAAGGATTTCAGCCCCGTCTCAACCAGTCCGAACGTGATGCCGCCGATCAAGGAGACAAGGACTCCGCCCACCGCGGCTACCACGCAGGCAAACATCCACGATATCGAGAAAACCCTGGTCACCGGAATGGCACAGGCCTGGACGGCTAGCTGGTCATCGGCGGTCGCCCTCATGGCAATGCCCATCTTGTGGTACTTAAAGAACAGCGACAAAAGGCCGAATATGACCAGGGATATGGCAGCGGCCCAGATATACTCCTGGGATACCACCGCCGGTCCAATGTGGATAGGCTCCTTGGGGAACATACGGGGTAAAGCAGCTACACTCATGGGCCAGATGAAGTGCACCAGGCCTTCGATAAAATAGGCTATCCCCAGTGTTACCGTGATCAGGGACAGGATAGGCTGGGCGATCAACGGACGCAGGGCGAATCTCTCGATTATCCAGCCCAGGAACAGGGCAAACAGGATGGTCAGCGGGAAGCCAAGCCAGTATGGCAACTCGGCCTGGACCAGCATCCCGTAGGTAAACCAGGAAGAAATCAGCACTAACTGTCCCAGCGCCAGATTGGCCACGCTGCTGGATTTCCAGATTAAGGCAAAACCCAGGGCAATCAAAGCGTAGACCATTCCTACTGCCAGGCCCGTAATTACGTATTGAAGGAACTCGGCCATCATTGCAACCTTTCTAAGTGGCCCTCACCTTGATTTCTGTGGACACTACGCCTTTTCTGCCGTCTCTGTAAGTCACCGGCGCCTCCACGGTGACACTGTCCCTGTCGCCATACATGGCATCGATTAAATCTCTATACCGCGCTTCCATGAAGTCTCTTCTCAGCTTTCTGGTCCTGGTAAGCTCGGCTTCGTCAGGGTCGAACTCCTTGTGCAGCAGGACAAATCGCCTGACTCTCGCCCCCTCGGGTAGATAGCTGTTGACCCGCATCAAGTCCTGTTGCACCAGGTCAGCGACCTCTTTCTTCTGAGAGAGGTCAACAAAGGTAGTGTAGGGAATGCCACTGCGCTCCGCCCATTTGCCCACCATGGCAAAATCTATGTTCACTATAGCGCCGACATATTCCCTGTCCTTGCCGCCGATAACCATGGCATCCTTTATGTAGGGGCTAAACCTGAGCCTACCCTCGATATACTGGGGAGCATACTTAGTCCCGGAAGCGAGTTCTCCCATGTGCTCCAGCCGGTCAAGGAATATCAGGTGTCCGCTTTCGTTGATATGGACGGCATCCCCGGTGTGGCACCATCCATCTATTACCGTGGCTGCTGTCTTCTCCGGGTCTTTGTAGTATTCACTGAAGATGCAGTCACTCCTGACCAGGAGTTCACCCGCGTCGGTCAGCCTGACCTCGGTGCCGGATGCCGGCCGTCCCACGCTTTGAAAGGCGATTTCTCCCTTGCTGTGGGAAGAGATAAAACCGGCCTCTGTGCTGGCATAGGTCTGCCTGAGCTCGATGCCGATGGCGTGAATCAGCCGGAAGGTATCCAGGCTGAGCACGGAGCTTCCGGTAACGCCGA
>Ga0209986_10005901_pt1 | contig 10062 bp, 12 predicted proteins | sample BlataG_FD_183168 | JGI IMG/M metagenome (GOLD analysis project Ga0209986, IMG submission 183168) | Deep subsurface microbial communities from Black Sea to uncover new lineages of life (NeLLi) - Black_00105 metaG (SPAdes) (version 2) | ecosystem: Environmental > Aquatic > Marine > Oceanic >...
CGCCCAACAATCCAAATGTGCCCGAATTTCTAATCTTGGCGGTTTGCGAAGTCAGAGCGTTTAAGTAACTCGTTTGCAATTGAGGGTAGTGGCGTTTAACCCGCAATCTGGTAATTTGGTGGCGTTAGCTGGATCGTTAATTTCTTGCCATGATATTTCTTACGTCAAATTGAGACGCGCGGAAAATTACTAAACCTCCGCCACAGAAGGTTTTTCATATGGATAAATCATTGATTCAAAGAAAGACAAAGGAAACACTTGAACTGGTAGATAAACCTGAAGAGTTCACGAAAGCATTACAGGAACTCCTTCAAGTACTTGTGGATACCGAAGCGACAAAAAATTACAAAAGAATTATTCCTGATACAGGAAAATTCTATGGAGTTCCTAAGCCAATCTTATGGATAATTGCATCTGAGATAAGTAAATTTATAAGGAGAGAACCGGAGAAAGCACAAGGATTGCTGGAGACTATTTGGGCCGAAGGCTCATATGAGGCGAGGCAGATATCAGGAAAAAGCTTAGACCGATTTGGCCCTAAGAATCCAAGTATCTGTCTAGATTTTGTCTCTTCAGTATTGCCTGATATTGATAACTGGTCCATTTGTGACAGCCTTGCTATGTATGCAGTAGAACCATTGGTATATTCAAGTCCCGAGCTTGTTATACCGCTTTCAGAAGAATGGATTCAAAGTACTAATAAGTGGATCAGGCGTTTCGGGGTTGTTACATTAAGGGGGTATAAGAGAATCAAGACGAATGATCAAATCTTTGAACTGCTTGATATGATTATGGAAGACGAAGAAAGAGATGTAAAAAAGGCAGCTTCTTGGATTTTGAGAGAAATTACAAAAGGTAATCCTGATGAGGTTTCAGAATTCCTAGTTAAATGGTCTAAAGCAAATCCGAGCAAAGATGCAAGATGGATAATTGAAAATGGGATGAAAAAATTGAGTAACGATGAGCAGAGCAAGATTCTGGGGTTATTGGGTTGACATTCTAAGCAGAGTTTGGCGCGGTTTATTCGGTAATAATCAGTTCTACTCATATCATTAAGTTGCAACTGCATTTACGAATTCGTAAAGTTGATACTTGGTAAGTGGTAGAGGATGTTCTTGCACAGGATAAACACTGGCTGACAATTCAATGGAGCCTCTTAAGGGGGACATCGTGCGGCGGACCCTGATTTCTAACAAGTTAGAGCAATACATTGATGTATAATCGAGGTTGAAAACGGAACAGCCCCTGTTCAATACGTAACCCACATGGCTTACTCAAATCTAAAAGTAGGATATATCATATTGAGGCGATAGCTGGAATAAAATGGAGAATTGATAAATGGCAGACAAAATCGAAATGATCTCATACTGTGGTTTGTATTGTGGCGAATGCCCCAATCACACTGGCAAGATTGCTGATTTGGCAAGAGATCTAAGAAAGGAGTTGCGAAGCGTAAGGTTTGATAAGACAGCAGATGTACTCTCTGAAATGTCTTTTTTCAATATGTTTAATGATTATGAACAATGCTATGCGGTTCTTGGAGGCATGGTAAAACTCCGTTGTAAGCACGCCTGTAGAGGCGGTGGCGGCAATCCATACTGCAAAATTAGAAAGTGCTGCCAGAGAAAAGAAATTGAAGGATGTTGGCTTTGTGATGAATTTACGACCTGTGAAAAACTAGATGAGTTAGCAAATCATGGTGTGGCTCATATAAAAAACTTACGAAGCATTAAAAGAAACGGAATTGATGGATTTCTTGATGGGAAAAAGCACTGGTATGTAAAACCAATGGAGAGTAGTTGAGTATTTTCACAATATTGAGAACAGCTAACAAAGCGCTACACCTGACCGTTATTCCGCTACGCCCCATTGCCGCTGGTGAGCTTCGTCGTTAGGTCGAGTAAAACCGTAGCTCTAAACACCTACTCAATATCACCCGGCGAAATCGAATATGTCTTCGGCATCTTGGTGATGAAAGCGCAGTTGGACGTTCCCCTACAAGATGCTCCGCAACTGCCTGTGGGGCAAACAGCTCCGGATTGGTTTTCTGCCGCGTCATCATCTATCAGATGACCTTTACGCACCCAAAACTGGATCATGCCGTCCAGCGCGCTGCGTTCGATACCCAGTTTGCGGCTCAGGTCACCGAGATTGAGCACACTTTGCGTGGACCTGATTTCTTGTAAGACTTGATTGAGCATATTCTAGTTTCCTGTAATTCGTTATCAGTGACCAGTAATCGTTTGATGTTCCACCGATTACCGTCCATTGTTTACTATCCACCGGGAGACTATCCCAAATCCAGCAGGATGCCGCCCTGGAAGACCACAAAAGCCATCAGCCATGCCAGCGCCAACTGCCCAATGATGCTGACCCACATCCATTTGGCGCCCAACTCTTGCCGTTCAGCAGCAATGGCAACCATACACGGGGTATAGATCAAGATGAATACCATGAAAGCCAGTGACGCCAGAGTGCCGTGCCCGCCGCTAGATGCCTCGAAACTATTCTGCACGGCCTGCATCAGGGATGTTGGCTCTGCTTCCCCTTCTTCTTCGAACAAGTTGATTCCGGCAATCAACGGCAGGGACTTGATCGTATCGCCGGTCGCGCTGATAAACGATGTAATGATCTCGCCGACATCTTCGAAGAAGGTGGTTGCTTCCGCTTCTTCTTCGGGTTCTTCCACCGCGTAGACTTGCGCCATCGTGCTGACGACAACCTCTTTAGCCACAAAACCCGTTACCAGCGCGCTGCTGGCTTCCCAACTGTCGAATCCCAAAGGAGCCAAAACGGGGGCGATTGCCTCGTTCGCGGTTGCAAAGGCGCTATCGTTGACATCAATCTCTGCAAAACTGCCGCTCCCCTTTACAGGGATTGCCATAAAGACCCACAGGATGACACTGGTCGCCATGATGATCGTCCACGCTTTGCGGACAAAGGCGCTGGTGCGCTCCCACATGTGGAACCAGATGCCGCGTAAGGTCGGCAGACGATAGGGCGGCAGTTCCATCACAAAGATAGATTGTTCTTTGCCTTTGAAGATGGTGTTTTTGAGAATAATGCCCAAAATGATCGCCGTGAGAATACCAAGCATGTACAAGCCAAAGACAACCGAGCCAGCGTTTTCGGGGAAAAAGATCGCCGCAAAGAGAACATAAACCGGGAGCCGCGCGCCACAACTCATAAACGGTACCAGAAGTCCGGTCAGGATGCGGTCCTTTTCATTTTCCAGGGTACGGGTGGCGTATAAAGCGGGGACAGTGCATCCAAAGCCGACCAGCATCGGCAGGAAACTCTTCCCGTGCAGCCCCAGCGCGTGCATCAGACGATCCATCACAAAGGCGGCGCGCGCCATGTAGCCGGAGTCTTCCAAAACGGCGAGAGCAAGATAGAGGAACATCATCACCGGCACGAAGACCAGCACACCGCCCACCCCGGCGATGATGCCGTCAACAAAGAGGCTCTCTACCCATGTTCCGCCCAGACCGAGCGCGTCAAGAATGCCCACAACCCAATTGGTGATGGGACCGCCGATCACGCCACCCACCCAATCGAGGTAAGGAGCAGAGACATCAGTAGTCAGTTTGAAGACCACCCACATTCCGACCAGGAAAATGGGGATGCCCAGCAAACGATTGGTGACGACGCGGTCTATTTTGTCCGAAGTGGTCAAGCGGTCATGGCTTGTACGCTTGACCACTTCGCGCACCAAACCGTTGATCCAGCCGTAACGGTGATCGGCGATGACCACGTCAATATCTTCGCCATAAATCTTTTCGAGATGAACAACGCTTTTTTCTGCGGCAGCGAGCACATCCGCGCCACCCTGTAAAACTTTCAAATGCATTTCGATATCGCGATCGCCTTCCAGCAATTTGATCGCCAGCCAACGCGATGGAAATTGTTTCTCAATATGCGCGTGGCGGCTGATCGCTTCCTGCAAGCGGACAATTTCTTCTTCGGCGTCGCGGCCATAGTAAATGGCGAAGCCTTCAAGTTGGGTGTAGGCTAGTTCGTGTGTTGTCATGCGATTTCCTCATCAGCGAGACTAACGATGGTTTTTATTAGTTGGTCAATGCCTTCCCCTCTGCTCGCTATGGTGCTAACAACTGGAGATTGCAGGGCCTCGCTCAATCTGGTTTGATTGATTTGTATTCCGCGCGAATTGGCCACATCGGTCATATTGAGCGCCACAATTACAGGAACACCCAATTCCAAAACTTGCACGGTCAGGTAGAGGTTGCGCTCAAGGTTGGCGGCATCCACTAACGACACGACAATATCGGGTTTTTCGTTGATGATGTAATCGCGGGCGATAACTTCCTCAGGGGAGAATGCCGTCAGGCTGTATGTGCCGGGCAAGTCAACGACTTCGACTTCATACTCGCCATGTTTGAATTTGCCCTCTTTTTTCTCGACCGTTTTTCCAGGCCAGTTCCCCACATGCTGGTGGGAACCGGTCAGGGCGTTGAAGATGGTACTCTTCCCGGCATTAGGATTACCAGCCAGTGCGATGCGCAGCTCATTCATTTTTTCTCTCTTTCGTTATTTGTTTTGCTGCTGTTGCTGTCAACCAGGCTGACCATCACCTTACGCGCCATGCCGCGCCCCAAAGCAATGCGGGAATCACGCACAGAGATCAAAAGAGGTCCGCCAGCATCTTGAACTACGCTCAGTTCTACGCCTGGTGTTAATCCCAGCGCAGTCAAACGCTGGATCAGCTTTTCACCCCCGTAAATACTTTCCAAATGAACTTGCTCGCCAACAGTAGCCATTGCAAGCGGAAACGATTTCGACATCACCCCCTCCTACACCTGCCGCTCGACCAAAATCTCACTGGCTTCCGCTTTGCGCAACGAAAGGTCATAACCCTTGATCAAAAAATCAATCGGATCTCCCAAAGGCGCCACCCTCTTCACCAGGATCGTCTCCCCTTTCACAAGCCCCATCGCCAAAAACCGCTGGCGGGCGGCTCCCTTTGTATTTAGCTTAACAATGATGCCGCTTTCGCCTACATTTAATTCGCTCAGCCGGATCGCGCTTTCGGACATACTTTGTTCTCCTTTGAATGATTTCTTTATTCGCCAACCGTGATTTCCAACTGAACTGAAATCATACTGGCGATATTTTCTGTCAGATAAACCTGTCCCTGGTTGGTCTCGATTAGCATAGCGTTACTATTCCCAATGGCCAGAGGCGCAATCTGGGCTACTGGTGTGATTCCCTCATCAGATAGAAACGCGCCCGTCGTCTCATTTGCATCAATCGTGATGATGTGGCCTCGCTGCCCTAAAGCTAGCTGATTTAGGGGCAAGTTCACCATTGTAATTTCTTCTCCGTCAACCTGGGGGATTGGATATCCTTGCGGGCAAACACTGGGATTACCCAAAAACGTAGACAAACGGTTGGCGACATCATCGGAAGTGATGTGTTCCATCCTGCAAGCTTGCGCATCAGCCTCTTCCATTGACATATCCAGGTGCCTAACCAGGAAAATCTCCCATAAACGACGATAGCGCAAAATGCGCATCACAAACTGCCGCCCGGAAGGTGTAAATTCAACCCCTTTGTAGGGATAGTATTTCACCAGCCCGCTCTCATCCATTTTACGGATCATCTGATTGACGGAGACCGGCAGAACAGAGAGTGCATTTGCCAATTCGGAGAGAGGCACCGGGCTTTCGAGGCCTCCCTCTTGCAGCTTGGCAATCGTCACCAGGTACATCTGTTCGTTCTCGCTCATCCCCTTGGGGTTATGGTATTCCATAAAAAATATAGTCCTTAATTTATGTCGTACCATAATATTATCTGTGTTTATTATTATATTAAAGTGATAAATGACATGTAAACTATGGGACGTTTGACATTCTCGTATTACTGCGTGTAAATATGCTCGCTGACCTCGATGGTAAACTCGGTCTAACCTCGCGTGTAGCCGACCCGCCTACGGCGGTGGGTCACGCGGGACGAAAAATGCAAAGAATTGGCTATAATGGAATAGTCGAGTATTGCCAGCCTCGGCGTGCGGTATACTATCCCGTTGGGCGGCTGACTACTACAGTTACAATTAGGAAATTCAATATATTTGGCGAAAATTCTTGCTCTATAAAGGGACATTAGCTTGAACAGATCTAAATTCAAAGTCGAACTACCCTCGAAGAATTAGATAACCACATCAATCAAGATCAATTACAATCATAGTAGTAAAGATTATGTTGAAGTTGAAGGAGGGTCACTGTAGCTGAATTGACGTACAGACAATATCAATGGCAGCGTGTAATGCAACACATACCGGCCTCGGCTATAGGCGCAACGGTATTCTCAAAATTTTTGCATTATGTTGACCCTCCACTTATGCGCATTTCTAAGGATCGTCTTTCTCTCCCAAGTTTGCTGACGGGGTTGCCCGTCGTGATTCTTACTAGCACTGGGGCAAAGAGCGGTCAGGCTCGCACGAAGACGGTGGTCGGTGTCCCCGATGGCGACAATGTCGTATTGGTTGCCTCAAATTGGGGACAAACGCGCAATCCAGCCTGGTACTATAATTTGCGGGTAAATCCTGTGGCAGAACTTGAATTTGGCGGTTATTCTGGGACCTACATAGCACGAGAGGTGACCGAACCTGATGAGTATCAACGCTTGTGGCAGAAAGCTGCCGGGGTGTACATTGGGTTTGATAAATATCAGCGCCGCGCCGGTAATCGTAAAATTCCGATAATGGTGTTGGTGCCCCAGGCAGAAATCCCATAATTGTGAAAATATAATCTTATGGATGAAGAGAATGGAATCTTATCAAAAGCTCTTGAATAAACAGCAAACCGAATTGCGCCATGTAATGATGAGCTTTGACCAACATGAGGAAGCCATCCAACTGTTTTTGTGCTAACGCGCCATGCTCCACTCAGTCAATATGGCTCATAGCGAGCTCTGGTCCTTTGAAGATGAAATCTTGAACGATATGACTGAGGAGCAGATACGACGCATCCCACAGAGCTGTGAACATTCGGTTGCCTGGTGTATCTGGCACATAGCCCGAATCGAAGACGTGACGATGAATCTGCTGGTAGCCGGCAGTTCACAAATCCTGTATCGGGGTAACTGGCTCGAGCGGATGAAGATAACAGTCTGTGATACGGGTAATGAAATGGATGAGGAAGAAATGGCTACGCTCGGCGCCACAATTGATATTGAGGCGCTGAGGGCTTATCGTATGGCTGTTGGTCGCAGGACCCGAGAGATAGTGCAGCAGCTTGAACCGGAGGAGTTGAAACAGCAGGTTGACCCCATCCGTGTGCAGCAAGTGATGGATGAAGGGGTAGTGGTTGAAGAAGCGATAGCTATTGCCAATTATTGGAGCAGGCGCAACATTGCAGGATTACTGCTAATGCCAGCCACGCGGCATAATCTAGTCCATTTGAATGAAGCTTTGCGGTTGAAGCGTAGGCGCCAATGAAACGTTGGGTAGTTAAATCATGATTGCCGTCCTGGTGTCAATGAATTTGTGGGAGATGAGGGTGCCCTAACAAGCGCATGAAACCGACCTTGCTATCGAGAATTTTCATGGGAGTGTTTTCGGTTTTGCAGCGGTTTAAGTCCAGTTAGGTCACACAATGTCAGCCGCAAGACGGCTTATCCGCCGCCCAATTATCCGTTTCGAGAGGTCATATGCTAATTCGAGCTGAAAAAGAAAATGACCGGGATGCCGTGTATGCCGTCAATGCATCAGCCTTTGAAACGCCATCTGAGGCCAATCTTGTTGACGCTCTACTAGAACAAGCTCAGCCGGTTGTTTCGCTCGTCGCTGAGGACAACGGTGAGGTTGTCGGTCACATCATGTTTTCGCCGGTTTCTCTGTCGGATTATCCTGACCTCAAGGTGATGGGGCTGGCCCCCATGGCGGTAGCACCGGAGCACCAGCGGAAAGGTATCGGCTCGGCACTTGTTCGAGCAGGTCTTGAGCAGTGCGAGCAACTGGGCTATGCTGCAGTTGTTGTACTGGGACACCCAGAGTATTACCCCCGCTTTGGCTTCTCGCCTTCTTCCCAATTCGGTATTTACTCTGAATACGAGGTACCAGAGGATGTTTTTATGGCAATGGAGCTGCAACCGGGGGCTCTGAGTGGAAAAACTGGCAGGGTGAAATACCATGCTGCATTCAGCAACGTATAACAATCGCATGCAACGGACGCGGACAAGCCGCGCCGCTGATGCGTAACGTTAGCCCGTTTAATGGATGACTGCGAACTGAAACCAATAAGGTATATGGATAAATGCACAAATTTCTGTCAGAAGATCAGGCCCAAATCGGTAAAATCCTGAACAAGGTAGTCGTTGAAGCGAATCGTTTCTTGTCAGAGTTAGATACGCTGCCGGTTGGTGCGGTATTGCCAACAACTATTGATCAAATGTGTATTTCCGATGAAGGTATTGGCGCGCTTGAAACTTTTGGGGTTTTTAAAGAGCGATATGCTTCATGGATAAGCGGCAGTGCCGGGCCGCGGTATTTTGGTTTTGTAACGGGCGGCGTTACACCAGCAGCATTAGCAGGTGATTGGTTAGTAAGCGTATATGATCAAAATAATTTGGGATCGGATGAGTCAATCGCACCCCAGATAGAGTTTGATACTATGTCGTTGCTGCGTCAGTTGTTTGGTCTACCTGATGTTTATACCGGCTCATTTGTTAGCGGGGCAACAATGTCGAACTTTGTCGGTTTGGCATTAGCCCGTCAATGGATTGGTCATCAAATTGGAATTGATTTTGCTCAAAAGGGCTTATGGGGTGCAGAGCCAATAAATGTGTTCAGCGGAACGCCTCATTCCAGCATATACAAAGCGTTGTCCATGCTTGGCATGGGTCGCGAGGCGTTAACAAAAGTGCCATGTTTGCTTGATCGCGAAGCGATAGATTTGGTGATTTTGGAAAACTTTCTTCAAGATCAAAATGGTCAAACTTGTATTGTGGTAGCCAATGCTGGAACAGTAAACACAGTAGATTTCGACGATCTTGTCTTACTAGCAGAGCTAAAGACACGATATAAATTCTGGTTGCACGTTGATGCTGCTTTTGGTGGTTTTGCGGCTTGTTCGCCGAAATATCGTTCATTAGTAGGTGGTATGGAATTGGCCGATTCCATCACAATTGATGCACATAAATGGCTGAATGTGCCCTATGATTCAGCAATGCAGTTCACCCGCCACCAGGAACTGCAGGCTGAAGTCTTTCAAAATGCTGCCGTTTATCTGGGACAGGAAATTAGCAGCAGCAATTTTGTACACTTAACGCCTGAAAACTCTCGCCGTTTACGAGCTATGCCGAGCTGGTTTTCACTCATGGCGTATGGAAAACAAGGTTATACGGAAATTGTAGAACGCAATTGTCAATTGGCGCAATGGCTAGGGGCACAGATAGATGCTTCAGATGCCTTTAAATTATTAGCCCCTGTACGCTTAAATGGATTATGTTTCACCTTTACAACGGAGGAAGATCCAGTATCACTTGAAGTAGTCAAAGATTATTTGAACAGCTTAAAGAAAAAAGGAGATGTATTCCTAACACCAACAGTATATAATGATATTCCAGCTATTCGAGTGTCTATTTCAAATTGGAGAACAACCCAAGAAGATGTGGAAATTGCCTGGCAAGCAATGCGGCGAGAAATAAAAGAGTATATCTGATGCGCCGAAATGGGCTAACCACAAATGCAGCGGTATGGCTTCGCTATAGGCTAAGCAGCGCGATTTTCTAATGAAGTTGCATGTTGGGGATGCTGGATTTGCTTGGGGGGGGCATGCCCCGACAGCTTAGCTCAAAACCGTTAGGGCATGCCATAAGGCTGGGATTTTTTGATATGGAACAAGACGTCCTCGACATTGGTCGTTCATTGAAGGATACGTGGGAGTTATCAGCGCGTTTCCCGGCATACATAATCGCTGCTCTGAACCGGTTCGAATGAATCGAAGCCTTAGTGGGAATGATGATTGATCGTTGCCAACAAATTTGTAGCTACCAAGATTAGTTGAATGCCTTAATCTGCTGCAGCGGTCGCCATTTCCAGGG
>Ga0209986_10005902_pt1 | contig 10062 bp, 21 predicted proteins | sample BlataG_FD_183168 | JGI IMG/M metagenome (GOLD analysis project Ga0209986, IMG submission 183168) | Deep subsurface microbial communities from Black Sea to uncover new lineages of life (NeLLi) - Black_00105 metaG (SPAdes) (version 2) | ecosystem: Environmental > Aquatic > Marine > Oceanic >...
GTTCATTATCTCTGCCACCATATTTAGTCAGTATTAACTTTTTCCGTAGAACCTGTTCACGGAGTTCTCTTGCTTCCTCTACAACCACTCCTGCTTGCAATCAGAGCATGCCTTGATATTCCACCACTCATTAAAAGTTCATAAAAATCACCTACGACAATTAGAAAGCTTTCTGGAAAGTTTTGGGATAAGAAAAAAAGTTGATTATTGAGATGTTTTGAAAAAAGTGATGGACAGTAATCACCAGAAGCAACTTTACGTTCTATAGGAATTATTTTGTCATCTATTTCAATGAGATAGTCTCCAACAAGAAGTGTCTCTCTTCTGAGTTCAATATCAAGATTTTGTTCTCTGAACCATCGCTCCACTTCTGGAGGTTCTCTATGGTCTATGGTTATCATGTCTACTTTTCTTTATCCATTGGTCTCCACCATGTTATGTTTCTTGATCTGAAGGATGTGAAATCATCACCACTTTTAAGCATCAAAAACTGACCACCTCCTTCTTTTTCAGGAGTTTCTTCTACACCTGCTAATTTACACCACTCTTCCCATGCTGCATGATTTTCTTTCTCACTTGTAGATTCAAACAATTTTATTGTACCCCATAAACTAAGTAAATTGTCCATACCAGTATATGTTCCAAAGACTAACCTCATTTCTTCGAGATGTGAAACATCTCCTTTAGTAGTCCAAATTCTGTGGTTATATTGTATTTTACCATTCTTAATAGTTCTTTTTATGAACAAATTTTTGTTTGCCATTTTTATTTATTCCACTTTTTTATAACAAAATTAGATTTACTTTCTTTGCTTCGCCAATATCCGTTTTGTAGATGTGAAGACTATCACTAAAATCAACAATTCTTGTGATTTGACAATTGTTAGGTTTTATTACCTCTCTGTTGAGCATTTGTATTATACAAATTATATTTGACTGCCATGCGTGAAGCAAGTCCCTTGAACGCCATGTTAAGTGAACATCTACTTTATTTTCTGGAATATATCGTATCTGAATTCGTTGGAGACAAGGAGGCGAAACACTCCATGAATCCTCTCCTACATCCCAAGTAATAGCTTGATCTCTATTTGATGTCAAACCATTTTCAATCTGTTTATGGAGTTTGGATCTCAAATCCATTATTTGATCAATCTTTCTATTTGTACTTACATAAGCATAATACCCTTTGTAAGATACTAACCGTTCAAAATACAAATAAGTAAACTTCTCCTCCTTCTTTTTTCTATTGTATTCATTTAAATATTCTCTTGTATACTCTTCACAATACTTATCAAGATGGTTTCGCTTAGTAGGAAATTGTGGATGTATTTCTTTTGCTTCAATTTGTCTTATAGCATTACCCTCAAGAGAAATCAGCATGCAACTATCTTTTATTGGTTTTCTTTGTTCTGCCCCTCCTATTACTAAATCTGTTCCATTTGCAAGTACCATTGCTATTGCATTAGCCCAAGCTCTATGAAAATCCACTTCTTCAATTAGTTCTGTGTATAGTTCTTTCATTTTTTATTTTTCCTTTTAAATTTAGAAGAAGAAGAAGAGACCATTCCCTCCTTCTAATCTAACCTTTACATTCAATTTATTCCAAAAATCTTACCTTTTTACCCATTCGTCTTGCATAGTTTATCTCTCTTTCAGTAGATTCCCCGATATATCCACCAACATTTAAGACAAAGATTTCATCGGATAAATCTATCTTTCTTAAATGTATTTTATCTAACAATTCTTTCTCTCGATATGTCAATGATCTGTTTTAGTCTTTTCCGACATCTACCCTCGTCTTTCCAAATAGACCAACCGACAACACAATGTTTCCAGCTAATGTCAATTCTGCATTCGCTTTATCATATTCTTCTCTAAATCGTGTCGAACCACATAATATTATTATTCTCATTTTTTTCCTAAACCACTCCAATAATCGGCATATCACCATACCAAACCTGACCAAACCTCGCCTCACCATACTAAACTTCACCATGTCTCACCAGACCTAAGTTTGTCAAAGAATTGGTGAGAATAATACATTCCAATTTCATAATTTATTTTATTGCTACCCATCCATCTTCCTTAAATTGTGCATATCTCTCTTCTAAATGTCTGATTCCAATTTCTCTTACTTTATCTTCATCTATGCATTGTTCTTTACATAACTCAGATACATGAATAAGAAGTTGACTTAAATTATATTTCATTTCTTTTTTATATTTCTTTTCTTGTGGAAATCTTTTCATATAAACTATACTTCTTTGTAAGTTCCCAAGTAATATTAATATATTTCCAGATAGAATAGAATTTGATTGTTTAGATTTATTTTTCCTTATCTTTTCTTCATCTAATCCCAACTCTTTACACAGTATAGACAACTGTGTAAATACATCTGCAAAACTTAGTTTTATATTACTACTTCCTAAAATAACATCTCTTTCTAAGTCTCCAATCTCGTAAGTTATAATACTTAATCTAAAAAATACGTTCTTCTCTGGCTCATAGACTCCACCTGCAACTACCGTTCCGATTCCTAGTACTGTTGGTTTTTTCATGCTATCTTGAAATTCTTACTTTCCCTGAACCACCACAGACTGGACAACAAACTCTAAGTCCTGTCTTTGTGTTGTATTGTACTCCTGTTCCATAACAAGCTTTACACTTTATCTCTTTACTTATTCTCATACTCATTCTTCATTGTCTCCTCTAATTAACATTAGACTATTACACCCACTACCACACTTTCTCTCAGAAGATTCCTCTATCTCTTTTCTGGTTCTCACTCTTCAAACTCCTCCTTTTCTTCTCCCACTTCACATTTTCCTTCAACTTCTCTTACCAAATGTTGCAAATTTATAGTGGGTATCGGACATTGTTTAGTTCCGTTAAAATCCATATAGAATTTACAGTCTTTACATTTCATTTTCTAAACTCTTCTTCTATTTCTTTCATTATCTCTGTGTCACCTACTATTGCTTCTTTGAGATCTTCCTTTAGTTTTATAGAGACTGTATAATTTGGCTTGAGTTCTACTACTTCATCAGAGAGTATTTTTGATTTCTTAAATCCTTTTAGTAGCTGAATGTTGAAAGACTTAATACCTTCTTCAACTTGATTATTCTTTACTAAGAAATCAACAAGTTTCTCTTTGCTTGTAATTATTAGTGATGTTGTAGTTCGTCTTGTTACTGTTGCTAAGTCTCCTTTATATGTTTTTTCTTCAAGATTCCAATTATCTGAAATATTTATCTTTATTTCTGCTTGCTTGGTTTCGATTTTGGATATCCTTTCTGTAAATAGTTGCATCTCTTCCCGTAGTTCCAACGCAAGTTTATCCTCTTCGTCTTGTAATTCTTTAATCCTTCTACGTAATATCTCTGACTTTTTATTTGTATCTATTTTTACTTGTTGCTCCAGTTTTTCTATTTCAAGACTTCTATATATCTCTACTTCAGACTCTATCCATCTTTCCATTTCTTTCTACCTCTCTAAAATATTTATTATATTGTCTCTTCATCTTGAACTCCTCACAAAGAGTTACCAATTTTCTTCTAAACGAAGTATGAATATTAGCACAACACGAAAAATCAGGAGTGCACTCATCTCTAACAGTGTTGTGCCAATTGTAGCCAAAAAGCCACAAAACAGATTGTAGATAAAAAGAACTTCTATCTTTGATATATTGTTTTATTTTATTTTTCATCTATTTCCCTAATTCTTTTCTCAGCATCTATAAGAAAATCTTTTGCATGAAGAATCTCATTTAAGATTTCTTCGTCAGTTACAAATGATTCCATGTATATCCTTGTCTGAATATCACTTATAGCGTCTTTTGCATATCCTAAGTCATTTAGAAGTTTTTTAATATTTTCCATATCACTTTCTAGAGTTTTCATTTTTTTATATAGTTCTTTAAACTCCTCCTCTTTTTACAAATACCTCTCTCATTCTTCTTTCCTTCATTAATATTTAAGAAAGGGGTAAAAAACTTTCACCCCTTTCTATTCCATACCATACCTTACCTTACCACGCCTCACCAGACCAAACCCTACCTCACCTCACCATACCACACCTTACTCATCAATAGATTGATGAGAGTAAACTACCTAATATATTGCCTTATCTTCTCTTCTTCAGTTTCTATATACTTTTCTTCGGTATTCATTTTGGTTGCTGTCACTTCAAGAAAATTCTGTTCCACCATTTTAACTCCTTCAGGAGTCAAATCCTTGTTTTCTTGTATTATCTTTCCATTAGGATTGTAGACTTTGATTGTTCCTTCTTCTGGATTTGATATTACTCTATATATTTTCCCGCCTGCAAACTGCCAAGCCCAAGTTTTTTCTTTTGTTTTCATTTTTAGTTGTTCATGGCTCTCCTTACCGCATTCTGTAACTCTGCAGGATTTACCAATGGCATTGTTGTTTGAATATCTATTTGTGGATGCACTGCTACGTCTTCTTCAGACTCCTCTCCTTCTCCACTTCTTTCTAATACTTCCTCCATCATTACTAATACATCTTGTTGCATTAATTCCGTCTTGATTCGATCTAATGCAGATATCATGTCACCAACACAAAGGTTGTCTAATGCTTCAAGAGATACTTCTCTTATTTTGTCTACTGTATCCCAGTAGTTCTTATGATTTTTTATTCTTTCTTCTTTCTCTTCTTGATTCATTTCTTATTTCTCCTTTAAGACAGAGAATACACTCTACTAGAGTAAAATTACACAAAAAGGTCTTTATTTAATACTAATTACCAAACTCCTCTTCGGCTTGTAGTTTGTTGGTATTATATCCAAACCCCAAAAAAAAGAGATTATGAGTGAGATTTGGATAATATTCCTCTTCTTATCATTTCGGATACAACACCAACTGGTATTATCCATTGCATTCTTGCTTTGTTTGTTTTTTTGGTCGTATTTGAGATATCATCTTCAAGAATTACAAGACACCGTTTGTAGTCCTTTTTCTGATATGCTATCCAAAAGTCAGGATAACTCAAACCAGCATATTTATATAATTCAAACTTATCATAGAATAGTTTAAGTTTCTTGTAGTCTTTATCAGTCGCTGTTCCTTCTTGCATACGTTTTATTGAAGAATAAACATTCTTTAGTGTTTTTTTTACCCAACCAAACGTCACTCCAGGCTGTCTCCTTTTTAAAAATCTTAAATCATCATCAGACATCATTCTTAGACTGGTGCTACTTAGTTTTGTTCTCATTTTTTATTACCTCTAAATATATTATTATTTTTGGGGTATATAAACCTTTCAACTTTTTCTTTGTCAATTTCGTATACATGTGCAGAAACAGCAATCTCTGTATAAGTTCCTACTTCTAGTCCGATTTCTTCTCCGATTTCGTGTTGGAGCATTACATTACCTTTTGTATTCCAGAGGAATGCATTCCATATATCATGTGATCTATAGAGCACACTTTGGTGAAGTTTGCTGTCTCTTATGATAAATTGTACATTTGAGATACAAACACTGTAAGGTGCTTTTTTGTCATCAGCTTCACAAACAGCTATACATGCTTTACGGGTGGTTGGTCGTCGTTTGAGAAGGTCTATTATGTCTTGTTTTTGGTTGATGATTCGTCTGCTTTGCGGTTTATCTGTGCTTTGCAGTAGCATACCATCCATGAACTTTTTTGTGACGTTGCTAAGTTCTGGTGGAATGTCTATGTAAGTGGATGGCTTTTTGATTGTTATCATTAAATTCAACAGTTCAATCGTAGAGCCACCGCTTCTCTTGCCTTTGGAATCTTCTTCTATTTGTACTTGGTGTCCCTCGTTTAAGAGAAATGAGAGAGCGATGGTAAATGCTTGGTTTATGGAATTGGCTTTTATTTCGGTCATTTTTACAATTTGCTTTGTTTTATTCTTTTATCTATTCTTTCTTTTGTAATTTTAATTGATTCTTCATTATTATCAAAACCAATAAACTTCCTACCAAGTAAAATTGCTCCTTCAATAAATGTGCCACTACCCATGAAAGGATCTAGAACAATGTCATCTTTACTTGAGAGATACTTTATTATCCATAATACAGAAGCTAATACCTTTTGCGTAGGATATTTTGTGTGTTCCTTTTGTACATAAACAGGAACAGAAACAAAGTTCTTTTGCTGTCCTATTTGATAATTAAATATATGACCAGACTTTGATTTTGTGCCCCAGTATAGTTCATCTATTGAACGCTGAAAATCAACCTTTCGTAGTCTTGGTTTTGGATTTGTCTTTTGGACATATAACTTCTGCCTTGTTGTTCCACCAAGTCTTTCCCATATCATTTTTAAATAACAAATATTCCACTCTGGGAAGAAACTTACAAAAGAACCTTCTGGTTTAAGAATTCTATATATTTCATTTACATTATTTTTTATAAATTGAAGGTATTCCTTATCACTTTCAAATAAGTCCCAGTCACCGAAGTTGTATAAGAATTCCCTTTTGTTCCCTGGTGCTGACACATGTTTGTTTGGGTCGGAAACATTCCAAGGTGGGTCTGTTAGGACTAATTGTATTGATTCAGAGTTTACTTGTTTCAATAACTCAGTGGAATCTCCTATGTATATATTATTTGGGTCTATCATTTTACCCCTTTTGTCTATTTTTGTCCTATCTCTTTTATTAATTGACTTATACCTTTCCATTCATTCTCTGGAATATTGTTTATTATCTCTATCTCTTTATCTGTAAGACCAGTTCCAATTCCTTTTATTCTTAGGTTCATATATTTTATTACAGTATTTTCTTTTTTGTTCATTTTATTTACCTCTATTTATTACTTTTCCACAATTCTTGCAAAATAAATTCATTTTAATCAAACATTGGGCACATAGGATCTGCTCCAATTTTTAATGAATCCTCTAAAGGAATATCACTTGGTACATTATGTAATAATCTTTGGCAATAGCAACCACCTCTACACTGACTAAGCCAAATACAATCCTTACACTTACCCTTTATGTCTTTGTATCCTTTTCCATGAATAAAATGTCTAAAAATTTTATATGTCTCTGAATTGTTCCATATTTCTGACAAACTACCATCCTTTCCTACTACACCTCCAATATACTCTTTTAAGTCTTTCCAGCCAGGACACATCGAAACTAAAGAATTTCCATCCTCATCAGGCATAATAAGAGGTGATGAATGTCCACCACGACATCTTATGATTGGTTCTTTTGGATCAAGCAAAAATCCCCACTGAAGTGGATGACCTATTCTTATTCCGAGTTTTTTATTATTATTCTTACCATTGTAGTCATGCTTTATCCTCAAAAGTGACCATTGAAAATCCCAAAATTCTTTCTTAGTTAGTTCCCACCTACTTGGTTCAACTGCTGATCTACCTTGTCCAACCCATCTTAAAAAAGATGTCTTTTTAACCCCTAAATCTTCCAAAAAGTCTAATGTCTCAAAGACATATTTTATGTTTGGACGCAAAGGAACGAAATGTGATTCGATATTTATCTTAGCTACTACACACTTTTTTATACTTACAATAATATTCTCAAAAGATCCCTTAACTCCCATTAAATCATCAACTTTCTTCTCATCACAACCCTGAGTATCATATATTATGACAAGGTTCTTATATGACAGTAATTTCTTTATTGCTTCATCTGTGATTGGAATTATTTCTTTGTCATTATTAAGCATGGAACCTGAAGTGTATAAGAGCAGTCTATAACCTAAGCTCTGTGCATAGTCCATTATTTCCCAGAGGTTTGGATGAACAAATGGTTCTCCACCTGATAAACTAAAGTCTTGGGCACCGCATTGTCTGCCTTCAACTAAGAGATTTTTGATAGTTTGTAGAGATAAAGTTCGTGGTAATTGTTCATCATGATTGTTTGATTTATTATTTATACATCTTGCATTACTACTGCAAAATTGGCATTGGAGACTACAGTCATGTGTAATTTCTATTGACAACTCACCCATTTCATAATTCATTCCACAATCCTCCCAGTCCCTGGAACACGCTCAGAATGTTCTTTTCTTGGTTTTCTAACCACTAATTTGGCACCATGCAACTTACTCAATTCCCACACGATTCTATCTTTATCATCAAGTCTGCTATCAAAATATACTTGTGCTTGCCTTAACTCATCCTCTGCATTCATAATGTGTTTTGCTTTTTTAATTGTACACACATTAAACTGTAATACTTTGTTTTCCAATATTTTGGCGTTTTCAAGCGACCAATCTAATTTCCAATCAAATATATCTTCTCTTAAATCATATCCACTATCAAAAGAAACACCTGCTCTCAGAAGTTCGTTTCGTGCTTTTTGTAGGTGTTTTAGTTGTTCTTCACTTAAGATAGGTATTTTTAAAGTTGTATTCATTTTTCACCTCTTAATCCTCCCGTACAGATCGGAGTCCTGGCATACGCTCAGTATCCCAGTTAAATGTCTTTAGTCGAATTATCTTAAATCCAAGTTTAGTTATTTTCTCCATGATAGTCTTCATTTCTTCTGGCTTTACTCTCATATATCCATACACTATTGGTCTACTTGTTTTGAGAGGTTGTGCTATTATTTCGTCTATACTTGTCACATAAAACACATATCTCTCTGGCTTTGTGAAGTCACTAATCCAGTCCTTGAAGGACTCTACATACTCAAATTCTAGAATCGGCATTTTTTACATTCCTCTAGTGAACTACCCCTCGCTATCGCAGGGGGCTTCCTACTTCAACGATAGAGCTTGCGGAAACTTGCATGAGTTCCCGTAGAGGTTCCACCTCAGAAGGCACAAAGGGCAGTCCCTGCCCCACCATACCTCGCTCCAAGATGTTTAGCGAGGCGTTGTAATCTCTATCTATTTCAGTACCGTATTTATGCTCTTTTGATGTACCTTGTGGATTTATCTTTGGTACTATCTTACCAGCTATTTCAGCTTTGTAAGATAGCATACCAAAAAACTTACTCCACGAGGCGTCTAAAATTGATTGAGCAAAGTAATGATTTCTTGTCATTCCTTTGATATTGAGGTCTTCTACCGCTATCAAGTCGTAGTTATCTACATAGAAACGTGACAGCTTGTGTAAGAAATCATCTCGCTGATTTGTCAGCCTTTGGTGTAGCTTTGCTACTCGTAGAATCTGCTTCTTATGATTGCTCGACTTTTTCTTTGTGCGTGATAGCTTTTGATGTTCTATTCGTAATTGCTCCAGTGTTTTCTTATAGAACTTTGGATTCTCTATCTGCCTACCATCGCTATCTGATAAGAAGAACTTTATACCCATATCCAGACCGATAACCCTTTCTATCGCATTTCTGATTACTGAAACCTCTTTATTCACACAAACAAAAGCATACCAATCCCCATTCTTGTATTGCTTGACTATTACCTGTTTTATTTTGTCTTCTATTTCTCGATGGATTCTGATTGGAATTTCTCCGACTTTTGAGATGTATATCTTATCTAATCGCTTCTTTGTTTTTATGACCTTATAACCAGATTGGTTAAGTATAAAGGATTTAAGTTGTTTCTTGTATCTTAACCTACCAACTCTTTTACCATTCTTTTTTAGCTTAGATAAAACTTTGAGGTTGTTATATAACATAAATAAGACCATTTGAAGAGTTTTTGAGTTTACTTTCTTGAGGTCTGGATTCTCATCTTTTAAGGTGGGTAGTGTAGCTTGGAGAGTATAACAAGAAGGTATTTTATCACTCTCGTTCCACTTTGATAAGAAGAAGTTGTAAACCCACTTGCATAGGTTTAGGATAGTAAATAACTTCTTCTCTTGCTCTTTTGTTGGATACAACCGAAACTTATAGGCTTTTTGCATCTTTCTTTCCCTGATTCTCTACGTATTTTTTAAGTTGGTCTAAGGTCACCTGACCTGTTGTAGCCAAGAAATAAGACGGAGACCAAAAAGCATTCTTCCAGAGTTTTTCCTTCACCTCAGGAAAGTTCCTCCTTATTTCACGTGACGTAATTGTCTTCAAAGTGTTGAGATATTTCGGTATATCTAAGGTTGGTTTTGCTCTGAAGATGATATGGATATGATCTTTATCGCATTCTTGGTTT